>ERZ1106951.2105-NODE-2105-length-16265-cov-7.010426_pt1 | contig 16265 bp, 18 predicted proteins | sample MGYA00403676_ERZ1106951 | MGnify/ENA primary metagenome ERZ1106951 (study PRJEB35170, sample SAMEA104062398) | human gut metagenome | biome: human gut; feature: human-associated habitat; material: faeces | place: Denmark | collected 2012-04-23 ...
AATAACAATATAGGGCAGGGACTGCCCGAATGAACGCCTGTGGAGATAGTAGGTTACGAGGTCTGCGAAGCAGGAAGCCCATTGGCTTTAGACAATGGGTAGTTCACATACGGTATAGCACAAAAATCATAGCAGGAGAGCATCGTGTAGAAAAAAACACGAAAAAGAAAGAAAAATATTGCCGGAAAACTATTGAAAACGCAGAGAAACTTTGTTATAATAAAAAAGCTGAATAACAAGCCGCAGAAAAATATGAATATTGTATAACAGGCAGTGATCAAGTATGGAGTCCGATTAGTGCAGGATTCGATGAGATGTATTTTTTACCTGGATTAGATAAAAGAAGAAAATTTTCTTATGCAGCAAGTATAGGTGCAACTGATGTGTCAGAGGAAATAAAACAACAATTAAAACAGCGTTTAGCAGATTATTCGGTTATATCGGTCAGGGAAGAAAGTGCAAAAAAATTGCTTAAGCAGCTGGATAATACTAAGAAAATAGAAGTTCATGTAGATCCTACATTGCTTTTGAATATTGAAGAATGGAAAAAATTGGTAGGAGAAGATATGGTTAAACAAAAATATCTTCTTATATTTAACGTGGAAAAGCCTATTCAAGATATAGAATATGCAAAAAAAATAGCAAAGATACAAGGATTAAAAATAATTTATATTAATGAACGTACTATTAGAAAAGATCCGGAGATTACATATTATAAAACATTATCACCAGAACAATTTTTAACATTATTTTATTATGCTGATGTAGTTGTGACAAACTCATTTCATGGAACAGTATTTTCCATTATTTTTAACAAATGTTTTTATGTAGAGTTGGAAAATAAAAGACAACGTAATATTCGAGTAGAAGGATTGCTTGAAAAATTAGAGATAAAAAACAGAGAAATTGATATGGAAAAAATGAATTATGAAATGCCAAATTGGAATCGAGTGAATGAAATTTTAAATCAAGAGAGAAAAAGAACTTTGTCATATTTACAAATGATACATTCAATTGCATTAAATGATTAGAGGTACTTAAAACTATGAGTTCGTTGAAAAAAAATTTTGCATACAATATAGCATATCAGATTTTAGTGATTATACTTCCACTGATTACAGCACCATATGTGTCCAGAGTACTGGGAGTAGAAGGCGTTGGAACTTATTCATATATTTATTCTATTGCGTATTATTTTGGATTATTTGGAATGTTAGGAATTTCAAATCAGGGAAATAGAAGCATTGCTTTATCGAGAGGAGACAAGGATAAGGTAAGTCAGGTATTTTGGAGTATTTACAGTATTCAATTATGTACTACTGCTATAGCATTAATAGCATATTGTGTTTTTATGGTATTCTTTTTTAAAGGAAATAAAACAGTAGCATATATTGATGCATTGTTTGTAGTGGGATATTTATTAGATATTAACTGGTTTTTCTTTGGAATGGAAAAATTTAAGTTAACAGTGACAAGAAATACACTCTTTAAAATAATGACAGTAATATGCACGTTTGTTTTTGTGAAAAAACAGAGTGATTTATGGATTTATACACTAATATTAGCTTTAGGAACAGTGATTAGTCAGTTATATCTGTGGATTTGCTTGCCTAAATATCTTTCATTGAAGAAACCTAAATGGGATCAAGTGAAAACACAGATAAAACCTATACTGGTTTTATTTATTCCGGTTATAGCATACAGCATATATAAAGTCATGGATAAAATTATGTTGGGAAGTATGACAAACGTTGTGCAGGTAGGATATTATGAAAATGCAGAAAAAATAGTAGGAATACCTGTAGGAATCATAACAGCCTTTGGAACAGTTATGATGCCGAGAATAACATCACTGATAGCTAGTGATAATGTAAAAAAAGCACGAGAATATAATAAAATGTCATGTAAATATTTTACATGTATTGTTGTAGGAATGGTAGCTGGTTTAATTGGAGTCAGTAATATTTTGCCTGGAGTATATTTCGGGGATGAGTTTAGAGAATGTGGAAAATTAATAGCAGGATTGAGTTTTACTCTGATTTTTATGACTTGGGCAAATATAATTAGAACGCAGTATTTGATTCCGTTAAAACAAGACAAGCCATATGTGATTTCGACTATAGTTGGTGCTGTGGTCAATTTGATAGGAAATTCTATATTTATTCCAAGGCTTGGGGCATTGGGAGCGTTAATAGGAACGGTAACGGCAGAATTTTTGGTATTTTTCGTTCAGGCAATGTTTGTGAAAAAGAAGTTTCCAATTGCAAAATACTTGAAAACGACGCTTGTTTTTTGGCCAATGGGAGCAGTTATGTGTATCGTCATATATATGATAGGAGAGGCGAGAGGAGAAAGTATTACTACTTTATGCTTACAAGTTTTAGTTGGAGTAATTATTTATCTGGTATTGGTAATTGGATATTTATTTATAACGAAAGATGAAATGCTGATAAATATTGGTAAGAGAATTAAAGATAAGATTAATTTCAAATCTTAAAATATGAAAAACAATAATTATTGAAAAAGTTTGTAAACAGAATGATGAATTGGGGGACGTGAAAATAAAAATGCAGTGGGAAAAGCCAAAGGTATACGCAGTTAAAAATATAAATGAGACGGTACGAATGTCATCAAGATCAGGGGGGATATTTCCCGCATTGTCAGATACAATATTGGAAGAACAGGGGGTAGTTTATGGCTGTATATTGAATGAAAAATTTGAAGCAGTTCATGTTAGGGCAGACAATAAAACAGAGAGAGATAAGATGTGCGGATCAAAGTATGTTCAGAGTAAAATGGGAGATACCTATAAAAAGGTAAAACTGGATTTACAGTCGGATAAGAAAGTGCTTTTTTCCGGAACGTCTTGTCAAGTTGCTGGATTGAAAGCATTTCTTGGAAAAGAATATGATAATTTGTTGTGTGTTGATATTGTTTGTCATGGAGTTCCAAGTTTAAAAGTGTGGAAAAAATATATAAGATGGCAGGAAAGTCGGAATCATGCGAAGGTGATTGAAGTAAATTTTAGAAATAAGAAAGACTTTGGCTGGAGAGAACATGTAGAAAGATTAAGGTTTGATAATAACAAAGTTGTAGATGCGTGGATATTTAAAACATTATTTAGCAGTAATGTTATATTACGACCTAGTTGTTATAAATGTTTGTATAAAAGTATTATGCATCCGGGGGATATTACAATTGCTGATTATTGGGGGATAGAAAAAGCAGCTTTGGAATTTGATGATAATAAAGGAGTTTCTCTTGTATTGATTAATAATCAAAATGGAGAAAATGAATTTGAAAAAGTTAAAGACCGTGTTAAATGGAAACAAACCAAAATAGAAGATAGTATGCAGCCAGCGTTAATAAAACCATTTGAAAGACCTGAGAATAGAGAAAAATTTTGGCAAGATTTTGAAAATGATACCTTTGATAGCATTGCCAAAGAATATGGCGGTTATACATTTTCTAATAAGATAAAATATAAACTTAAAAAAGAGAAACAGAGATTGATGAAAAGGTAAAATAAGGGTGGAATGAAAAAAACTCTTTTATATGAAAAAAGAAGAATGTTGCGGATGAACAGTTTGTTATGCAATTTGTCCTAAAAATGAAATTCTGAAGGAGTTGATTATTTTGTATTTGACAGTCAGGAGTGAGATTAATGACAGAGATTCCAGTACTATATAAAAGAAAAGAAGAATGTTGCGGATGTACAGCTTGTTACGCAATATGTCCCAAAGAAGCCATATCTATGATCGAGGACGAAGAAGGCTTTGAATATCCACAAATTAATGAGAATAAGTGTGTGCGGTGTTGTCAGTGCATTAAAGTGTGTCCGATAAAAGCAGCACGAACGCAGTAAGGAGAGAGTTATGAAAACAACATTACTTATCATGGCTGCTGGTATCGGTAGCCGCTTCGGAACGGGAATTAAGCAGCTGGAGCCAGTGGATGATGCTGGACATATCATCATGGAGTACTCAATCCATGATGCGATTGAGGCTGGTTTCAACCATGTAGTATTTATCATCCGTAAGGATATCGAGAAGGAGTTTAAAGAGGTTATCGGTGATTGCATTGCTTCTATTTGCTCTGCTCATAATGTAACTGTGGACTACGCATTCCAGGATATCAACGATATTCCTGGAGAACTTCCGGAAGGCCGTACAAAGCCGTGGGGAACTGGACAGGCTGTGCTTGCAGCAAAGAAGATTATCAAGACTCCGTTCATCGTCATTAACGCAGATGATTACTATGGCAAGGAAGGCTTCAAGGCCGTCCATGAGTATCTGGTGAATGGCGGAAAGTCCTGCATGGCAGGTTTTGTGCTGAAGAACACGCTGTCTGATAATGGTGGCGTGACTCGTGGTATCTGTAAGATGGACGAACAGAACAATCTGACCGAAGTTGTAGAGACTAAGAACATCGTAAAGACAGCGGATGGGGCAGAAACAGACGGAAAAATGATTGATGTTGATTCTCTGGTTTCCATGAATATGTGGGGGCTGACTCCTGATTTCCTGGGTGTGCTGGAAGAAGGCTTCAAAGAGTTCTTTGAGAAGGAAGTGCCGTGTAATCCTCTGAAAGCAGAGTATCTGATCCCTATCTTCATCGGTGAATTGCTGGAGCAGGGAAAGATGGTTGTGAAGGTTCTGAAAACCAACGATACATGGTATGGTATGACCTACCATGAAGATGTCGCAGCGGTAAAGGACAGCTTTAAAAATATGCTGGAGAACGGTATGTATAAGGCTGACCTGTTCAGCAATCTGTAAACTATGATGAAAGAAGCGATTGATCTGCTCGTGAAAATCTTAACAAATATTTTAACTGCATTGTATCAGCCGTGTGGGTTCTCACTCCTTCTTTCATTTCTTGCAATGTTTTTCTACCTGTATGCGTATGAATCTGCCACAGCAGGTAAAGGATGGAAAAGTGCTGTGGCGACATGGTATAAGGAATTCAAAGGGAGCGTGTTCTTTCGGAAATTGTTCTTACTGGCTTTCGTGACAGGCCTGATATTGTTTAAAACCCTGTTAAACCGTAACCTTTGGATGAACCCACTGTCCGATATCATGGGCGGCTGGGGCATCTGGGAGACAGTAAACGGCGAACAGAAGCTGACAACCGAGTGCATTGAGAACGTGATCATGATGATGCCATTTTCAACAGTAGTGATGTGGACGTTTCAAGAGAAGACAGGAAACAACTGGAAAAAAATACTGTGGCAAAGCGGGAAAATAGCGTTTATATTCTCGGTAAGCATTGAAATGCTACAATTATTGTTGCGGCTAGGAACGTTCCAGCTGTCAGATATTTTTTACAACACAGTAGGTGGAGTGTTTGGCGGATTGATGTATTGTGCGGTGATGAAGACAAGAAAGCATCTGTAAAACTGAATAAAATTGTGATATACAGGGAGCAAGATAGCTCCCTGTGCTGCTCTGATAAATCCCACACCTCTTCGTGGTGAGCAGCAGGCAATAAGTCTATGAATCAGGGATTCGATGATTGGCTGAGATCGCATCCATCACCGCAAACATTGACACTTTGAAGGCGGATCTGAAAGAGAAGAAACCTGCTTGGTAGCGATTAGATTAACGTGAAAATAAGAGGACAATTTTATGGCAAAATTACGAGCTGATAAAAGAAATTATAAAAAAGCGTTTACAGTTCATGCAAATTCCTATGATAATTGGAATATTGGAAGTCCTTACAGTAGACGTTTATTATTATGTTATTGTGTTGAATGTGGATTGAAATGCTTGATCATGGAGAATGATAATATATATACGATTTCTCAGGCAGATGATGAGACAGCGAAAATTTTGGGGTCACATGACTTTAGAACGCTGTTAAAGAGAGTTGGTCAGGCTGGAACTTATCGATTTAAGAGTTTTCCTACGGAGTATGGAAATACGGTAGGAACAGCGGATTATCATCAGTTGTGCAGGTATTTGATTGCTCCTGCAGAGCAGAATATTACATATTTGCAGGAATTTGATCATACGCTGGCTGAGATTAAAGAATGGCTGAAAGAGGTGGTGTAAATTATGAGGTTCTATACATGGAAAGATATTGAACGATATATTTTAATGCATCATGATGAGTGGAAAGATGAATTATACGATATAGAAGTTTATCCGAATGAAATGGTTGTATACCCAAAATCAGAACAGGGTACGCTGCAGAATGCTGTATTAAAGAAACTTTTTCCGAAAAATATTGCACCTGATAATTTAAGTATAAAATTGGATGGTCAGGGAGAAGATTTGATGATTTTATATGAGTACGAGTACAGTCCGGTTACTGTAAGAACGTTGCCATTGTTTAAAAAGGCGATTTATGAAGATTCCATATATCCGACGGAGCAGTTGGCGGATCTTAGCTGTCCGGTTTTTGCATTTCATTCTTATAAGGGTGGAGTTGGACGAACACTGTCGCTTATTGCATTTGCACGGGCATGGACCAATCTTCAGAAGAATCCGGAAAACAGCAAACTTTTAATTATTGATTCTGATCTGGAGGCACCGGGACTTACCTTAATCCAGGGTGATTTAAATGATAGTGCTTTTAGTTATTTGGATTTATTAACTTTGATTCAGGATAACAGCAATGTAGAGGAAATTGTATCAACGGCAGAAAATTTAATGGGGACGATTACCTTGCCAATCGAAACCAGCCAACAGAGAGTAGAACATTTCTTTCTTCCGACATATCGTTATGAAGAGCAATTGTTTGATCTGTATGCAAGTCCGCAAACAATCACTGCCAGTCGAAATAAAGAATATATTTTGGCAGAAGTACTTTCAAAACTGGCAAGTAGTTTAGGGGCAACAGCAGTTCTGGTGGATCTTCGTGCGGGGATCAGCGAATATTCAGCACCATTGTTGCTTGATCCGCGAGTGAAAAAATATTGTGTAACTTCTACTTCTCTTCAGTCTGTAATGGGAACAAAGCAGGTATTAAGTTTTATTGCAAAAGGTCTGAAGATAAAGGAAGATACGCTTCTGCCTACTGTTTTTCTGGGCATGATTCCGGAAACTTTTTCAAGAAGAGAGAAACAGGAAATCAAGGAAAATTTACTCGGATGTTTTGAGACTACAGAGGTAAAAGAGGAACTTCTTGATAATATGATCGTGGAGCTTCCGTTTGCCAGTGAATTAATACATTTAACAGAATGGAAGCAGATTTTAAATGTTTTAAAAGACAGAGATATGTATGATGCTGTCAAAGAATTAGTAAAACCTTACTGTATATCAGAAGAACCAGAAAGAGGAATTTATACAGAAAAACAGCATCAGATCATTACAAAACAAATTTGTGACTTTGCGAATAATCAGATCACGGCTGAAGCCAATGGAGCGGAAGAACTATTATTAACCGAACCGATTAAAAATCTTTGTGCTCGTTTCAATCACCAGATTCCGGTAACGGTTGTTCAGGGAGCAAAGGGATCTGGAAAAACATTCTTGTATCGTCAGTTGATAGAAAAGAAAAACTGGAATTCTTTTTTTTCTGAAATTACTCATAAAAAAATCAGTAAGGAAAATGGCTATTTTATCCCTGTTTTAGCACCGCAGAATATTTCACAGATTCAAACGGTTCTGGGACAATGTATTGACTGTTTTAATGAGGCATTGCCTTTTGCAGATGTTTCACAGAGTATCTACAGTGACAATTCTTACAGACTGGATCTTAAAGCGAATAAAGAAATTGACTGGATGAATTTTTGGGAACAATTGTTTGTAAATTCCGTTAATAAAGAGTTTACCTCATTTGCTCAACTGAATGAAAAATTAAAAGAAGAGGAAAAGACAGTTATCTTTTTGATTGATGGGCTGGAAGAGATATTAAAAGCAGTATCTTCAAATAAAAATCAGCAAAAAGCGATAGAAGTTTTATGCCAGGGAGTTTTGAATACGATCAGTGCGAGATATGAAAATATTGGTCTTATTATTTTTATACGAAGCGATATGGCACAGAATGCAATTACAGTTAATTATGAGCAATTCAGGCAGTCATTTGCCTATGCAGAACTGAAATGGTCTTCGGCAGAAGCTTTAAAGTTGGCAGTTTGGCTGGTAAGCCATGCAAACAGTGATTTTTATCGGGAAAGTATTCCGATTGAAAATGCGTCACAGGAAATAATCGATAAATATCTGGAAGAACTCTGGGGATTGAAATTAGGAAAGAAGGATTCAAATGAAGCGTATTCATCACGTTGGATACTGGCAGCTCTTTCTGATTTTAATGGACAACTTCAGGCACGTGACATTATCCGGTTTTTGAAATATGCAGCAGGGCAGAATATGAAAAAACCGCCGTATGATGATCGGATATTAATGCCTGCAGAGATACGTTATGCAGTACCAAAGTGTTCAAATGCCAAAATCAGTGATATTAAGGCGGAATATGAAAATTTAAAGCCTATTTTTGAAAAGCTGGAAGATTTGCCGACAGACGAAAAAACACTTCCAATGAATCTGGAAAATAATATATTTACATCGGCAGAAGAAAAGTCCATGACACAATCCGGATATTTGAAACGTGATGGAGAAAAACTTTATTTACCGGAAATTATACGTCATGCACTGGGATTTCGATATGAAAAAGGTGCAAGACCGAGAGTATTGTCTTTGCTTCTTAAACATTAAAAACATGGAAGGTTAAAAAGAAAGACTCCACAAATCAAAGAAATAGTGGTATGATAGATAGACTTTAGATTTATTGGAAAACTTGAAAAATTTTTTTGAGATATTATGGAAAAAGAGAAACATAAGGATTGTCTGAAGTGTTTGATTTTTGATAAGAGCAAATTTCAAATCATTTTATTCAGAAAAAGTGGAGGAATACATTATGTGTGGAATTGTTGGTTTTACAGGAGAACATCAGGCAGCACCGATTTTATTGGATGGTTTGTCAAAACTGGAGTACCGGGGATATGATTCAGCGGGATTGGCTGTTCGAGACGGAGAGAATCTGGCACAGGTTGTGAAGGCAAAGGGACGCTTGAGCAATCTGGCGGAGAAAACGGACGATGGTCATACCTTAAAAGGTACTTGCGGGATCGGTCATACTCGCTGGGCAACGCATGGGGAACCGAGTCAGACAAATGCACATCCGCATGTGTCGGGAAACTGCAGCGGTTCTGGCTCAGGTATGGTAGAATCCGAGGTTGTTGGTGTGCATAATGGCATTATTGAGAATTATACGGAGCTGAAGGAAAAGTTATTAAAACATGGCTATACTTTTTACAGTCAGACAGATACAGAAGTTGTAATCAAGCTGGTGGACTACTATTATAAGAAATATAATCTGGGTCCGATCGATGCGATCGCGAAAACGATGGTGCGTGTACGCGGTTCATATGCTCTGGAACTGATGTTTAAGGATTATCCGGGGGAGATCTGGGTGGCACGAAAAGACAGTCCGATGATCATTGGTATTGCAGACGGCGAAACTTATGTTGCTTCTGATGTTCCGGCAATTCTCAAATATACCAGAAATGTTTATTATATTGGAAATCTGGAGTTCGCAAAACTGACTCCGGGAGAGGCACATTTTTATAATCTTGATGGCGATGAGATTGAAAAAGAAACAACCGAGATCAAGTGGGATGCCGAAGCAGCGGAGAAAGCCGGCTTTGAGCATTTTATGATGAAGGAGATCCATGAGCAGACAAAAGCAATCCAGGATACGCTCAATTCGGTCATCAAAGAGGATAAAATTGACCTTTCAACAGTAGAAATCACGGACGAAGAGATTCAGAATTTTGATCAGATCTATATTGTTGCCTGCGGATCGGCATGGCATGTGGGTATGGCAGCACAGTATGTATTTGAAGATCTGGCGGATATTCCGGTGAGGGTAGAGCTGGCATCCGAATTCCGTTATCGAAAAATGCCATTAAACCAGAAAGCACTGGTGATCGTAGTCAGCCAGTCCGGTGAAACAGCCGATACACTGGCGGCTCTTAGAATGGCAAAAGAAAAGAATATTACCACAATGGCGATCGTCAATGTAGTTGGAAGCAGCATTGCACGCGAAGCCGATAAGGTATTCTATACACTTGCAGGTCCGGAAATCTCAGTTGCGACAACGAAAGCCTACAGTGCACAGTTAGCCGCAATGTACTGCCTGGCAGTGCAGTTCGCAAAAATCAGAGGAAAGATTTCAGAAGAACAGTACAGCTATTACATTTCTGAGATGCTTACCATCCCGGATAAAATGCAGAAAGTCCTGGAAGATAAAGAACGGATCCAGTGGTTTGCTTCCAAATATGCAAACGCACATGATGTATTCTTCGTGGGCCGTGGCATTGATTATGCAGTTTGCCTGGAAGGAAGTTTAAAACTCAAAGAAATTTCCTATATCCATTCCGAAGCCTATGCGGCAGGAGAACTGAAGCATGGAACCATCAGCCTGATCGAACAGGGCACCCTGGTGATCGGAGTCCTTACACAGAGCGAACTCTATGAGAAAACCATCAGCAATATGCTCGAATGTAAGAGCCGCGGAGCTTACCTGATGGGACTGACTACCTATGGAAAATACGAAATCGAAGATCAGGTGAACTTTACCGTTTATGTACCAAAAGTAGATGAGCATTTTGTCGGAAGCCTGGCCGTGGTTCCGCTGCAGCTGATCGGATACTATGTCAGCGTGGCAAAAGGACTGGATGTGGATAAACCGAGAAATCTGGCGAAGAGCGTGACGGTAGAGTGATATCAGAGTGACATCAGGTGCGGTATGACCTGCAAAGCAGACGCAGCAGCGGTAAAAGATTTCAGAGAACGTAAACAATACTATATATCAAGGAGGTGCAGCACTGCATGAGTAATGTATTACCTGTTGAGGATTTAAGTAAAACTTACCTGGAACACTCTATGGTTATCAACAATTTTGTTATCAAAATCGGCAGTCAGATTAAAGACAGTCTGTGTCGTGTCTTTGGTGATAGTGTGCAGTATGAATGGCGTGAGAACGATGATAAAGTAATGATTCCGGATGTATCCATTATCTGCAACTTGAGAGATCGAAAGAATATTTCTTTTACAGGTATTCCACGTTTTGTGATGGAGGTCTTATCCAATGCTACGGAAGAATATGACAGGCACGAAAAAATGAATATTTACTGCAAAGTCGGAGTTTCTGAATACTGGATCGTTGATTGGAGAAAAAAGTCCGTAGAAATCTATCTTTTTGACTTCGAAGAGGATGGAACAGGATATCCGTATCTTTATAAAACAGTTACTGCACAGAATAAAGAGGAGTTACAACTGGTGATGTTCCCGAATTTGAAAATAACCTTTGAGGAATTGTTTGATCTTGGAGAATATTGATTTTACATGACTCTCCGGTGCAGTCCGGGAATGATTTCAGCTTTTCGGTTTGACTTAGTAAATGCTATGAGTTATGATACTTGAAGGAAGTAACTTGTGGGCCAGTCGCTCATGAGCATAATTAGTGGAGGAAACAGCATGAAATTTTTTGTAACAGGTGTCGGCGGACAGCTTGGACATGATGTAATGAACGAACTGATCAAGAGAGGGCACGAGGGTGTCGGTTCTGATATTCAGGAGCAGTACAGCGGTGTGGAAGATGGTTCTGAGGTGACAAAAGCATCTTATCTTTCACTGGATATCACAGATAAAGAAGCAGTAAAGCGTGTCATTGAGAGCGTAAAACCGGATGCGGTGATCCACTGCGCGGCATGGACTGCGGTTGATATGGCGGAAGATGATGACAAGATTGCAAAGGTCCGTGCGATCAATGCGGGCGGCACACAGAACATTGCCGATGTCTGCAAGAAGCTGGACTGCAAGATGACTTACATCAGCACAGATTATGTATTTAACGGTCAGGGCACAGAGCCATGGAAACCGGACTGCAAGGATTATAAGCCGATGAATGTCTATGGACAGACGAAGCTGGAAGGGGAACTGGCAGTAAGCCAGACACTGGAGAAATATTTTATCGTCCGCATTGCGTGGGTCTTTGGCTTAAATGGCAAGAATTTTATCAAGACGATGCTGAATGTCGGCAAGACGCATGACACGGTTCGTGTGGTCAATGATCAGATCGGTACACCAACTTACACTTATGATCTGGCACGTCTGCTGATTGATATGAATGAAACAGAAAAATATGGTTATTATCATGCGACGAACGAGGGCGGATACATCAGCTGGTATGATTTTACGAAAGAAATCTACCGTCAGGCAGGTTATACGACCAGGGTTCTGCCGGTAACCACAGCAGAATATGGCTTAAGCAAAGCGGCAAGACCGTTTAACAGCCGTCTGGATAAGAGCAAGCTGGTGGAAAATGGATTTACCCCGCTTCCGACCTGGCAGGACGCATTGAGCCGTTACCTGAAAGAAATCAAAGCGTGATTTCGGATACATTTTAAAAGATAAGTACAAAAAATAAGAAGTGGGAGTCTTCACCGACTAAGATAAAAAGATACTGAACAGTTGCAGAAGGAGATAAAGAAAATGGGACAGATCAAAGTTGAGAAAAATGTAGGCGGCATCGAAGGCCTTTGTATCGTAGAACCGGCCGTTCATGGTGACGAGCGTGGTTATTTCATGGAAACCTACAACGAAAGAGATATGAAAGAGGCAGGCATTGATATTCATTTCGTACAGGATAACCAGTCCATGTCCACAAAAGGAGTATTGAGAGGCCTTCATTTCCAGAAACAGTATCCGCAGTGTAAGCTGGTCCGTGCGGTACGTGGAACGGTATTTGATGTTGCCGTGGATCTGCGTTCCGATTCCAGGACTTATGGAAAATGGTTCGGCGTGGTTTTATCTGCGGAAAATAAAAAGCAGTTCCTCATTCCGGAAGGTTTTGCACATGGATTTCTGGTGCTGAGCGATGAGGCAGAATTCTGCTATAAAGTGAACGATTTCTGGCATCCAAACGATGAGGGCGGCATGGCATGGAACGACCCGGAGATTGGCATCGAGTGGCCGGAAGTGAAGGGCGAGTACAAAGGCAGTGCATCTGCAGAAGGTTATACACTGGCAGACGGTACACCGCTGAACCTGAGTGATAAAGACCAGAAATGGCTGGGATTGAAAGATACCTTTAAATTTTAATGAAAATAAGTTTTGATTTATGATACAATAGAGCCATGGAAAACCGTGGCTCTTTTGTTTGTGGATTTGTGACACGTTTTTTGCACAGAAGGAACTAAGCGAATGAAAAGCCAGTTTCCAGACCAAGGAGAAAGCTGGAAGATGTGGTTCAGTGGAGAAGATAGACTGAGAAAGGGAGCCAAAGGAGATGGAAGAACAAAAGCAGGCAGAGCGGCAATGGAATAAAATCCGCCGGGAGCGAATAAACATTTTGAAAGAGGCTCCATCAGAGGAGAATCTGTGGCAGGCAGTCATGGCATTTCAGGATTATCCATTCAAAACAGTAACGGGGCTGCCGTTTCAATATACACTGAAAACAGGCAAAAACGGAGAATGGACAAAAGAGTTATGGATCGACCGCAGAGAAAAGAGCAAAAGTCTGTCGTGGAGTAGCGTGGTACTGGCATTTAAAAACAGCCGGAAAACAACAGAAGTCGTGGAACGGCCGAAAGCACTTGGAGATATCCGGGGGATTTCCTATATTTATCCGATCCTGTGGAGATTGGAGCTGATCAGGGTACCGGAGAAATTTGAAAAAAAGATGGCATGCGATGATGAAAAGAATGCAAAAGGGTAGATGAGGTTTCGGGCGGTCAGTCGGAAATGCTGTGATCGTCCTGAGAAGGATTCCTGTTTTCTAAAAACTGCCGGAGGTGCCGCTCTGATCTGGCACCGACCAGGATACAGCAGTAGAGAATCAGAATATACAGGAAAAGAATCAAAATGCCGATAGTGATAAGAGTCAGTTTCATGGTATCATTCTCCTTTCTGAAAGTATGGTAAGCTGCGTTCGACTTGAATGCAAAGAGCATATCTATCGTGTCTGAAGAGAGCTTTTTCTCTCGAACCATGTTAGTATAGTATATGGGGATGTCAGGGAAAATATGTATCTGGTTATGAGCAAGTAGCAAAGCGGATTGCGAATATCCGCTTGACAGATATAAAAGGAGAAATGGAGAGGGGGAAATGGAAAATTTGATTGAATTATTAAAGAAAATTATAACAAACGTCCTGACGGCACTTTATCAGCCGTTCTGGTTTGCGGTTATTCTGACTGTATTTCTGTTGTTTTTTTATCTTTATGCCTATAAGCCGATTGACACAGGAAAGGGCATCCGGGCAGCATTTCGGGCATGGTGGCAGGAATTTCGAACTTCGCTGTTCTTTCGAAAACTCTTTTTGCTGACGTTTTTTACAGTGATGATCCTGTTTCAGACACTGATCAACCGAAATATGTGGATCAATCCGCTGTCGGATATTATGGGAGGCTGGTGGATCTGGCACACGGCGGCAGACGGCACGGTCACACTGACGACGGAATGCTTTGAAAATATCGCACTGATGCTTCCGTTTACGGCACTGCTTTTGTGGACAGTGGCAGAAAAAATATTTTGCGGCAGAAAGATAACGTTTGGCAGATGTGTATGGATATCAACGAAAACAGCCTTTCTGTTTTCGCTGGCGATTGAGTTTTTGCAGCTGTTTCTGAGACTTGGAACATTTCAGCTGTCAGATCTGTTTTACAATACTCTGGGTGGTGCATTAGGTGGAATGGTTTACTGGATCTGCTGGAAAATCCGGGGGAAAAAACAAAAAACAGGAAAATAAGAAAAATCAGAATAACAAATCAAATGGAATCCGGACAGAGCTTCGGATCCTTTTTCTTTACATAAAGATGTACAGATGAGCAAATCGGGAGGTTGAAATATTCAAACCTCCCGACCTACAACAAAATTTGAGAAATATAAAAATATGGATGACATTATTATATTACGCTTTTTTCGATTTGTAAAGAGCAAATATACCAAAACTTACAAAAAATATTGCGGAAACTGTAATTGGCCATGTGGAACGGGCACCGGTCTGCGGTGAAACCTGGCTTGTTCCAACGGTCGCACCCTTTTCACGGTAGATCAGAGCCATAACAGATGAACCGGCATGGAAATAAGCGGCTACCTGGTTATCACTGATCTTTTCTCCCTGAAGAACTTCCCAGCCATGCTCCGGACAATAGTAGAGGATATCCACCTGGATGTTGTCCGTCATATTATTTGCTACAAAAGTAACTCTGACCGGATCATCAGCTGTTGGTGTCACACTGTCAAAAGTAATATCCATGACCGGAGAAAGGAATTTGTACAGCCCAAGGTCGATGCCCCTTTTGATAATGCTGTTCTGTCCATAAAGATTGATCGGACTTGGAAGAGCATCGCCAAAAGCATCTTTTACAGTAGTACCTCGTCTAGCATTGTTCAGACGATCAATGATTTGTTGTAATTCTTCACTGTATTTGCTTAAATCTACAGCACTTAAAGTTACTTTGCCGCGGTCAGAAGATGCATTCGGCATATCAATCGAGCCGACAATGCTTCCAGCAGCGAAGACATTCAAAGATAAAGCAAGAACTGCGATGACAGCTGTGAATGCCTTTAAGAAAGTTTTTTTCATTTATCACGCCTCCATTTGAAATTTAATATACATCAATAAACGATTGCTTATCGCTTATTCTAACACGAGTCGGCAGAAATCGCAAGTAAGAACCGTATTTGAACAGGCAAAACATATTTATCTGCTGATTCAAAAATTAAGAAAATTTTTATAATATCTTGTCAAGTACAGAATGATAGTATATAATGAAAAACGATTAAAGAAGACAGAGACGGAAGAAAGAAAAGTTTGAGGGAGCATGCGAGTATGAAAAACAGCGAAATACAGAAACTCAAGAAAAAGGGAAGTACACTTCTTCTCCTGGTTTTATTTATGTGCGTTTTAGCAACGGTAGTGGCTGTGGTTTTGGTGAGCAGCCCGGCAGTCAATGCACAATATAAAAATGTAGGCAGCATGGTGATCGATAAGAAGAATGCAGTAATTGCGGCGATAGCGGCAGTGTTCTGTGGTATAGCAGCATTTGTGATCCGACATCATGCGGCAAGATGACGGAAACTGGCTGTTGAAAAATAGTCGGTTTTTTTGACGAAAAGAGCAGAAATGAAACAGAACAGGAGATATTTAAAATATGAATTACATCAGTCAACAAGAACCAAATCAAATGTGGATCAAGAAAGTATTGATGCTGATACTGGCAGACATATTGATCGTGTTGATTTCCTATTT
>ERZ1106951.2114-NODE-2114-length-16236-cov-11.666522_pt1 | contig 16236 bp, 17 predicted proteins | sample MGYA00403676_ERZ1106951 | MGnify/ENA primary metagenome ERZ1106951 (study PRJEB35170, sample SAMEA104062398) | human gut metagenome | biome: human gut; feature: human-associated habitat; material: faeces | place: Denmark | collected 2012-04-23 ...
GTCTCAGCGGCGTGTTTGACACGGGCAGCGCTGCCATCAAGGCGTTCCCGTGGGAAGATACCGGCGCGAAGCTGGGCACGTTGGCAGGTAAGATTGCCGGGTTTGCGCTGGACGGTTTCAGCGGCGTGTTTGACGCTGGCAGCGCTGCTATCGCGGCATTCCCGTGGACGGACGTGGGCGAAAAGCTGGGCACGCTGGCGGGCAAGATTGCCGGGTTTGCGCTGGACGGTCTCAGCGGCGTGTTTGACACGGGCAGCGCTGCCATCAAGGCGTTCCCGTGGGAGGATACCGGCACGAAGCTGGGCACGCTGGCAGGGCAAGCGACGGCGATTCCGCTGGATGCGCTCAGCGGCGTATTTACGGCGGCGGATTCCGCCATTACCAGCATCGACTGGACCAAGTTGGGCGAGAGCGTCGGCATTCTGGTGGATGGGGTCACAGGCATCCAGCAGGACGCGCTCAGCGGTATTTTTACCGCCACCGAAGCAGCTATCCAGAGCATTAACTGGGCGGAACTGGGCAATACGGTTGCGGACGGGTTGAGCCGTGCGTGGGGCATTGTATCGGGCATTGGCGACGTGGCGCTGGGGCTGGGTGAATCGGTCGTGGGCGCAGGCCAGCAGGGCGTTACAGCGCTGAAAGGCTGGATTGCCAGCTGGAACACCGGCGACGCGGAAAGCGCGGCGGAGGCCGCAGGCAAGCAGATCGTCACGGACTTCAACGCGGGCGTGACCGGCACAAAGGCCGACCTTGTTAAGACAGCGGACGAAGCAGCGCAAGCATTCCTGGACGCAATCAAAACGAAGTTAAGTTTTCAGGCGTTTCAGGGCATTGGACTGGACGCGATGGGCGGCATCGTGCATGGGTTCACCATGCTGGCGGCAGAGGCCGCCACGATGAGCGGAAACGCAGCGCAGGGGTTATGCGATGCCGTCACGGTGATTCTATCCGTGGATGCGGGAACAAGCACGGGCGGCGATTGGGCGGCAGCCATTGGCGCAGGGGTAAGCGCAAAGCAGGGGCAGCTTGTCAGCGGTGCGCAGGTATTCGCACGGGCGGGCGCAAAGGCTGCGGAAAGCGTGCTGAACACGGGCGCAGGCAGGACGACCGGCGCGGAGTATGCCAGCAGCATAGCGCAGGGCATCCAGAGCGGACGAGGCAGCGCCAGCAACGCCGCCAGCACGCTGGCGCGGGCGGTTGCGGCTGTCATCAATGGCATGAGCGGCTCCTTTGAGAGCGTGGGACGGAACATTGCCGAAGGCGTGGCGCGAGGCATCGAGCGCGGCAGCAGCCGCATTCGGGCGGCAGCAAAATCGGCGGCACAGACCGCCTATCGCGCAGCGTGTGACACGCTGGATATTCGCAGCCCCAGCCGTGTGATGGCGCAGGTGGGACAATTCTATTCGGAGGGCTTCGCGGGCGGCATTACGGACGGCATGGAGCGCGTGAGCCGGGCGGTGCAGCAGCTGAGCGCGGCAGCCATTGGCGAGAGCGCGCAGGGCGTACCGGCGCAGCCGGTGAGCGTCACCGGGCCGGTGATAGACTACGACGCGCTGGCAGAGGCGACGGTGCTGGCGATGCAGCGCGCAGGCGTTGGCGAAGCGGCGCTCTATGTCAACGGGCGCAAGATGAGCGACGAACTTGAGCCGGACGTGAGCCGGGCGACCTACAACCGGGCGGGGCGCAGCGCAAAGGGGCGCACCAGCCGGATGGTGCTGGCGTAAGGAGGGCGCGGCATGAAGCTGAACGAAAGCGGGTTTACCTTTAACGGGCGGCATTGCCGCCGGGACATGGGGTGCTGGTGGATTGAGAAGGACGGGCACCAGATCAGCCCGGAGGTCCAGCGGAACGAGTACGAAATCGCGGGCGTATCGGGCAGCATCCTGATGGACGGCGCGACGCGGAAGGGGCTGACCTTTTCCGGGACGCTGGTGATGGCGCAGGAGCCAGCGACGCAGACCGAGGCGCAGGAGAAGCTGCGGGCGCTGATGGCGTGGCTGGACTGCGGACGGCAGCGGCTCATCATGGACTATGAGCCAGGGCGCTACTATTTGGCGCAGGTGGACAAAAGCACGATGTGGAGCCTGAAAAACTGGTTTGGGGGCGAGCTAAGCGTGACCTTCACCGCGCAGCCCTTCGCCTATGCGGTGGCGGCGCAGACCGGCACGACCATCACAGACGGGACGACGGGCGACGTGACGGTGCGGGTGGACACGTTTCACCCTGCGCCGCTGGTGCTGACCATCCAAAACACGGGCAGCGCACCGATTACCGGCATCAACGTCATGGGTGGAAAGGTGAAGCTGGACGGGATGAATCTGGCGGCGGGAAAGCAGCTGACCATCAGCATGGAAGCGCCCATCGACGCACAGGACGGCGCGGGGACAAGTTATCTGCCGTATGCGGAGAGCTTCACACCGATCCTGCTGAATGCTGGCTTGCAGCGCATCCAGATCGCGCTGACCTACGGCAGCGGCAGCGCAGGAGCGAAAATCACCGCCAGCGTGCGCGGAAGGTGGTAAGCTATGGACGAAGTGACTGTCTACGACCAAGGCGGGAAGCTGCTGGCGGTGCTGGACAACGCGGATGCGGTGAGCTATGAGCTGAAGCACAACGATTTGTGGACGGGCAGCTTTTCCCTGCCGACGGGCGACCCGAAAAACGTCTACTGTCAGGCGCACAATCTGGTCAGACTGCCGGACGGGAGCCGGGATACGGGCATTTACCGCATCATCGGAATGCCCAGCGCGGAGGAAACGGCAGCGGGCGGAATGCGAGAGTATAGCGTGGAGCATGTGATGGCGACGCTGCTGGACGACGTGCTTTTCGGCTACCATGAAATCGGCGGCGAGGGCATCACGACCAGGCAGGTGATGCAATACATCCTTGACCAGCAGGTGGTGAAGCGCTGGGCGCTGGGCACGGTGGCGTTCAGCGACGAATATCAATACAAATTCGAGAATGTGTCGCTGCTCAGCGCGCTGCTGAGCCTGGGCGAGGTGCTGACGGAGGAATACACATGGGATTTTGACACCAGCGCCACGCCGTGGGTGGTAAGTCTACGGAAGGCGGACGCAAGCGACGGCTGCGGCATCCACTACGCCCGGAATCTGGTGGGCATTGAAAAGACCATGGATGCCAGCGCACTGGTGACGCGGCTGTATCCGTTGGGATACGGCGAGGGCGTGAACCAGCTGAACATCCGCAGCGTCAACGGGGGCGTGCCCTATCTGGACGCGGACACGGCAAGCACATGGGGCATCAAATGCAGCGTATACGCGGACACGCGCATCGAGGACGCGGCGGTGCTGAAAGCGCGGGCGGCGGCCGTGCTGGAAGGGTACAAAAACCCCTACATCACCTATACCGCGAAGGCGATTGACCTGCACCGCATGACGGGACAGAGCTGGGACAACTACATGCCGGGGAAGCGCGTGCGGGTGATGGACGGCGAGCACGGCATCAGCTTTGCGGCGCGTATTGTGTCCATCAGCAAGAAGAATCTGCGGGGTGATCCGGGCAGCGTGAAAATCACCATCGCCAACGCGGTGCGGGACGTGGCAGACAGCATCAACACGCTGGCCGACCGGGTAGGCATCGGCGAGCTTTACAGCCAAGGGGCGACGCAAATCTTCGCCATTCCCTTTGCGGACAACGCCGACCCGGAGCATCCGGCGAAAATGCGGTTTTATATCCCCAGCGGATTGGTGCGCATCAATCGGATGCAGCTGAGCTGGGAGCTGAGCGCCTTTCGCGCCTATGAGACCGGCGCGGCGGCGGGTGGCAGTACCACGCAGACCAGCTCCAGCGGCGGTGGCAGCACGGCGACATCCAGCAACAGCGAGGACGTAGCCTGCACCAGCGAATCCGGCGGCGAAACGACAGTTTCTCAACCGGTGCGCGTGCTATCCTCCAACGGCGGCGGCACAGCAACAGCTATCGGGAATTTCGCAAACATTGATGGCACGGGCTATTCTACAGCGGCAAACACAGCGGGGTTGACAACAGATGATGCGGGAAAACACAAACACACAATAGGGCACACGCACGACATCGCGGCGCATAAGCATACATGCTTCAAGCACGCGCACACCATCAACAGCCATTCGCATGATTTTTCCGGCAGTCAGAGCCTGGCATGGGGACACCAGCACAGCTATGGCAGCATCGGCGACAAGGGAAACACGGGCGGCGTAGTCGGCTACAAACCCAAAAGCATCAGCATCAGCGGGACGACGGGGGGACGAACACTGACGGCGAATGAAGCGGGCGACGGAGACAGCAGCAGCGTGGCGCTGATGACCGGCGGAACAAGCAACCAGAACAGCGGTGAAAGTGGCAGCCATAGCCACGCGATCCCAGCGCATACGCACAAATTCCAGCACGCACACAAGGTGGAGTTTTCCATCAACGTGCCGGGGTTTACGGTGGACATCCCGGCGCACACGCACAACGTCAAGATACCGGGGCACAATCACCGCGTGAGCATCCCGGCGCACACGCATGAGCTGACGCTGCCGGATCACACCCACGACATCACCTACGGCATTTTCGAGGGGACGACAGCGCGAAGCGTGCGACTGCTGGTGGACGGGGCAGAGGTGCCGAGCGAAGCCATCAGCAAGCGGGAGCTGGACATTTCCGCCTATCTGGAAAAGGATGAGGACGGGAAAATCACACGCAGCGCATGGCACACGGTGGAGCTGGTGCCGGACAAATTGACGCGCATCGAGGCGAATCTTTTCGCGCAAACGTTCATTCAATCCACGGGCGGGGGTGATTACTGATGCAGGAGCGTGCACGGGTGCCTCCCTTGTGAGGCACGAGAACAAAACGACCAGATTGGAGGGAAAGCAATGAGCGAAATCACCGAAGCAATGAACATGCTGGAAGACCTGCCGGAAAGCGCGCAGGACGGGCAGCAGGAAGCCGACGAAGCAGCAGCGACACCTTTGCAGGAGGAAGCGGCAGAGACGGCGCAGGAAGCCACGGAAAGCGAAAGCAAGGCTTCGCTTCCCTGCCACCGTTATGCGGTGGAAGCGCTGAGCATGGTGGAGCTGGGGCGACAAGGTGAAGGCAAGGCGCGGCGCATCGAAATCGGCGTGAGCAGCTGGCTGGCAACGCTGCCGGGCGCACACCTTGAAATTGTAGCAGTACGCCCCGGCGAGACCGAAAGCTATCTGCCGGAGGGCGTAACGCTGGACGGCAGCGCGCTGTGCTGGATGCCGACGCGGGACGACACGGCAAAGGACGGCTATGGACGCGGCGAAGTGCGCGCCACGCTGGGCGACAGCTGCTACAAAAGCCCAGTATTCCGCACACGCATCGAAGCTGCGCTGGAGGACACGCCAGCCGTAGCGATGACGCAGGCAGCAGAGACAGAGCCTGTAGCAATGAACGTGACCACCGATGAAGAAGCACCCAAGCCTACCGATGAGGACAAGGGGGAAATTTATCACGTCGAGGGGCTGGACGTGGTGAAGCTGGGGCGGCAGGGAGAAAACCTGACGCAAGAGGTGCAAATCGACGTAAGCGCGTGGACAGAGGACAACATGGAAGGAGCCACGTTCCTGATTGCGGCGGTGCGCCCCGGCGAAACCGAAAGCTATCTGCCGGAGATCACCCAGAGCGGGAACACCCTGACATGGAAGCCCACGGCGGCGGACACCGCCAAGGGCGGATACGGCAGGGCGGAGGTACAAGCCGTCAAGGGCGCGCTGATTCGCAAAAGCCCGGTATTCCGCACGCGCATCGAGGCTGCCATTGAAAGCAGCGGCAGCACGCCCACGGAGCCGCCTGCATGGGTGCAGCAGATTCTGGGCAGCGTCGGCGCGGCGCAGGAAGCCGCCGCAAACGCCCAGCAAGCCGCGCAGGAGGCGCAGCAGCAGGCCGCGGCAGCGAGTTCTTCCACGCAAGAGGCCGCCGCAAGCGTGAGCGGGCTGCGCGGGTGGAGCTTGACAGAAGAAACGGACGGCACCGTGACCATCGACCATGCGGCAGCGCAAAGCACCGCAGAAACGACCAACTAAGGAGGGACAAGCATGGGATTGAACATTGCAAGCAACGAGAACGCGGAACGGCAGGCACAGGCGCTGGAACTGATTGCAAAGCACCTGATGCAGACGGGCAGCGTGGTAGCGTGGCCGGACGTGCAGGAGATCATCCGGCACGGCATGGGCAGCAGCGACTTCCCGGTGGGCAGCCAGCTGACGGTGAGCTACGGCGAAAAAACGATGCTGCTGGACGTGCTGGGGCATGACATCGACCTTGATCCGCACGGGAGATTCCAGCACTCCACGACCTTCGCGCTGCATACGCTGCTGGATGCCAGCCAGTTTGACGCGACGGAAGCGCTGTACTATGCCGCGGACGGGCTGGCGGCTGGAACCTATCATTTCACGCTGCTGGCGGGCTACGACGTGGAGTACGGCGGCGGCGCTACGCTGCAATTCACGCTGGCGCAGGCGGTGCCTGCGGGCGGCGTTATCATGTTTCCGTGGGGCTACCAGCAGCAGGCGCTGGCGACGAAAATCAGCACCTACGCCAGCCGCGAGGCAGCTGCCGTCATCGAGACGGTGAGCGTCAGCGCGGGAAGCGACGGCACCGACCTGGGCACGGCGGACGGGCACACGGAGCACATGAACCACGCGCACCGCCTGCGCTACGGCAGCAACCGCTACAAGGAAAGCGCAATCCGGCAGTGGCTGAACAGCGACAAGGCTGGCGGGGCATGGTGGCAGCCGCAGAACGAGTTCGACCGCGTGCCAAGCTACGCAGCGCGTGACGGCTTCTTGAAAAAGCTGGACGAAGGGCTGGTCGCCGCCATTGGCGAGGCGGACAAGACCGTAGCGCTGAACACTGTGACGGATGGCGGCGGCAGCGAGGTGGTGCGCGACCGGGTGTGGCTGCTGAGCCGGGACGAGATGGGCTACGGCCATGAAAACAACATTACCGAGGGGCAGACCTATCCCTTCTTCGCTGGAGCGACCAACGCCGACCGCATCTACCTGCTGAACGGCGCACCGCGCTGGTACTGGTTGCGCACCCCGTACACTGGGAGCGGCGTCAGCGTGCGCAACGTGATCACGGACGGCAGCCTTAGCAACGGCTATGCGTGCTACAGCAGTGGCGTGCTGGCGGCTTTTACCATCTATTAAATCAAAATCATCCCGCGCCGGTAGGCGCGCAGGCATGGAGGAGCGAACCCCATGGCAGTGATTGCATCCTTCCGGGAAGCCAATGAGCTGGACGTGCTGACGAAGGCGCGGCAGCTGGCAGAGTACATTTTCACCATTTGCAAGAACGAGAAGCAATTTCCACGGCGCGACCGCTGGATGCTGACGGCGGACATTCTGCACGAAGCGGCGCACGTTCTGGCGCATGTACGCCGGGCGAACGCCGTGCGCGTTACAACGGCGGAGGACTACACCCAGCGGCGCAGCGAACAGGTGGCGGCGCTCAGCAGTCTGGACGCGCTGATGGGCTACGCCGACCTTGCCTATACGGTGCTGCACCTGAGCGGCGACCGTGCGGAATACTGGACGGGGCTGATGGTGGAAGAGATGGCGCTGCTGAAAGGCTGGCGGGATGCGGACTATCGGCGATATGGTCAGCTTCTTCCGAACGCGAATCCGAACGCGAAGCCATCGGCGCGGGAAAAGGACGGCGCAAAGCCACGGGTCACACGCTGATTCAGCCTTTCGTTCCGCACTACCTTGCGCACCCCGAACACTGGGAACGGCAACAACGTGCGCAACGTGAACACGGACGGCAGCCTTAACAACAACAATGCGTGCAACAGCAATGGCGTGCTGGCGGATTGTGTGCCGCTTCCGCGGCTTCACCAAGCCGATCGGGAGCGAGTGCGTTTATAGTAAGCGCGAACTTGCGCCGAAATCAGAACAATGCACACACAAGGAGCGGGCGACCCGCCCGGAGCATCCGGGGAATACAAGGCCGCAAGACTGGACGACGGCGGCGCTGCATCCGCAAGGTGCGAACATGATGCAGCTGGCCCGCCTATGCGCGACAGTGCGGCAAAGAACATGGGAAAACAATTCGATGAAGCCATACAGTTCGGCGCGCTTTACAAGGCGCTGAAGAAGTGCTGCCGTGGCGTGCGCTGGAAGCCCAGCACGGCAGGATATGAGCACTATGCGCTTGCCAACACCTACCGGCTGCGGCAGGAGCTGCTGCACGGCAGCTACAAGCTGAGCAGCTACCAGCGTTTCACCATCCGCGAACCCAAGGTGCGGGACATTGTAGCCACGCGGCTGCGCGACCGGCAATTCCAGCGGGCGCTTTGCGACGCGGTGCTTTATCCCAGCATTACGTCGAGCTTTATCTACGACAATGGTGCATGTCAGCGCGGTAAAGGCGTAGACTTCGCCCTTGACCGCATGACGGCGCACCTGCAACAATACTACCGGGAGCAAAAACAAGCGGCAGAAGCCGCCATCGGGCATCGGCTGGGAAGGTTCTGCGCTGGCGGTTGGGTGCTGGCGTGCGACGTGCGGCATTTCTTCGACAGCACGCCCCACGCAGTTGCCAAGGCGGCTGTGGCGAAGCGCGTATACGACAGCGAGACCGTCCGGCATAACGCCCGGATCATCGACAGCTTTGGCGACGAGCGCGGCATCGGGCTGGGCAGTCAGGTGAGTCAACTCAACCAACTGGCCGTGCTGGATACGCTTGACCACCGCATCAAGGAAACGCACCGTATCCGGCATTATCTGCGCTACATGGACGACCTTGCGCTGATTCATAGCGACCGAGAGAAGTTAGAGCAGGTGCTGGCTGACATCCGCACGCAGATGGCAGCGCTGGGGCTGGAGCTGAACAGCAAGACGCGCATTTACCCGCTTCGGCAGGGCGTGATGTGGCTGCAATGGCGTTTTGTCCTGACCGACCGCGGGAAGGTTGTGCGAAAGCTGAACGACAAGAAGGTCGGGCAGGAGCGGCGAAAGCTGCGGAAGATGCGCAAGCGCGTCGAAGACGGGCGCATGACCATGGCGCAGGTGCGCGACCACTACCGCTGCTGGAAGGCCAACGCGCAGCGCGGGAACACGCGCAACCTGCTGAAGCAGATGGATCGAACCTATACCGACATCATGAAGGAGGAACCACCGTGAACACAATCATTAACCCGAACGACAAAATCAAGGAAGCACGCCGGGAAAAGGCGGCAGAGATTCAGGCTGCGCAACAGCTGGAAAACATGCGCACGGCGCTTGCATCTGCGGTTGAGCTGGGCGACATGGACGGGGCGAAGGGCATTGCCAGAGGTATCCGCAACAAGCTGCTGGAAGAAGTGGACGCGCACGGCAGCATTTTCCGCGCCGGACTGGATGTGCCGGAGGGCGCAACCTTTTCCGCGTGGCTGGGCTTTTTCAAGCAGCTGGGGCAGTATCTGCGCGGCGACTGGGCGAAGTATCGGCAGGCGCTGCTGGACGTGCCGCAGCAGGAGGGTTTCCCGGCAAGCATCGTCTGGCCGGAGATGCCGAAGGATGAAAACGACGAACAGGGGGCGCAGGCATGAATCCGCTGCACCTGATTTGGATACTGCCCAGCACGTTTCTGCTGGGGTATTTCTTTGGCTGCGCGATGGCGGGAGGCGGCAGGACATGAGCCACTTGCAGATCATCGAGCGGCTGTGCCGGATGCTGGACGGGGCGCAGGAGGTCATCCGCAAGCAAGCGGAGCTGCTGGCCATGCACGGCATCGAGACGGACAGCGGCGAACTGGAACGGCAGCGGCGTGAGCTGCTGGCGGACATTGAAAGGAGCACATGACGATGGCAAAGCCGACAGGGGCGCAGGTGGCAGCACAGGCGCTCCAGTATGCGCAGGAGAAGCGCAGCTATCAGGAAATGGACTGTCAAGCCATGATTGAGGCGGCTGTGCGTGCCTGCGGCGGAAAGATGGACTACACGGGAAGCAACGCCATGGCGCGGGCCGTGACGGGGCTGATGCCGCTCAGCGAGGCGAAGAAGGCAGGGCTTCAGGTGGGCATGGCGTTGTTCATTCACGAAGATGGGGGCAGCTATCCGGCGAAGTATCACGCGGACGGGCTGGGGAATTTCAGCCATGTCGGGCTTTATGCGGGTGAAAACGCCCTGACGGATGTGGACAAGAAGGGGCGGGAACGCGCCTGCAACGTCGTGCATTCTTCCGCTTCCATGGGCAGGGTGGCAGGGTCTACGCTGGCCAACGGCTGGACGCACGCGGGCTACTTCAAGGAAATCGACTACGGCACTGCTGACGCGTCCGCCGAAGCGGCAGCGGGTGAGCAGCAGACGCAGGAGACCGGGACGAAGCGGATCACGCTGCGGAGGGGCAGCAAAGGCGCAGAGGTGCGCGCCTTGCAGGAGATGCTGAATGCGTTGGCCTATGGGCTGGATGCGGACGGCATTTTCGGCAAGGCAACCGAAGCGGCGGTGCGCGACTTCCAGAAAATCAACGGGCTGAGCGTGGACGGCATCGTCGGCGCACAGACGTGGGCAGTGCTGGAAGGTACGCAGGAAAGCACGGACAGCGACACCTACACGGTGACGATCCGCGGGCTGGACGCTGCAACGGCGGCGTATCTGCTGGAATGCTATCCGGGTGCGGCCAATGCGGAGGGCGGACGGGGATGAACGGCAGTGAGCTGGCGAACATGCTGACGGACGGATGGGCAGCCATTCAAGGGGACGCTCTGATAGAGCTGCGGAAGCTGGAAGGCGCTGAACTGTCCGCCGTCATCAGCGACCCACCCTATGCCAGCGGCGGCATGTCCATGGGCGAGAAAGCACGGAGCACGCGGGACAAATATACCAGCTTCGGCGAGCAAGGGAATCCCTATCCTGATTTCAGCGGCGACGCGCTGGCGCAGCGGGCATGGACATCTTTTCTTCATGAAATCATGGCGGCGGCGCGCAAAGCCTGCAAGCCCGGCGCAGTGTGCGCGCTGTTCGTGGACTGGCGGCAACTGCCAGCGCTGACGGACGCGATTCAATGGGCGGGCTGGACATGGCGCGGCGTGGCTGTCTGGGACAAGATGAACAGCAGGCCGCAGCTGGGGCGCTTTCGACAGCAATGTGAATACATCGTATGGGGCAGCAATGGACCGCTGCCAGTCGAGCGCGGCGTGAGCGTATTGCCGGGGCTTTTCCAAGTGGCGAATGTGCCGACGCACGAGCGCTGGCATCAGACGCAAAAGCCCATTGAGCTGATGCGGCAGGTGGTGCGGCTGTGCAAGCCGGGCGGGTGCATCTGCGATCCGTTTGCCGGAAGCGGGAGCACGCTGCTGGCAGCGCTGCAAGAGGGATACCAGGCGCTGGGCATTGAGCAGGAAGCCCACAACATTGCCATCATACAGAAGCGGCTGTCAAGTATCCAGCAGCGGATTGAGCTGCCCGACGGGGGGGGGTACAGGGCAGTTTCTTTTCTTGATACCAGCTTGCAAAAGCAAGAAGGTAAATAAAGCCAAAGGAAGGAGCTGGACACATGGAAACAGGGGCTATCATTGCGTTGGGCAGCCTACTGGTGGCGTTCATTGCGCTGCTGGTTGGCGCACGACGTGACACACGCGGCGAGGCTGCAAGCCAAGCGCAGGTACACGCAAAGCTGGACAGCATTGCGGGCGGCGTGGATGACATCCGCGTAGAGCAGCGCGCCATGCGTGAGCGGCTGGACGGCTATGCGGAGCGGCTGGCCAGAGTGGAGAGCAGCGTCAAGAGCGCGCACCACCGGCTGGATCAGATGGCTGCGCCATATCATCCGCCTGACAGCACGGCGGACTGACGAGAGCGACGCAAAGGCGAAGGAGGTGAACGACATGAAAATCAACTGGCTTGTGCGCGTTAAGAACAAGGCGTTCTGGGTGGCGCTCATTCCGGCGGTGCTGCTGCTGGTTCAGGCGGTGGCCGCGCTGATTGGCGTAAGCATTGACCTGGGGGAAATCGGCGACAAGCTGCTTCAGGTGGTCAACGCCATTTTCACGGTGTTGGCGATTCTGGGCATCGTCACCGACCCGACGACCACCGGCACCGGCGACAGCGAGCGGGCACTGACCTACACGCAGCCATGGACGGACAGCGACGGGATTCAGTAACTTCATAGCAACAAGGCGGCAGCGGCTACCCAGATTGGGCGGCGGCTGCCGTTTTTTTTCGTTGGCTTTCCAGTTTTCGGAGAAAAGAGCACGACAAATATGGGTGCGGGCGACGCGGTTTTTAAGAAAGCACACAATTTTTGAGCGTTTCAGGCGCGGCTATACGCACCAAAACGGTTTTGATTTCACTCGACTGCGAGAAATTCAGCCCATCCCCCCCGATAAGAAAAGCATTCAAAGGGGAACGCTACACCGGGAGAGGCTCAAGCGTTTACAGCGTGGGCCTTGAAAAATTAGGGGGTGGGCTTATTCTGTGTGACAGTTTTCTTTGAATGTGACAGAAAATAATTATAATGTGCCAGTTTCATAAGAAGGGCGCATATTATGGAAGAAAAAATCGCATCACAGTTGTGACGGTTGTGACAGATAGCGCAGGACGCTGAAATACATCACGGAAGAATGCGGAGCGTGTGGGGTAGAACGTGCGATAGTAAACGCAAGCGCCGCACTGCGAAAGAATGCAAGCAATAAAAAAATAAATGTTGACAGCAAAGAACAACGCATGATAAAATACAGGCACGTTAGCGGTGGTGAGCGCACAGGCACTCATGAATGCACCAACTGCGCGTCAGAGACGCTGAGGCGCTTCGGGACCAAAAGGCCGCGGGTTCGAATCCCGCCACTTCGACACTTTTTACCATCTGCATTGCAAAATGTAGATGGTTTTTTTCTTTTTATCCACAAGATATTGACCATATCCACATGCTACGAACCTTTTTTCTGTACTGAGCCCTCTTTCTTGGGTACATTTTGTCCCCATTGGGGACAGCGCGTGTTCGTGTAGTTTTGCAATCCCCTTGAAAAACGTGTTACAGGTGTCACAAGAGAAACGCACCTGCAATTCCATGACATAGAAGAGTATTTTCTTGTTACACTTATTTTTATGCTTGTGTTACATTGTGTTACGCTTCAGCATGACCCCCTCCCTGTAATTTTGCCACGCGGTGTCTACGACGAGCCCCCGCCGGTGTGAAAACCCCCATGTCGAAATTTCCACCATAGGGGGGATACCCCCAACAGCAGAAGATGTTCGCATTTTTTATCTTCACCTGCGTCCCGCAAAAATTTCCTTGACCGTGTATCCCGCACCCCACGCTATTGCAGCTTGCGTTTCACTTGCAAAATTCAGGATTCTATGCTATACTAACGCTGTTCCCGGTTTCGCAATTTCCGGGCAACACAAAGCGACTGCTCCACTCGATGGAACAGCCGCTTCTTTTTTGTTTTGGTTATGCTACTGTTTGCGCTTTCAGCACGATGCCTGTCGCTTCGTCCAATTCAGCGCGCAGTTCCGTCAGGTTATGCCTGATGAAGCTCAGGACGCGCTCGAAGTTGTCGCCATTCGCAAGGTTGTTTGCTCCCATTTCGGCAAGCTCCAGCATTGCATCCAGCGCGAGCAACTGCGCGTCGATGCTCTCCAGATGTTCTATTACGTTGCTCTTGCAATTTTCAAACATTTTGCGTTCCTCCTTAGGCTGTTTAGGGGTTGTCAGGAGGTCGCCCTTGTGGTAGAATAGATTTACCGAAGGGTGACCTTTGGTAGGCAAAGGGTAACGTGAAGCCGCCAAGCAAAACACGTTACTCTTTTTTCATGCCTTCATAGAGTGTGCGAAGCCCCTTCCGCATTGTTTCTGCGCGGGTTAGATTTAACTTCTTTGCACACGCGTCTAAGCGTTGCACATCTTCCTTGTCTAACCGCACAACAACCTGTGTACGCTTTGCGTTTTCCTCTATCGGGCGTCCTGTTCGAGGACTCAATAGATTCACCTCACTTTCTGCATTCCAATAATAACATACTGGAATGCAGAAAGTCAATACCCTTTCAAAGAAAAAGCGTCACACTTCTGTGTGCGAAGTGTGACGCTCTGAATTTATTCAGATTCTTCTCGTTGATACTTGTCCGCGCCCTGATCCGACTTGTCCCGCAGCACTTCCAGCAGTTTCCGCAAAAACGCCGGAACAGGCAGCCCCATCAGCCCGCAGTTCTCAATAATCGACAGCGCCTCATTCGCGATATAGAACAGCGCCGCCGCCGTCTGGCAGCTCACGCCCGTACCGATGACGTACCTGTCCACCAGCGTCGCCACCAGAATCAGCACCCAGATGAACATTTTCCGCGCCAGTCCAATGAAGCCCGCCGTGCTGGACAGCCGCCCGCCGTCCGTCTTGGTGCTGCGTCCCAGCGCCGCGCAGACAAGTCCGCTGATGTAATCCACCACGTTCAGCGCCAGCAGGCACGTCAGCGCGCCTGTCCATGCGCCGCCGACCGCGCCCGCAATCGCGCCTACTGCCGCCGAAATCCACTTAATCACATCATCCCACCGCATTGTTCAGTACCTCCTCCAATACTTCCAGCGCACTTCTGAGACTATCCCGCAGCGCTTCCAGCTTCGCCCGCCATGCATCCGGCTCTTTCGTAGGCATATCTCCATCCGGCTGCTTCTGTTCCGTATCCAGCGCTGCCCACGTTGCTGTGCCGCAGATACCGTCTACCGTCAGCCCCTTCGCCGTCTGGAACGCACGCACCGCGCCCTCCGTCGCACTGCCGAACACACCATCCACCGCGCCGACATCGTAGCCCCACGCTGCAAGCATCGTCTGAAGCTCTCTCACCTCATCGCCGCTTGCGCCTTTCCGCAGTGTCTTTCTCACCTTGATTCGCCCCGCTCTCTGTATTTCGTCCGCCGAGTACAGACCGACCGGCACGGCGTAATGCGTCCAGCCCTGTCCGATGCTGCCGTTCTGCACGCCCGCACTGCAATGGATAACCTGTCCGCCGCCGATGTGCATTCCAGTATGCTCCATCTTGCTCCCACTCTGCCGGAACAGGCAGCAGACCACATCCGGCATATCCGCGATTTTTCCGCGCACTGCCCAGTTGGAAATGGTGTTGTACTGGCTCGTTGCGCCACCTCCGGCAATCTCGATGCCGACCTGCATCAGCAGCCAGTGCGTGAAGCCGCGGCAGTCATACGCCAGCGCACCCTGCCACTTGCATCCAGCACAGCTTGTCCCGCCGCCATTCAGCACCCGGCACTTCTTCGTGATGTTGCCCGCGTGCGACGGATTGAGCCGCGCATACTTCCGCCGCAACTCCGGCGTACACGGACTGCCCCACGCGCCGTAGACATATGGATCGCCGAGATGCTCCTGTGCAAGGCTGATGATCGTTAATGCTTTGTCGTTCATGCACTCACTCCTCGTTATTCACCCACGCCTGGCATTCCGCCATCGTGTACGCGCCACGCAGCACCTTGAAGCTGTGCAGCGTTCCGTCAAAAAATCTTCCGTGCGTGCCGTCGGACTTCTGGTAGCCGCCGAGAAGCAGCGATTTGGCGACTGCTGTTTTGTAGCCGCCGATGAGCGACGGTTTGTTGTAGTCCGTTTCTGTCGGATAGCGGTCGGATGCGAAGTACCAGTTCTCGCCGTCAAGCACCAGCGCGCAGCGGATGCGCTCGCCCTTGCAGAACGGCGTAATCGTTTTCGAGGACGAATACATGTTGATTTGGAAGGAAACGTCCGTGCCGGCGGCGTGACCGACCAGCCCCGGCCATGGCAACGATTCCTCCAGACAGTGGAAAAGCACGCACGTTTCGCCTGCGGACGGGTTTGTTGTCAGGTTCTGACCGCATGTCACGTCGAACAGAATCGTGTATGCCGGCTTCGTGCTGACGTCCTGGAAGAGCCTCACGCCCGTGTCAATGATTCCATCCGCTCCTGCCGTGAATACGGTTTCCTGCGGCAGCTCGTACAGGACAGGCAGTACTGCTTTTGTAACCACCACCGCGCACGTTGCTGATGCGCTGCCCGCCGTCGCTGTGATGGTCGCGTTGCCCGCTGCCAGCGCCGAGACGCTGCCGCCGCTGATGCTCACGATGCCAGAAGGCGATACGCTCCAAACCAGCGTGTCCGTGCTGTTTTCCGGCGTGACTGTCGCCGTCAGGTTCGCTGTCCCGCCGACTTCCAGATTCAGCGATTCGGCGGAGAGCGTCACCGCCGTTGCCGGGTTCGTCAGCTTAATCACCGTCTCCGCCGTTTTCGCGCCCACCACGTCGCCCCTGCAAGGCTCAAACGCAACCGTGC
>ERZ1106951.2147-NODE-2147-length-16084-cov-74.725435_pt1 | contig 16084 bp, 18 predicted proteins | sample MGYA00403676_ERZ1106951 | MGnify/ENA primary metagenome ERZ1106951 (study PRJEB35170, sample SAMEA104062398) | human gut metagenome | biome: human gut; feature: human-associated habitat; material: faeces | place: Denmark | collected 2012-04-23 ...
CTTTGTAAAGCAGGAAGAAAGTTATACGTCAAAAGCATCATTTTGGGATAAAGATGATATTCCTGTTTACAATAATGACAATCCGCAAAGCTATACATTTAGTGGAAAGCGAATACATAGAGGATTGTATCAATGTTTAAATGGTAAATGTCTTAATTCTGATGTAAATGGTGCATTAAATATTTTACGTAAAAGTAATGTTGTGTCTCTTGTGAGACTATACAGTAGAGGTGCGGTGGACACGCCTGTAAGAATAAGGATTGCCTAATAATAGGTGGAAACTTAAATATCAAACTTCTTAAAAAGAGCCGTTAGGTTCTCTGAAGCTCATTACTTTTAGGTGATGGGTAGTTCACGGATTACGATATAATATACTATGTAAGGTTAGACAAGCAAGAAAGAGAGGAATTTTTTATGACAGAAGTAAGCTGTAGAAGTTTTGAATTTGCAAATAAACTGAGTGACGGATTTACTATAGTGGAAAATAATAAGCCTGTAAAGGCTTATCCAGAAGCTCAGTTGCCTGAATATCAGACAAGATATGCTGCTGGTGCTGATTTCTTTTGTGCAGAAGACGTTGTTGTTCCGAGTATTTGGAAACAGTTATTTCATGTAATGAAAGCAATGGCTTTATCAGAGAATGGTATTGAAATTAAACCAACACTTGTACATACAGGTGTTAAATCAAATATGGAACCTGATGAGTATTTGGAAATTGTAAATCGTTCGTCTGGTCCTAAAAAAATGGGTCTGATTATGGCAAATGGTGTTGGTATCATTGATGCTGATTATTATTCAAATAAAGAGAATGACGGTGAAATCGGATTTCTGTTTTACAATATTGGCTTTAAAGATAAGACCATTAAAGTTGGCGACCGGATTGGTCAGGGTATCTTTCATAAATTTTTAAGACCGTATGATGAATCAAAAGGTTTACGTATCAAAGATGCAGTACGTAGTGGCGGATTGGGTAGTACAGATACCTATATATATGGTGTACAGGAAGAAAAAGCTGTAGTATCAGAGTTAAATGGAAAAGCAGAATAATATGACGTAAGGAGATTGAAGTTATGATGGACGAAAATCATCCAAAACGTGGTCATAGAGAATACACCAAAGCAAGGGCAACCTTGCTTGGTGTATTAGTTATTTGTGTGTTGATTGAAATTTTGATAGTTGTAATTGGTGGCAGTATTTTTGTTTACTGTGCAAATAAAAAGGCAAAACAGTCTGAGAAGATTGTAAAATCCTATGCTGAGAATGAATTACAGTATTATGATACAGTAGAATGGTTTACATCAGCTCAGAATATTGCTCAGGTTTTAAATGTGTCTGAGTCAAAAGGTGATAAGGTGTTGCATCATATTTATGAAATATATCAAAAGCAATTTGAACATGATATTTATGCTGTGACACGTTTTGAACAAATTGATGATACAAATCATTATATTGTTGTAGATAGCGATAGTTATGCAAAGATTGAAGTAGAAATTACAGGAACAGATGTGATATTTGTTCAGGAATTATAGTTTTAAATCGAATTGATTAAATCAAGAAAGGAAATATGTTATGCCAAGAAAAAAGCAGATGACAGAAGAAGAGTTGATAAGAGAGAAAGAGCGTATTGAGCAGCAAATTAAAGAAGTACGTATTAAAGAGAATGTTGATGTCGGAATTATGGTACGTCAGATTTTTGGAAAAGAAATTCCAAATGATAAGGCTGGACGTAAAGCATTTTTTACGAAATTGTATAAGATGTATTTGAAAGAAAAACAGGCTGAGAAATCAAAACAGACATTTGTTGTTCCGTCAACGAATGCTGCGGTAGATAGTGAGCCAACATATGATGAGACTATGGGTACATCTGATGAATCTATGCATGAGGAATAAAACGAGGACTAAAATATGGCAAAAGTAAAATATTATGGTGTAAAGCGTGGTTTGGTGCCGGGTGTTTATACATCATGGGATGAATGTAAAGCACAAGTTGATGGGTTTTCTGGTGCTGAATATAAGTCATTTAAGACAGAAGAAGAAGCGAATGATTATGTAAATATCGAAAAAGATAATGTAGACGATAAAAATAGTGAAAAAGACAACGTACAATCATTAATTGATATGGGTATTTGTTACACAGCTGTGCCGAAGTCTGAATCCAAATCAAAAGAATCTGTAGAGCCGGATGTATCAAAATCAGATGATGATTTAGATAAACCATATGCGTTCGTAGATGGTTCATTTAATCCAGATACAGGTGTTTATGGTTATGGCGGATATTTATTTGATGGAACGACCAAATATCCTTTACAGGGGCATGGACGTAATCCAGAAATGGCATCTATGCGAAATGTTGCTGGTGAAATTGAAGGTTCTATGGCTGCTGTTCGAAAAGCCGAGGAACTCGGCATTCGTGAAATGACGATGTTTTATGATTATCAGGGTATTGAGCAGTGGGCTACTGGTCAGTGGAAGACAAATAATGATAGTACAAGAGCGTATGCTGAATTTATGAAATCGGATAATCGGTCTGTTGCATTATCTTTTGTGCATACGAAAGGGCATTCAGGAATTGAAGGTAATGAGATTGCTGATGTCATGGCAAAGAATTCTGTAGGTATTGCTTTGACACCGAAACAGCAGAAATTGTATGATAGCGTGTTTGAGAAGTCTCAGGCAACAGCAGAGAAACCTGCATCAAAACGTATTCAGCCAACAGGTGAACGTCGTCTTCCACGCGTGGCAGAAGCGATGGACGATGTCAGTATGGAATTAGAATAAGAAAGGGGTGATAAATATGTGTGATAATGGTATGAAATCATGTCCTCATTGTGGAGCAAATATTGATGCAAAATATGATGTGTGTCCGATTTGTGGTTATGTGTTAGACATTGATTATGCAAATTATAAGTGTAATTATCAGAATTCACAAGGTGTACAGTCATCTGATGCCACAAATGATATGGCAGTTGGCTGTTTGTGCTGTGGAATCGTTTCTTTAATTTTTTGTTGGAATATTATAGGCTTAATTGCCGCAATTGTTGGACTGGTACTTGCACATAAATTAAAGAAAGATGGTGTAAAATCCGGTCTGGTTACTGGCGGTAAGGTATGCTCTATTATTTCAATTGTATTGTTTGCATTATTATTGATATTTCTGATTGGACTTATCTTATTAAGTATTTACATATCTTCTACAGCTATGTCAATGGATGATATGATGTATAATAATATGACATATCATATGCTATCGGAAAATTATATTGCAATGTTAATTCGATAAAACATAGCATTAGGGTACTTGTATAAGCAAGTACTCTTTTTGTATGTTGAAAAATGTTGATATATGTGGTATAATGATTATGTATTATTAAGAGAGGAAATTAAGAATATGTCCATATTGTTAGATAATATGAAAAAGAAACTGAATGAAAATCAGTTTGAAGTCGCAACGCATACGACTGGTCCGGCTGTGGTTATGGCTGGTGCTGGGTCTGGAAAGACACAGACACTTGTTGACCGTGTTGCATATTTACATGAAGTTGACCTTTTTGCAAGTGTTCTCATGGTGACGTTTACGAAAAAGGCTGCAGATGAAATGCATGACCGTGTATTAGCGTCTGTAAATATGCCGGAGAATAAGTTTTTAGCGTGTACGTTTCATAGTTTTTGTTTTGACTTATTGAAAAAATATGGAAAACATATGGGGATTGAAAAATTAAATGTTTGTTCTCCCGGTGATTATACAAAGTATATTAAAGCTGCTTTGAATGACAAGCCAATTTATGATGATTTACGTAAATTGTTAAAAGAGCCGGGTGTGATACACAGTCTTTTTAGTAAATCTATCAATGCAATGTTGCCGATTCATATGTTAATTCAATCTGAGGAAGAGTTTGCACCGTTGTATGGTCAGGAAGATATACTTGAGATGTTACGGTATGATGTTGATATTTTAATGTTGAAAAATACACCAAATCCGTATTTTACATTTGATGATTTTATGGCAAAAGCATTGGAACTTCTAAAAGATGATACAATGGCTGCAAGAATTGCAATGAGTCATAAATACATTATGGTGGATGAGTTTCAGGACACAAATAATTTGCAGGAAGCCATCTTATTGCGATTGGCGAAGTATAATACAAATATTGTCGTTGTAGGTGATGTGTCACAGGCAATTTATCAGTTTCGTGCAGCGAATGTAGAGAATATTGTGGAATTTCCGAATAAATTACCGGATTGTAAGCGTTTTGCTCTGGTGTATAATTATCGTTCTGATGAGCCTATCATTCGATTTGCGAATGAAACTATGAAATATAGTATTTATGAATATCATGATATGAAACTTGGTAAGCGGTATAATCCTGAAAGGGATTGTTATGAAAGTCGTGATGGGCAGCAATTGCCGGAGTTTCATGTGTATGCAAATACAGATGCTGAAGATGAAGCTGTTATTTCTGAAATGATGCGTTTACATGATGATATGGGTGTACCGTATAGTCATATGGCTGTTCTTTCAAGAACATCAGCATATACGAGTGGTATTGAAACAAAATTGAGTCATTATGGAATTGATTATGATAAACGTGGTGGAAAGAAGTTTCTTGAAACCAGAGGTGTCGTTGCTGTTTTGAATTATTTTCAGTTAATGTTGAATCCATTTTTATTTCCGGCAATTACAAATATTACATCATTGGAGTATAAGGTCGGCGATAAAACGGCAACAGCGATTGCAAAAGATGTATGTTTAAATCATAGTTATGGTTTTACAGATTGTTGCAAGAAAAAGGGTTTGCAGAAGTTGCAGAAAGCTTCACTTGAGTCTTTGTGTTCATTTATGAAATCACTGGACGATAAAGATTTTCATACGCAGTTTCAGATGATAGCAAATTATTATGTGATGACTGTTGCAAATACGATTAAATTGTCTACAAGTAAAGATAAAACGGATGATTATAAAGCATTAGAAGCTGATAAGAAATATATTCAGCGTTTGGATGAAATTTCAAGAAAGTATGACGATGCTTTAACGTTTGTAACAGACATGATAACGAATGCAAATGCTGCGGATGATGACCGTGATGATAATGATGTAGCTGTTGTATCGACTATTCATAGTGCGAAAGGTTTACAGTGGGAATATGTTTTTCTTGTTGGTTGTTACGAGGGTAATATTCCATATGGTGTACAGTTTGCTGATTATGGTACGGAACTTGACCAAGAATCGTTAAATGTCTGGTATGTTGCAATCACACGTGCAGAACGTGGTCTGATTATGTCGATGCCACATACTGTTGGTGTACGAAATAAAGATGGTTTTGTAATGTATTTAAAGCAGGAACCGACGCATTATGTAATGCATCCAAACATTTGGAATTCTAATGTGTTAAATATTGTACAGCATTAAGATGAATAAGGATGGTGTAATTATGGTTGTAAATCCATTTAAGAGTATGTCGTTAGAAGAATTGAAAGTGGTTGCGGATGATGTTGTAACATCAAAACGTGAGGGTCATCGTGTTGAATCTTTTGTTCCGTATGCACGTGATATTATGGCAAACTTAAATGTCAGTGTAGAGAACCCAACTATTCCATTACGGGAGTGTCTGTCAATTGCAAAAGATGATTTTTACATGGAATTGTGTACACGATTGGTGAATGGTTCATTTGATGTGATGTCAGATATGTCAGATTCAGATAAAAAAGAATTGCAGGATTTTCGGGAAAGAGAAACACCAAAGAAAGTGATTGTATCAGCATGGAATCCAGATAAATGCCCATGTTGTCATGCTGAATTATCAGAAAGTCTTGGCGATGGGTATTATTCACATCCGACGTTTTTAGAGCGTTGTTCAAAGTGTTTACAGAAGTTGGTTTGGGATGAATAGATGATATGTATTGAGAATTAAGATAAGAAAGTGAGAGCAAAATTATGGGTAAGATTAAGTGTCCTGAATGTGGACATTCGTTTGATTTGACAGCATCAGATTATGAGTCTGTCGTATCACAGGTACGAAATGCTGAGTTTGAAAAAGAGTTACAGGCTCGTATGAAAACGTTAGAGTCTACATATGAGGATAAATTAGAATTGCAGTTGCAGAAAGCACGTATGGACGCAGTGTCTGTGGTTCAGCAGGAACTGTTTGATGTAAAAAATAAGTGTACAGAATTGCAGGGTCAGCTGAACGCTTATAATGTACAGAAAGCTTTGGATGTGAAAAAGGCTGTGGATGAGCAGAGAGCAATTGATGATAAAGAACGGCAAGAGTTGCAGACAGAACTTGATTACTATAAAGACCTTAAAACACGTATGAGTACGAAAATGGTTGGTGAAACACTGGAACAGCACTGTATGATACAGTTCAATCAGATTCGTGCAACTGCTTTTCCGAATGCATATTTTGAGAAAGATAATGATGCCCGGACAGGTTCAAAAGGTGATTTTATCTATCGGGAAGAAATGGACGGGGTTCCATTGTTATCCATTATGTTTGAAATGAAAAATGAAATGGATACGACGGCAACAAAGCATTGTAACGAAGATTTCTTTAAGGAGCTTGACAAAGACCGTAAAGAAAAAGGTTGTGAATATGCTGTTTTGGTATCTATGCTGGAAGCTGATAGTGAATTGTATAATATCGGTATTGTTGATGTATCATATCGATATCCAAAAATGTATGTAATTCGTCCACAGTTTTTTATTCCAATGATTACGGTGTTGCGTAATGCGGCGTTGAACGCAATGGATGCCAGACGTGAACTTGTACGTATGCAGAATATGAATCTGGATGTGACAAAATTTGAGCAGGATTTATTTACGTTTAAAGATAAAGTGTCAAAGAATTATGACTTGGCAAGTCGTCAGTTTACGGCTGCTGTGGATGAAATTGACAAAACGATTGAGCATTTACAGAAAGTGAAAAAGAACTTGCTGAGTTCTGAACGTAATTTACGCTTGTTAAACGATAAGACAGAGGATTTATCTGTTCGTAGTTTAACAAAAAATAATCCAACGATGCGTGCTGCTTTTGAAGAAGCTGGTATAAGTGCAAATTTGTGATTTTAATTGTGAGTAAATGAGATATTTTTATTATATTTCTTATATATATTTGTTCGTTTATGTGGTAAAATTATTATATAAGTTAGAATAGTTCTAACAAAATATCTTTAATAGAAAGGAGCTGCAAGTGTATGAAAATAATATCAAGTTATGCTGTCGAATTAAAACATACAAGTAAGATTTTTTATCCAACGATTAAAATCTATCAACGTGCAGTTTCTTTCTGTGTTTCTGTATTTGATAGTGAATGGTCAGCAATTAGCTTATTAACTGGTAAAAGCCGTAATAACTATGCTGAAAGGTTGATACATTCTACAAAGAGTAATCAGGCAAAATATTCAGAGTTTGACAAACAGTTTTCAAAATTTCCAAGCTATTTGCGACGTAGTGTGATTAGTGTTGCTTTAGGTCATTTACAGAGTTATTATTCTAATTTGGAAAATTGGCTGAATTCTAAGCAAACAGCCAAAAAACCAACATTACAGGTAAATCTTAATCAATTGCCAACATTCTATAAGGATAACACTTATGATGGTTCTTTAATGAATGCTGATATTGTACGTTTAAAACTTTTTGTCAACAACGATTGGATATGGGTGCCGTTTACACTCAAACATACAGATATTAATTATATTCGTAAGCAGTCTGCTGGTAAGAAATTGTCAGTGCCAACGCTTGAAAAGAAACATAAGAAATGGTTTCTTCGTTTTAGTTTTGAAGAGAATGTAAAGCTTACAAGTAAGAAAGATGTTGTGTTAGCAGTAGACTTAGGACTTAATACTGATGCTACTTGTTGCGTTATGAACAAAGAAGGTACTGTCCTCAAACGGAAATTCATTGATTTCAAGAGTGATAAAGACTCTCTTTATCATACGCTTAACAAAATTAAAAAAGTCAGTCGTTTACAGGGTTCTAAGAATACGTCTAAACTTTGGCGAATAGCCAAATTTAAAAATGATGAACTTGCAAGGCATGTTGCAAATGCAATTTCAGAGCTTGCTCTTGAGTATCAGGTGAATGTGATAGTCTTTGAGCATCTGGATATGCAAGGTAAGAAGCATGGAAAAGCAAAGCAAAAGCTTCATATGTGGAAGAAGAATACGATACAGCAGTTGGTGATGCATAAGGCTCATAGATATGGAATGCGTATCTCAAGAGTATGCCCGTACAATACCAGTAAGCTTGCTTATGATGGGAGTGGGTATGTCTTACGTGGAAACAAAGCAAATCTTCCAACATATGAGTTGTGTCAGTTCACAAATGGTAAGATTTACAATTGTGATTTATCGGCAAGCTATAACATAGCAGCTCGGTACTTTATACGTGAGATAGAGAAATCCACTTCAGTGATGAAGTGGTCGCAGGCTATTGCTAATGTCAAGAGTCTAGCGAAGAGAACCTTAAATACTTACAGTACATACTTAGAACTTCTAAGTCTGGCTTAAGTGTTTACTCTGGCAGTCTTTGCAGTAATTATCATGTGGTGCTTACTTGCTTGTAGGTTTGTAAGTTTTACTAAGTTTTAATCGAATGTAGAGTCTGTTAGACTGTTCGCCTAAATGAACAGTGGAAGATATGTATTTTTAGATATGTAGAGGTTCAATTATCAAGGGTTTTCTTGTATTATAAACATATGTACTATGTATTATGTTTCTGAGGTGATTTTTATGACAATAGACAATTTATTAAAACGTGAATTAGATTTTTTTTCTGAGTTAAATCAGACTGTTTATAATAATCTTGTTGACAAATATCATTTTGTATCAGGTGCACCATATAGTGTATTACCAATTGAAAAGAAAGGTCGATTGGTTGGCAATATTTTATATCGGATGTATCGTTTTAAGGATGAAAATGATGATATTTTCTTTGTTGCAAATACAGATATCTTAGATGAAGATGTCTGGAAATATACATTTTGTTATTGCGATAAAGAGAATCAGTTAAAGGCTCAGATGCTTATAACAGAAGGACGTGAGAAGTTGAAAACGTCAGAGTTTACAATGGAATTGTATGAAAAGCAGTTTCATATTTTGGATAATATTTATTGTGAAGGTGAAGGTTTCTTTGAAAATTCAAGGCTGCTTGTAATTCCAAAGTATACAATGAAAGCACTTGTGAATACGGGATTTATTCGTGCAAGATTATAGTGTTTTAGCGTGAGTTGGTAAGCTGTTGTTATGTCAGGAATTGACATGATGGCAGCTTTTTTCTTATTGTATTCCAAGTAAAATGTGCTATGATTATGTTAGAAATATGCATTGGAAAGGAGTTTTATTATGCGTAATCAGATGATTCCAACAAATATAAATATGTCATATCAGAATGATGATGGCATTCATGTAGATAGTTCAACAGCAAGGTCTGAATTTGTAGACATGATGGATGAAAATGGTATGATGCATCATTCTTCTACGTTGGGTAATTTTGTGTATGACCCATCCGAGTTTGAAGTACAGCGTGTAGATGTTCCGAAACAGGTTGACAATAACGGTTTAGCAGAAGATATGAAACATGATGGTTACATGTACGTGCTTCGTTATATTGGTACAGAAACCGACGGTTCTAAAATTCATGTGCCTGAAGGATTAAAAGATATGTCTTTGACTTTTAATGGCACAAACATTAAATCTGCACCAAAGATACCGTCTTCTGTTGAATTCATGTACGGGGCATTTGCATCTTGTCATCAGTTAGAAACGGCAGATATTTTAATTCCGCCAAGTGTAAAGTCTGGTGAGTTTGCATTTGCTGATTGTGTTAATTTGAAGAAAGGTCCATCTGTAATTCCGGGCACGATTGATAATGCAAACTATATGTTTGCAAATTGTGCATCACTTGAAAATACACCGAAAATCGGTAGAGGTGTAAAACAGGGTGAGCGTATGTTTATGGGCTGTGAAAAATTAACAAAAGAACCAAACATACCTAGTTCTATGACAGAATACAAAGATATGACACGTGGTTGTACTGGTATTGATGCAGCAAAAGATGCACAAGCACAAGCCAAACTTGCTAAGGATAGAGAGAAATATGCAAAGAAATTAACACGTAAAGGCATGTTAGCTCAAATTGGTTCCGGTTTTGGTTTTGCAATGCAGGTTCATGCAATGCGTCAGAGTGGTTACAATATGTTGATTGCACCACTTATGGTACATAGTATGCGTAAAAATGGTCAGTTGGCTACGAACTTTACAGGTGGTATTGCTGCAAACATGATGACTAAAGGTGGTATGTCGAGTGTTCTCGGTATGAAGCTTGCTCAGACATCTGCAAATAATGAAATGAAGAGACAACAGAATAATCGTGCAAAAATGAAGGATTGGGATAATGCTCATTCTGTAGGACAGGGTACACGAAAGGATTTGAGGTCACAGACGCGTGCAAAGAAAGATTTGAAACGTGGATTGTTTGCACGTATGGGCAAAGATGCTGGTGCAGAAGAAAAGAATATGTATCGAGCATTGTATAATCAGCAGTATACGCAGCGAGAACAGATTATGTGTGCTATGGATGGAAAGGGTATGTTAGATAGTCGTTCTAAACATAATATGTCACAGTGGTATCAGCAGCAGATGTCAAGTTGTGCAACCTATTATGCTGAGGGTGTACGAAGTATTAAAGATAGCGATATGAATCCAATTGAAAAGCAGCGTGCGATGAAAGGTTTGAAAGAAGTAAGTCGTTTACAGATGGAACCTTTGATGCAGTCTGCTGAATATATGCAGACTACTTATCATATTTTTAATGACGGTGATATGCGTAATATTAAGAATCTGTTGGCAGATTTACCTTCAGAAAAAGAGAAGCCAAAATCGTTTGTAGAACGTATGATGGATGATAAGGCAAAGGTTAGCAAAGAAATGCATGATTCTATACATGAAAGTATGAATCGGCGTGCTTTTAGTCAGTTTACAAATTCCAATACATCTGGTCGGAGAATGCCACATTTTGATATGGGACAGTCTTCAACTGATGATGAATACGGGTTATAAGAAAGGTGGGCGTTTTTATGCAGAGAAGAACATATGAATCAGACCTTCATGGTTCAGTAATACAAAAACCTGTTGTAAAACGCCCTTTGCATAAAGTTTTACAGTCAATGAAGGATTCTACGGATAAGTCTATTCAGAATGATATGACGCCTGATGAGTTACAACAAGATTTGGTTGAGAAGCGAAAACAAGAGATTAAGCAGGAATTGGCGGATGCAAAGGGTGTTGCTGTAACTTCAGAAAAAGACGCTGTTGATTTGGAAGAGAAATCGGATGAATTAAAAGATAAATCTGAAGATGATGCTGAGAAAGAAATTAAAAAGACAGAAGATAAAGAAGACGATGTCATTGAAAAAGAACGTAATATTCGTTTAGCAAAAGAAGCTCAGAAACAATCAGAAAAAGATGAGTTGGTTTGTAAGATAGAGAAAGAGATTGAGACGGAAAAAGAGAAAGCAAAGTTGTTGTATATGATTGAAAATTCCAGAAAGAATGCAATTGATTCAGCAAGAGCAACGTATGGTGATAAAGCTGATATTGTTGGAATTCAAAGAACATATGATACAATAGCAAATACGATTGACCCGAAACTCACAGATGTTACGGATATGATATCAATGTCTATTGATAATCATTTACATGGTTCTCAGAATGTAAAAATGTTGATGCCGAATGGTTCGATTCGAACAATGGATGCTGATGTTGCTATGGCTTTGTCAGATATGCCAAAACGAAGTTCTGGCATTACAAAAGCAAATGATATATCGGAAGCAAAAGAGGATGCAGCAGAAGAATTGTCTGCAGAAGTATCTAGCAAATATTCATCTGAGGAAATTGCAAAATTGTATGAACTGATTGATTTGATGGATGCTAATTCAAAACGACAGGCTGCATTTGCAATTAAAGACCCACAGTCTGGTCGTGTAAAAGAAGTTTCTGAGTATCAGAGACGATTTAAAAAGTATGGACTTCCGGCAGTTGCTCGTGATTATTCGTATGTTTATTATTTGGATGAAACGATGCAGCATGATGGTCGTCCGTTGCCGTCTGCATTATCTGCATATTCTATGCAGGAAGTGCGTGAAAAAACGTATGATTATTATAAATAGTTTGATTTATGGATATAAAATGGATATAATAATCATAAAATAGTATTAGAAAGGGTGGTATGAAAAATGCCAAAGACATTAAATTTTAACGGGAAGCCTATGACATTACACGTTGGTAATTTACCGTCGCATCAGCAGGATATGGCGTTAATTGGTTCAATTGATGGCTTATTTGGAATAAAACGAGAAATTTTGTTAATAGCAAGTTTGGGTACAACGACAGCAGAAGGAAAACCTTTAGGTTCATATCAGGGTTATCTGGACATTCATTCAAGATATTATCCTGAGTTTCGTAGGGCGTTGGAAGAAAATAATTTGATTACACCAGCGTTGGATGCCAATGGCAGACCAGCAACAAAACATCTTGGTGGTTGTGATTTTCCTTTGGTGAATTTTAATCGTGAGAAATTGCGGGAATTCGATAAGGAAGGCTGCGATAGTTATGAGCGTACATCACAACATGCAAGATTAAGTGCTTATACAAAAGCCAGAGTGGATGCAATGGTTGACATGGTGTACGGTGACAGCAATGATAATGGTATGGGATTTTAACATGAAATGATAATTATAGACGATGGCATGATTGCCATCGTCTTTTTTCTTGTAAGTAATCTGGAATTATGATATTATAGTATTATCGAAATATGTTGATATATCAATAAATTTCGAATTTTGAAGTAAGAAAGGATGATGACGAATGGCAACAAATGCCGATAGATTTTTGAGTCTTTACAGAGAATTTGAAACTCTGTTACGTGATGATGGAAAGGATTATAAGGAATTGGAAGAGTCTGCAGATGATTTATTGCAGAATCGTTTGCGTATTAATAGACAGCTTCGAAATTATCTCACACATAATCATGATGCTGGATTTTTGGAGATTTCGGATAAGCAAATTGCTTTTATGGAAAAACTGATTTTTGAGCAAAAGAGTTCCATGGACATTTTAAAGAAACATATTAAGAGTGCAAAAGTAGCTGGATGTCTTTGTACTGATACGTTAGATGATGTGTTGACGAAGATGATGAAGTTAAAAGTAACACGATTACCTGTATATGATGAAAGTTGTGTACTTGGTATTGTAAGCTGGATTGATGTGTTGAAAGCATATCGAGCTGAAAAGCGTCCAAAAACAGCGAAATTGAGTGTTGTGAAAAAATTCGATAAGAAAGTAATCTGTATGACACCAGATACGTTAATGTCGGATATTTTAATGACAGTAGCATCTTCTGATATGGTTTGCTGTACAGATTCAGGTGATAAGAAAGGTAAATTTTTAGGTGTGTTTTTTAATGACTGAGAATAATAAGAGAAATGATGAAAATAATGATGAGAATCACGATGAATTAGAATTATGCCGTGCAACGATGGTTGCAGAACAGAAACGGCGTAAAATTCGAAATGAAGAACAAAGACAGGCTCGGAAGCCATATATAAATTTTATTTTTGTCATGACAATCATGAGTATTGTTTTAATATTACGTGTATGCGTGTTTGATATAAATCGTGTTTCTGGATTATCTATGTATCCGACTTTAAATGATAAAGATTTATTGTTGGTTGAAAAATTTGATACGTCAAATATTAACCGATATGATATTATAACTCTGCAGTTGGATAAGGGTATTTCAGGTAATGAGAAACCTTGTCGTATTATTAAACGTGTATATGGTTTACCGGGTGAGACAATTGCCATACATAAAGATGGTAGAGTTTATATTAATGGTGTGTGTTTACCTGAGGAATATCAGATTTTAAAGGGTGACAATTTTCCAATGTCAGATGAAATTGAGTATGAAGATACATTAGGTTTTGGAGAATATTATGTATTAGGCGATAATCGTGATGTTAGTTTGGACAGTCGTGTATATGGACCGTTTATACAAGACCATATTACAGGTGTTGTATCTTGTCGATTAAAACCGTTGCAGGCAATTGCAACCACACAGGCTGTTGGAAAGGAGAAACTAGAATGCAAAAAATTTTCGAGGTAGATGATATTGATTTATTTATGATGAAATCAATAGATGATTTTGATAAATATATGCATGACGTATTATGTGTTGATACAAATGAATTATCAGATTTACAAAAGGATAATGTGACATTTGTATTTGTTGGAAAGAATGATAAAAAGATTTTGAATGTATTTCCGTGGAATCTGATATTGGCAGATAGAAAAGAGCGTATGAATTTGTGTCAGAAGTTATACGAATTGTATGGTGCCTTATATAAAGACGTTTGTTATGCTGATGTAGAAGTTTCAGTAGCAGCGGATGTATTGAAATCATGGAGTGATGATGTGGCACTGAATCAGGTACCTAAATTCTTAAAAGTATTTGAAGAAGAAAATTATTATCCGGTTGTTCTTACACTTCATTGTCCTGATGTAGAACATAGTCGATGTCATTTGCATATCTGTTGTATTAAAGATTAGACAAAATACCCTTGAGACGTTGTATTTGGCGTTTTAAGGGTGTTTTATTGATTATATGGTCAAGTTATTGAGTTTAGGATTAAAATCGATTATAGAGCTTTATAATGCATCTCAGCACATGTATATTTGTATATCTCACACATCTCACGTTTGTTTTTCACACCTCACACAGTTCACCCACAGTATCTCACTCCGAAACCATATCACATCTTTCACATATGTGGCTCAGAACGTTATATTTGACGTTTTACGGCTATCTTGGACATGATATGGTCAAGTTATCGTGTTTATTGCTAAAATCAATTGTAGAGCCGTATAACACGTCTCATTACATGTATCTTTGTATGCACCACACATCTCACGTTTCTTTTTCACGCCTCACACAAATTTCCCTACATCATCTCAGTCAGAAATCACATCATATCTCCCACATATGTATCATAGAACGTCGTATTTGGCGTTTTACAGCTATCTTGTACATGATATGGTCAAGTTATCGTGTTTATGATTAAAATCCATTGTAGAGCCATATGACGCGTCTCAGCACATGTATATTTGTATATCCCACGCAGCTCACATATCTGTTTTCTTACTCAGACATAAAAAAATACCTATCGTAGTGTTACGATAGGTATCTGTGTGTAATCACATCATCTTATGATTGCGACTGTGTTAAATATGCTTTGCGTATGTTGTTGGCAATACTTTGAATATTACGTGGTATTTGAACACTCTTTTCGATACATACGTTTGGAAAACGTAAGGATATCAATTTTACAAGATTATCAAAATGACAATCCAGATGTGGTGCAAGCCAGTTATCGCTACGGCATAAGAATAGAATGTCAAATTTAAAATCCTTAATGCTTTGAATTGAGTTTTTCACAAGATTATTTAATGCTTGGTCAAAATCATAGCATATATTTGATATCGGATTGGCAATCCATGATACATTACAATGATTCGGATAGTCATTGTAAATGTGAGATAACCAGTTACCACAGTCAAGTTCTTTATTCTTGTTAAAGAAATCATGATGCATATCGATGTTTACGATATTTACGTCAGTTGCTTCGTATTTATCCATGTATTCATGGATAAAATCGTAAATGTGAACATGACTGTTGGCAATGAGTACTGGTGTTGATACTCTGAAATTATCTTTTGACGTTAATAATTTGCGAAGCAAGTTTAATTCGTCATTCAAAATCGTAACAGAACTTAACTTGTTTCTTGTTCGGTCATTGGCATAATAACCGGACCATACGATGGTGGAAAGTTCTGTAGGTAAGTCAATTCCATCAGGATAACAGCTGCGGATGGTATCAGCGTCAACGTTTTGAAAATAATCGAAGTCAATGCTTAGTACTTTTAAGCTGCGTGTAGATTGTGTCTCAATCTTCATGATTATCCCCTTTCATACAAGTATATACTTCTGTACGTATTGCCATAGAAGTACGTATTATTGTTTCTAATTTCTGAA
>ERZ1106951.2160-NODE-2160-length-15985-cov-8.522913_pt1 | contig 15985 bp, 13 predicted proteins | sample MGYA00403676_ERZ1106951 | MGnify/ENA primary metagenome ERZ1106951 (study PRJEB35170, sample SAMEA104062398) | human gut metagenome | biome: human gut; feature: human-associated habitat; material: faeces | place: Denmark | collected 2012-04-23 ...
ATAATATTTACTCAAAGCATCACTTCCTTTCAATATTATTCTATACTAATAACCTGCAAAATTCAACAGTTGTTTATATACTTTTATAAGTTTTGTTCAGCTGTTCTTTACCTCCTAATGTTTTGCCTGGTGTCAGGATCAAAAGATATTATACGAAAAGCTTTCGTATTTTTCTTATCCTGTCATCATTTCATAAGTTTCTTCAGAAGATCCACCAGCTCATCAATCGCTTCGTCTTTTCCATTGCGGATGTCCTCTGCCACGCAGGTATGGATATGATTGGACAGCAGGACTTTATTGAAACTGTTGAGTGCAGAATTGATCGCCGAAACCTGTACCAGAATATCGGCACAGTAGGCATCCTTTTCCAACATTCCTCTCACACCGCGAACCTGCCCTTCGATGCGGCTTAAACGATTGATCAGATCTTTATATTCTTTTTCTGAGCGTTCCTTTTTTCGCTCAGAACACTGACAGCAGCATGTTTTTTCTATCTGTTCCCTGTTTTCTTCCATTTCATTCACTTCCTTTTCTTATATACCCCTATTAGGTATTTTTCGTATTGCATTATATACCCCCATGGTGTATTTTTCAAGTCCTTTTCCTGAAAAAATTTATGCATTAACGGATATCAGGATATAAAGAATGAACATTCATGTAAAGCTCACAGAGCTTCGCATTGCTCATGTCACGCAAAAAAGGCAGGATTTCTCCCGCCTGTTTTTTGTCTGAATTCTTTATTTTGATGCCTGTTCTGTTTTGCTTATCGGAAAAATTCTTTCGCCACTCGGATAAAACTTCCGGTATCTTCCACCCCGGCTGTCTCATACGGAGAATGCATCGCAAGCTGCGGAAGTCCGATATCTACTGTATTCATCGGTATCTGCGTATTCGAAATATTTCCCAGGGTCGATCCGCCCGGCACATCGGAGCGATTCACAAAGGTCTGGTATTTTACGCCTGCCCGGTCGCAAAGATCCTTGAATTTTGCCGCTGACACCGCATCGGTACAGTATTTCTGGTTAGCATTGTATTTGATGACAATTCCGCCGTTTGGCAGCGGCCGGTTCACCGGATCTGCCTTTTCTATGTAATTTGGATGCAGTGCATGGGCATTATCCGCCGAAATCATAAAACTGCCTGCCAGCGTCATCAGATATTCTTCATACGTTCTACCAAGGCCATCGTTGATCCGCCGAAGCGTATCTTTTAAGAAAGTAGAAGCTGCCCCCTGCTTTGTTCCGCTTCCGACTTCTTCGTTATCCAGAACACAGTGCACCGCAATGCTCTCCTCGTGCTTTCCGGCAAACATCCCTTCCATCGAAGCAAACGCACACTGCAGGTCATCCAGCCTTGGTGCCGAAACAAATTCTCTGTCTGCCCCCCAGATCGTACCCTCCATCCGATTATAGAGGAACAGATCATGTGCAAGAATATCCTCTGTACTCACTTTAAGTTCCTCTGCAATGATGTTTAAAAGCTCCGGTCTGGAATCTCCGCACCCGAGAAGCGGCAGCAGATCTTTCTGCGGATTGTAAGACACACCTTTGTTTGCCTCCCGGTTCATGTGGATTGCCAGACTTGGGATCATGACTAAATCCCGGTCGATATTGACCAGTTCCTCTTTCAGACTGCCGTCACGCCTTACAACCACTCTGCCCGCTACCGACAGCGGTCGGTCAAACCACGGTGCCATCAGCATACCGCCATAACCTTCCACATTCAGTTTTGTGTAGGCATTTTCTACCCGTATTTCCGGATTTTCCTTGATCTTAAAAGCCGGAGAATCGCTGTGGCTGGCAATGATATGAAACTTCCGACACTCCTTCTTTGGAATCGAAAATGCAATCAATGCCGAATGATTTCTTGTTACGATATATTTCCCGCCCGGCTGTAACTTCCAGTGTTCCCGCTCTGAAAGAAACTGATATCCGTTTTCTGCAAATTTTTTCTCCATCTCTGCCGTTGCCTGAAAAGCCGTCGGACTTTTTTTAATAAAGGCAAGGAGAGATTCTGTTGTTTTGTAATACATATAAATGCCTTTCTGTTATATCTTTTAAATGTTATATTTTTTATCGGAACTTTTTGAATTTTCCCGAAAATTCCCTGAAATTATAATGATCTCTGGAATGACCCAGTACCGCGAAATCAATACTTCGGAAATAATTTTCGGATTTCCCGCCGGTATACTCAAATTTTTTGTTACATTCTCGCATTATCTAACATTATATGATGCCAGGGTCAAAAGGTCTAAATCCACATGAGCTTGCTCATAGGTGGATGAAAGACCTTGGGACCCGCCCCGATATGAGCATAAAAGTGGGATGATAATCCCACGATATGCGAATACTGGGGAGGATTGTGGGAGTGCAACGCACGGAACAATCCGTAGGCATCATAGTTGGGGACTTTTGACCCCGATATCATTATATCTAAGATATATACTTTTTTCAAGATAACCTTAATAGCATGATGTTGAAGTCAAAAGAAAAGACCGGCACCTTTGCACCAGTCTTCTCTCTTACTTCCATTCTGTTTTTCTTGATTTCTTACTTTGTGATCTTCACGCTTGCCTTCTGGCCTTTTCCTTTCAGCAGTCGTTTGTAGCGTGTCAGTTTCTTCTTCGGTACTTTGATCTTACATTTTTTGTCAATACCTTTGAAGGCCTTGCTTCCGACTTTCTTCAGCTGTGTGGATTTGATCGTGATCTTTTTCAGTTTCTTTGCACCGTTAAATGCATTTGCACCGATCTTGGTCACATGTTTGCCAATGATAACCTGCGTCAGTTTTTTGTTGTTCTTGAATGCATTCTTTGAGATCTCGGTTACTTTGAAGGTAACGCCGTCAATTTTTACAGTTCCAGGAACAGTAAATTTCTTTTCTGTTGCTTTTCTCGGTTTCACCAGAGTAACGGTTCCGTTCTTTGCATCGGATTTTGTTACTTTGTAGAATCCTCTTCCAACCGGTTTGGTTGTTCCGACAGCAGGTACTTTCTGAGTATTCGGATTTGTGTTTGGCTTTTCTGTTCCAGGCTGTGTGCTTGGTGTTTCCGGCTGTTTATTCGTTTCGGTTTCTTTGCCTGTTTCAGTTTCTTTGCCTGTTTCGGTTTCTTTGCCCGTTTCAGTTTCTTTGCCAGTATCCGGCTCGCTTCCTGCCACTTTCAGATTCTGCTCTGCTTTTTTCAGGCTGTCCAGTGCTTTGCGGACGTCTGCGGCACTTGCAGTCTTAGAAGCGGCTGCTTCTTTTGCTGCTGCCAGTGCATTCTGGAATGCATTCCAGCTTGCATCACTGTAATCGCCTTTTGTTTTGTCTTTTACTTCTGCAATCTTGCTGTTCAGTACTGCTTTTGCTTCTTCTAACTGTACATTTGTGGTCGGATCTTCCTCCCATTTTGCAAACAGTGTCAGATCTGCACTTACCGGTGATGCTGCTGTATATGCTACTGTGCAGTTTACATCGCTGTACCAGCCCTTGAATACATATCCGGCTCTGGTCGGATTCTGCGGCAGGCTCCAGCTTTCGCCGGCTGCTACTTTCAGAGACTCAATGCTGTTTCCGCCTTTTGTATCAAAAGCAACGGTGATTTTTTTCTGTGTTGTTGTGTTCTTAATTGCTTTTCCGTAAACTTCTACTTCGCAGATATGGTTTCCGCCATGTGCTGTTCCGCTTGTCAGAATACTTCCGCGTGTGTAAATACGGATATAACGTACTTTCTGTTCTTTTGCTTCAAATGTCTTTCCTTCTGATGTTTCTGCATATTTTGCATCCGGATTTGCAAGCTTTTCATTGCTCAGCAGTCCGTATGCATACTTGGAATCTGAAACGCTGCTGTACAGCACGGTATCATTTGCATCAAAAGCAGCATCTTCAGATGCAACTACGATCGTATCCTGGTAGGTACGTCCGTCCGCAAAATAACGCCACATTTTTACCTGATCCAGCTTGAATACATCGCCAAGATCGATCTGGAAGTATACGCTGGTTCCTGCCAGTACATCACTTTCAATGCTGTCCAGTGTACAGGTAAAGGAGTTTGAACCTTTATCACCATCGATCATTTTTTCCGGACTACTTTTTTTGTTTGAAACATCCTGATCATTATCTGCACGTTTTACTGTGATGTTGGAAGCCTGCAGAGGGATTTTTCCGTTTCCATCCGGAACAATACCGGAATCTCCGCTGCTGTCTCCGCCAACTGCTGATCCTGCTTTTTCCAGTGCAGCCAGCTTAAGTGTTGCATCTTTTACTTCTGCCTGGCTTACCTGAAGATCAGTTCCGCCTCCAACAGTCAGAGTTCCATCTTTCAAATCTTTGATGTTTTTCTCATATCTGCTTGCATCCAGTGTACCGTTGACATAAACTTTCAGACTGCCATTCTTTTCACGGATACCTGCAATGTGTTTCCATGTTCCATCGTTTACAGCTTCTTTGGAAGTTACGGATACATCTCCAACTGTAAAGACTGCTTTTCCGTCTTTGTCAATGGAAAGGCTGTAAGCACCTTCCTGTTTCAGAATGTTCATATTGTTTCCGGTTGTTTTTACATAAGAAGATACGGCAAAATCAGCGGTTCCTGTAACAGCTGTTCCGTTCAGCTCATATGCTTTTGCAAGGCCAAGTATTGTCTTTCCTGCCAGTGCTTCGTCCGTTGTTTCCGTTACATCATTTGCATTCTTCAGATCTGTTTTTGCTGATGCTTTCGCTACAACCTGATTTTCCTGATATACAACTTCTGTATTTACTGCTGCTGCATTGCCGGTTAAATCTTTTAATCCACTTACAGAAACCGTTACTTTGCTTCCTGCACTCAGAGTGGATGTAGTCAGCATTACTTTTCTCTGATTTGCACTTACTTCTGCTTTTGTAACATTTGCTCCGGAAACGGTTGCAGCAGGAGTACCGGTTACGCGCTCATCAAATGTCAGCTCAATCGTGTTGTCCGCAGTTGCTTTTGCAAGTGTCAGCTGAGGTGCTTTTGTATCTTTTGCAGTAGAAAGAGACCAGATACGTGCCTCACCCGGCTGCAGTGTAACTGTGATCACATCGCCGTATTTTACTGTCTGATAATCGGTCTGTGCATCGGTTGTCTTGTGATCCAGAATTGTTGTACGGTTGAGTGTCTTGCCTTTCAGACTTTCTGCCGCACCAACGTTTCGATCCAGTGTAAAGCTCAGTGTCTTTACGGATGCACTTGGATTTCGCATGGAAATAATACCTTCTTCACCATCCCAGCAGGAGTATCCGTAGGTATTGCCCTTATCCGGTGTCGTACCGATCAGTTTCGCATTTTTCAAAATGTGATAATTTTTCTTAGCCCACTCCAGATATTCTGCATTGATATCCCATTTCTGACCTTCATCTATCATTTCCGGGCTGTAGTACAGCTCCCAGAATGCCGTTCCTCTGGTTCCCATCATATACAGATACGTTTTGAACTCATCATCTGTCATCTGGTTTGCCAGATTGGTTCCTGTTTTTCCATAGATTGGATCATGGTTGTAAATGTTTGCCAGTGGAAACTGGAACTCTCTTTCTTTTACAAAATCAAAATATCTGCCGTCACGGTAAGAAAGCAGCTGATCTACCTGTCTGTTCTGTCCGACCTGAACACGTCCGATATCCTGGCTGTTCTGGATCCAGATAGAATTTGCCCACTGCAGATACCATGGACTTGGGTTTACATAACAGGTCAGGTTAAACCACAGATTGTCAATGCCGTTTTTCTCTGCATTGGTACGCAGCGTCTCAAACAGATCGATCCATGCTTCCCAGGTATCGGAAAAATAATACATACCATTCTTTCCGCCTGTCATATGTTTATGATTTGCATTTGTACATGGCTTTGTCGCAAATCCATCCAGTTTCCAGTAATTTACTTTATAAGCATCCTGCATCTGTAAGAAAAACTCAGTCAGTTTCGTCACATACCGTCTGTCACCGACATCAATATCATCGGTTACCGCATTGTATGCACCAAAACCTGCTTTTTCAATAATCTTACCCATTGCAGCGTTATAGTTATAACCACCTCTAGGTCCTACCCATACACCAAATCCGGAGCCGAAGCTTTCTGCAAGATCGGACGCAGGACGGAATCCGTTCGGGAACTTATTGTTAAACTCCCAGAACCCTGTCACATTATCCGTGGTACCGCAGCGTGCCACATCATGAACAGTAGAAGTTGTATTCGAGTTGTTATAATTATTCCATCCGTCATCCACAACATACGAATCCATCGGTTCTACGCCGGATTCAGAAAATCCCTTTTCCATTTTTTTGAATGCAGATTCAATGTTGTCATCGTTAATGGTCATCATATTATCGTACCAGGAATTGTACTGCGTACGGAAATCGCTTCTTGTTGCAATGCTGTTGATATATTCATAAAAGTCAGACTGAATGACATTCATATCCGTACTTCTTGCAGCACCCGCTACGGTCTGCCAGGTCACATATTTTCCGTCTGTGGTAAGCTGGTTATCTTCCTGCAGTTTTTCGAATGTCTTGCCGGAAAAATAACGCATATGTGCATTTTTATTGCTGTCGATCTCTGTTTCTGTCATCGGGAACTCACATCCAAGGAACATTCCCTGAATATAAACCGGCTGGCCAAGAGAAATGACATATCCACTCATACCGCCAACGCCTTCACCCATGATCGGATGTGTCCACACGGTATCATTTGCATTGACATTCAACGATTCCAGATCGATATAATCAATTGCTGCTTTTTCTTTGTCACTTACTTCGATTTCCAGGAATTTACGCATGAAATGATCTCCGTCATCCATGGTAACTTTCATGGTAACATCCCAGTCTACACCGTTTTTGGAAACAGTCTCAAACGGGAATTCTACCATGACTCCGCCGTTCGTATCTACTTTTTTAACTTTGCTGCCTTCCAGAGTCATCTCGCTGGATCTGATCACGGCACTTGCATCTGCTGTACCGACTGCTTTGCTGTACATCTTTACTTCTGCCGCCGTTGCCCATGCCTGACCGTCCGTCTTTGGTGATACAGCAACCAGTTTTACATAACGACCCTTTTTCGGTGCTGTCAGATTGATATAAATCGTTTCTCTGTCATTGTAAGTAAAATCACCTTCTGCCGCAAGGTTTGCATCACTTTCCAGATCTGTTTCACTGTTTCCCACATACAGTTTATATCCTTTGATATCGCCGTTTGTGGAACTGTCCTGACGTGGCTGATAAGAAAATGCGGCAATTTCCTGTTCGCTCTTCATATCAAAAGTCAGGGAATGTGGATATGGCTGATCCGGTGAATACTTGCTGTGCCAGATTGTAGATGCATCACCATCAATAACATTGGCTCCCGGACCGTCTTTTGCACCTACTTCATTATTGTACTGATCGCTTGCAGTAACTGTCCAGTTTGTGCGATCCAGCTCTCCGTCCAGTTTTGTTGTACCATCCTGGCGAAGTTTGATAATGAATTCTTCGGAACCCTGTGCCGGTGTAAACGTCAGATCTGCCCTCTTATTTTCCAGTTCTGTCGTTGCCAGCTTGTTGTCTGAAGTAGAAAATTTACGCTCCAGATATTCATTTCCGATCGTAACTTCTCCGTTTTTCACGGAGACTTGTGCTTCTCCTGATGCCGCCTGAACGGTCGTTCCAATCCCTGTTGCTGGAATACCGGTCACTACCATGGCTGCACTCAAAGCAATTGACAACCATTGTTTTTCTTTCTTTTTCAAAATTTTCCTCCTTGTTTGTGCAATATGTATAATTTTATTCGTCTCCCCCCCGCTTTTTATAGTAACATTCGACATTCTTTCTGTCAATCGAATTTCCTTTTTTATTCATATCTTTCAATCTCTGTTTACTCTGCCTATAAAAAAGAACCGTTTGCATAATTTTTTCATTGCAAACGGTTCCCGCAGAATATTACTTACTCATTTTTTTGTTTCAGGATATGAAAAATATTCAGTTAATATCCAAATCCGCTGTCACCTGATAGTAATCACAGGCATGTGCCGCATATCCGGTCACATTTGCCCGTGAGATCTGGCTCATCTTCAGGAAAGAGCAGTATACAAAGGCATTGTCATCCAGAACCGTCTGCTGCATCTCTACTGCAAGCTTGGCACGTTTGTCGGTGTCAAATTCCTGGCTGAGCTGCTCTTCCAACTGATCCAGTTTCTCATTTTTATAAGCTCCCTGATTTTTCGTTGCATCGGAAGTTGCAAACACAGTAAACCAGTATTCCGGATCTCCTGTCGGAGCCTGCACATTTGCCATGGCATAGACATCCCACGCTGCCGGATCCTGCACAACACTGTTGTTGTCAGCCGTACAGTTGATATCCACATCGATTCCGATATCTTTTAACGTAGCCTGTGCGGATTCTGCCAGAAGCGGAAGCTCCTGTCTGCTTGGATAGGTAAGCCATTTGATCTGAAGCTTCTGTCCGTCTTTTTCACGGATACCGTCTCCGTCTGTGTCCGTCCATCCGGCTTCTTCGAGAACTTTCTTTGCACCTTCTGCATCATACGTCTCTGTCGTTACTTTGTCTCCTCCAAAAGCAGAGCCTGCAGGGAAGGTTCCATTTGCCGGATAGCCGTTTCCTTCCAGCAGATTTTCCACAAATCCTTCTTTGTCGATACCCATAGCGATCGCTTTTCGCACGGCCGGATCAGTACAGACGGAACCTTCGTTGAAATTCATTTTCAGGAAGAAACATCTGGATGTGGAAATCTGTGAAAAGGTAAAGTTATCGTTTTCGAACATCGGATAGCTTTCATATGCCATACCATAAGCTGCCTGTATCTCTCCTGAGAGCAGTGCATTTGCAAGGGTATTTCCATCCGTGATGGTCTTGATCGTCAGTTCATCAATATGCGGTGTTCCATTCCAGTAATTTTCATTTTTCACCAGGGTCAGATGATCGCCGGACTGACAGTCGGTTGCAATGTATGGACCTGTTCCGGCTACGATTCCATCGTCAAATCCTGCATCTACATCGATGATACAGCCATATGGATCTCCAAGGTAATTCAAAAGTGCCGGCTTTGGCTCGGATGTGTGGATCGTAAGCACCTGACCGTCTGCTTCCATCGAATCAATCTTTGTATCAGCTGCCGCACGGTCATGGTTTGCCAGCAGATGCTCCAGACATTGTTTCACTGCCTCGGCATCCATAGCTCTGCCACTTGAAAACGTCACATTATCCTGAAGTGTGATCTTCCAGGTAAGCGGATCGGTATTTTCCCACTCTTTTGCCAGCCACGGCTCCAGTTCCATATCGTCTGAATATTTTACCAGCGTTTCTCCGATTCCATAGCGGATGCATGCCCATCCGGAGTAAGAATTGTGCGGATTGACATCCAGTTCTTCATTGGAAGGATTGAAAGTTGTATCCCCGATCACCAGCGTTTTTTTCTCAGAACCGTCTGTGGCTGCCGCAGATGTATCCGACTCAGCTGCCGTACTTGTCCCGCTTTCCGTTTTGTCATTCTTGCTTCCGCAGCCGTACAGTCCCAGGCTGAGTGTCACGGTAAGAAGCAATGCCATTATTTTTTTCATGTTCTTTTTCATACGTTTTTCCTCTCTCTTTTTCTTTTTGATATTATACAACTTGTCTCTGACATACTATGGTATCCATAAATCGCTCCGTCATAAAATAACTTTCGCATTTTTTCAATCGGATGTATATAAAACTTGTCATTCGATTCTGATTCGTTTTGCTGACATCTATCTGATCCGTATATTTGCTATACAAACAGCTACCGGCATCACAGCACACTGTCCAGCAGCATACGCGTGTATTCGTGCTTCGGAAAATGCAGCACTTCTTCTGTTTTTCCCTGTTCTACGATCTTTCCCTGATACATGACCAGCACACGGTCACAGAAATTCTGCACCAGTGCAATATCATGGCAGATAAACAGATACGACATCTGACGTTCTTCCTGCAGAGCATCTAAAAGCTGCAGAATCTCCGCCTGGACGGTGACATCGAGTGCCGAAGTCGCTTCATCTAAAATCAGCAGTCTGGGCTTTATTGCAATCGCTCTTGCAATCGCTGCCCTCTGGCACTGTCCGCCGCTGACTTCATGTGGATAACGTTTCATAAAATTTTCCGGCAGTCCGCACTGCTTAAAAAGCTCTTTTACAATTTCCATGGCTTCTTTTTTGGGTATACCGGCATTTCTCAGGCTCTCTGCCACAGCATCTCCAAGGCGGCATCTCGGATCAAAACTTTCGGTCGGCGTCTGAAAAACCATCTGCATTTTCCGGTAAATGTTTTTCATTTTGTTTCTTTTATAGTGGGTGATGTCTTCTCCATCGAGCAGAATCTTTCCATCGGTACTGTCAAGAAGCCTGGTGATCATATTTACAACCGTCGTCTTTCCGCTTCCGCTCTCCCCGATGATCGCCAGCTTTTCTCCCGGAAACAATTCAAAACTGACATCATCCACCGCCTTATATTCATCCTCTTTTCCATCTGAAAAATTTTTAGTCAGATGCGAAATCTGTAATAATGGCTCCATATTTTACCTCCGAAGAACAGGAATCGCTGCAAGTAATCGCTTTGTATAATCCGACTGCGGATGACTCAGTACCTCCTGCGTCTTTCCGTATTCTTTCATTTTTCCATCTTTCAGAACCAGCATGGAGTCCGCCATCGCACGGATCACTCCAATGTTGTGCGTAACGATAAGGATCGTTGTCCCATACTGTTCTCGGATCATTTTCATCTGCTCTACGACCTGTTTCTGAATCGAAACATCCAGTGCCGAAGTCGGCTCATCCGCAAGCAGGATCTTCGGTTTTAAGAGCATCGCTGCCGCAACGCCAACACGCTGCTGCATGCCACCCGACAGCTCAAACGGATAACTTTTCAGGATTCTTTTTGGATCCTGAAATCCGAATTTTGCAAGCATTTCCGCTGCTTCATCCTCAAATTCGGCTTTTTTTATTTTTCGGTGCTCTTTCATTTCTTCCAGCAGCTGCTCCCCGACGGTTCGGATCGGGCAGAAAGAACTTCCTGCATTCTGGAAGATCATGCCAATTTCGCTCCCGCAGATTTTACGTAGTTCTTTTGCATTTAAATCCAGAAGATTTTTTTCTTCGTACCAGATCTTTCCGCCTGTGACGCTTCCATTCTTTCCAAGCAATCCGATTGCTGCCTTAATCAATGTGGATTTGCCGCTTCCGCTCTCCCCTGCGATCCCTAAGATTTCACCTTTTTCTGCTGAAAAGCTGACCTTTTTGATTACCGGACTGCCATTGTAACAGATATCGACGTTTTCATAACAAATGATTCCTGACATATCTACCTCTCATTTCTTGGATCCAACAGATCCCTTACCGTATCGCCAAGCAGGTTGAAAACCATGACTGAAAGAAAAATGGCAATTCCCGGTGCAAAGGTTACCCAAGGATGTGTCGTCAGCAGATTTCTGGTATCACTCATCATGCTTCCCCACTCCGCAACCGGCGGTTTTGCACCAAGTCCCAGAAACGACAGACCTGCAAGCTCCATCATCATCGTTCCGATATCCAGCATGGCAGTCACAAGGATCGGTCCTGTGATATTCGGCAGAATATGTTTCAAAATCAGTTTTCCTGTACTGCATCCAGATAAGATTGCCGCTCGCATATAGAGGCTTTCTTTCTGTACCAATGTCTGACTTCTGGCAATCCTTGCATATTTCGGCCAGCTGATCGCCCCAAGGGCTATAACCGCATTCTGTACGCCGCCTCCCATCACGGCTGCAACTGCCAAGGCAAAAACCAGACCGGGAAATGCAAGGAAAATGTCGGATATCCGCATCAGAATCGTATCCAGTTTCTTTCCGTTCCATCCACAGATGATCCCGACGATCGTTCCGATCACCGTGATCCCGACAACCAGAAGCAAAGTCGAATAGATACTGGTCTTGCTTCCGACGATGACTCTGGATAACATATCCCTCCCATAACGATCTGTTCCGAACGGATGTGCCAGTGACGGACTTGCTTTTGCGATACTAAGATTCTGCTCATAAGGATCATATGGGCATAAGCGTTCGCTGAAATAAGAACCGACAACAAGAATCAGTGCCAGCGTGGCAAAAATAAAAAATCGCTTTTTCAGATGATTTTTCTGCTTCTTCGGTTTTCTTCGTGCTGATTTATCCATTTTGATTCACCCCCAGACGGATTCTCGGATCCAGACCGTGGTATAAGAGATCCGTGATCAGATTGACTATGACATAGATCAGTGCCATCCATACGACATATGCCTGGATCACCGGATAATCGCGTGTCGTGATCGCATCCACTGCCAGCTTTCCGACCCCATCCCACATAAAAATACTCTCAATGATCGCTGTACCGCCAAGCAAACTTCCAATGGATAATGCAAGCAATGTAATGATCGTAAGCATGGCTGATTTTATAACGTTTTTCCATAAGATCACGCTTTCCCTGATACCTCTCGCCCTGGCTCCCTGAACATAATCTTTGTTCAGCTCCTCCAGAACGGCTGCACGAACCTGCCGCATATACTTTGCAGACATGGAAATTGCCAGCGTCAGCATCGGCATCAGTGCACTTCTGATATTTACACCGCTTGCGATGACCGGCAGAAGATTCAGTTTGATCGACAGCAGCTGCATCAGAAGCATCGCCACAAAAAAATTCGGCATCGCATTACCGATAAAGCTGAAAAACCGCAAAAGCAGATCCACCCACTTATCCTGACAGACTGCCGCCAGAACACCAAGCGGGATGGAGATCACAACCGTTGCCAAAATCGACATGACCGTAAGCAGCAGCGTTGCCGGAAGTTTGGATACAAATTCATCAAACACCTTTTTCCCGGACACATAGCTTGTCCCCATATCACCATGCAAAAATCCATTCAGCCAGCTTACATACTGAATCAGAAACGGCTGATCCAAGCCAAGTTCTGCTTTCTTTGCATCAATGATCTCCTGCGACACCGCCGTGCCGCGGTTTTCATACATCTCCGTGACAGCATCGCTTCCCGCCACCCGCATCATGGCAAAAGACAAAAAAGTAATCCCTATGAGAATAGGGATCAACTGCAAAAATCGTTGTATGATATATTTTCTCATTACATTACCATCCTGTATACAATTGTCACCAATCAAGCTGTCACACTCGCACCTGGAACACTCAAACTTTTATAACGAAATACAAACCGCACTGTTATTGTATCCCCCCCGCAGGCTTCTTTCTTTTTTATTTTTATGATAGGATACTACCTGATAAAATAATGAAAGGAACCTTGAATATGGATATCTCAAACATAAATAATATAGAATCACGTGTCCAGAGTTACTGGACAAAACGGGCACACAACTTCAATATCGTGCGAAAAAATGAATTAAACAGCAGCATTTCCGAACGCTGGAGAGAAGAAATCGTTCATTTTCTGCCGGAGGGCAAAGTGCTGCAGATCCTGGATGTCGGCACCGGAACTGGATATTTTGCCATCCTGCTTTCTCAAATCGGACATCAGGTGACCGGGATCGACCTCACCGATGCCATGCTGAAGGAAGCCTGTGATAACGCTGCACTCTATCAGGTCCATCCCACGTTTCAGCAAATGGATGCCCAGAAGCTTGCGTTTTTGGATCAGTCTTTTGACGTTGTCATCTCACGCAACCTGACCTGGACGCTGCCGGATCCGGAATCTGCATACAGGGAATGGATGCGTGTGCTGAAAAAGGGCGGTATCCTGCTGAATTTTGATGCTGACTATGCATCTAACGTCCGAAATCAAAATACTTCCGCTTCTCATATATCCGATACTGAAGTGTATGGTCACTGTGGTGTCACACCGGAACTGGAGCAGGAAAATGCATCCATCACCCTTTCCATGCCGATGAGCCGGAAACAGCGTCCTTACTGGGATCAGGAATTTCTGGAAAACATCGGATTTTCCAGATCCGGATACGACCTTTCCGTCGGTCAGAATATCTTAAAAGAGCACGACCTGAAAGATGCTCCTATGTTCCTTGTATGGGGTGTGCGGTGATTATTTTACCGCACAGACCATAAACACCGGTGTAGACTGGTAATTGATCTTCTCTGCATCGCTGAGCACTCGCTCTCCGATTGTCTCATCTGCCCAGCAGTCAAGTCCGATTTTCTTCAGGACATCCAAATCCCATTTCGGACGCTTCAGCGGGCTTAACGGAACTTGCTTTGCAATGTTCTCCATCCACGCAATATCCGTTCCTTCATAATAATCTTCTACCTGTTCCTCTTTTGCACGCTGTCTGTCCTGCTCATATCCGAGTTTTAATTTATCATCATAAAGATATGCATACCAGTTCGCATCAAAATTCAGGATCTTCCCACCCGGTTTCAGTACCCGCTGCCACTCTCTGTATGCACGCTTCGGATGCTCCAGATTCCAGGTTACATTTCTCGTCACGATATAATCAAACGTCTCCTTTGGAAATTCCAGATTCTGAGCATCCATTCTCTTAAAACTAATCTGATCCGCCAGATCCGCTGCATTGGATTTCGCTTCCTGCAGCATCTGCTCCGTATAATCTACCGCCGTTACCTGATATCCCTCTTCCGCTAAAAGGATCGCAAAAAATCCAGGTCCCGTTCCGATATCCAGAATCTGCACCTGATCTTTTTCCTTTTTCGGCAGCTGCTCCAGTAGCACCTCTTTCCATTTTTCCTTCTGCTCACTGTGCAGCTCTTCCTGATTTACTCTGGAATAACCATCCGCACGGTTGTTCCAGTAACTTCTGATTTCCTCCAGAAGTTTTTTGTTCTTCATAAAGCATCCCCCTATCAAATAAATGATGCCTGTACATTCTATAATAAGCCATAACGGTTTCAAGAATGCCTCTGGCATTCTTGCTGCGAGGTGCACATCATGCATTGCATGACATATTCTTCTGTGCAGACACAATCGCAATGTCAAGCGGATATTCGCAATCCGCTTTGCTACTTGCTCATAACCAAATAACTGCTCCGCAGTTTATCAGAAGGAGCTTGCACTCCTCCTGATACAAGCAAGTCCCCACCCACTGCTTATTGCTTTTCGCAATTGAAGCAGGGGACTTACTTGATTTGGTTAAACTTTTGACACTGACATCATTATATTGATTTTGTATACTTCATACAAGCCTCCCGGGGGGTTGTTTTCTGCCTTGATTTTCTCTCCTTTTTCTTTTATAATACTCTTATCATTTCTTTTGCTAAATCGTGATTTAGTAAATCTGGATTTAGCAATCTTCTCATCTGCAAACAAGCTTAGGTATAACCATAGCAGAAGAAAGCAAACTCAGCAAATTCAAGAAAGGATGTGTTAGGATGCCATTACCACAGCATGAAGATTACACTACCGAATATATTTATCATTTGCCTGAAGGGACCCGAGCTGAGCTGATAGATGGTCAGATTTATTACATGGCACCGCCAACCAGAACTCATCAGAAACTTCTTTTTTCAATCAGTCGTACCATTGCCGATTATATCGATTCAAAAAAAGGAATCTGTGAGGTTGATATTGCTCCATTTGCAGTATTTCTGAATGAAGATAACCGAAATTATGTAGAGCCGGATATCAGCGTTATCTGTGACACAGAAAAACTCTCAGAAAAAGGCTGCACCGGTGCTCCAGACTGGATCATTGAAATTGTTTCACCCGGCAGTCGGAAAATGGACTATTTCACCAAACTTTTCAAATATCGCACTGCAGGCGTTCGAGAATACTGGATTGTGGATCCGGGCAAAAATCTGATTCTGGTTTACAATTTTGACACCAGCGATTCCGAACAATATACTTTTGCCGATACAGTCAAAGCCGGGATTTATGAAGATCTGTATATTGACTTTGCTAATCTTAAATAAAAATTGACCGAGCTCTTTAGAGCGAGGGATGCTTCTTGTCCGAAGGGCAAGAAGATAGGCATTAAGAAAACTTATACGTAAAATATGACGCCATGATGATTCGAAAACAATCTCCTGACACGCTGCGTTTCCT
>ERZ1106951.2170-NODE-2170-length-15928-cov-2.957223_pt1 | contig 15928 bp, 12 predicted proteins | sample MGYA00403676_ERZ1106951 | MGnify/ENA primary metagenome ERZ1106951 (study PRJEB35170, sample SAMEA104062398) | human gut metagenome | biome: human gut; feature: human-associated habitat; material: faeces | place: Denmark | collected 2012-04-23 ...
TTGCCCGAACAGAAGACTTTGCGTGTTCTGCTTTCTTTGCGGCATACTGGCCGCTTTTGCTCAGTTTCTTCACTTGGGATGGCCGGCGATTGATTCTGTATTTGATTTTGCGGCCAGCCTTGTTGCGGATGATCGCATCATCATGTTTTCCCGCACCGAGATAACCGCTATCACCGTAAACGACCTCTTCTTCTCCGGTCAGCAGCTTTGATGTTTTTGTGACATCATGGACGTTGGCTGATGTCGCCTCCACGGTATGAACCAGTCCGCTGTCCTTGTCAACACCGATATGTGCCTTATAACCGAAGTACCAGGTATTGCCTTTTTCACCTGATGTGCATCCGGATCCTGCTTCTTCTCACTGTTTTTGGTAGAAGATGGTGCGGAAATGATGGTGGAATCCACTATCGTTCCCTTTTTCAGAATGAGGCCTCGTTCCATAAGTGCGGCAACCACCTGAGAGAACAGCTTTTCCTGCAATCCGTTCTTGATCAGCAGATTGCGAAAACGGCCAAGGGTATCGCCGTCTGGACCCTGATTGCTGGAATCGATGCCGCAGAAATCCGAAAACGCCCGGCTGTCGATTGCTTCTGCTGCGGTTGCCTCATCACTCAGGTCGTAAAGATTTTGCAGCAGATACAGCCGCAGCATGATCTCCAGCGGATAGGGCTTATTGCCACGCTCTCCTTTGTAATAGCACGGCCGAATCAGGGATAGCCATTCCTTCCACGGGGACGATTCGTTCGATCTGACTCAGAAACTCTTTTTTCTTTGTCCGCACCTGCGCCAACTCATCGCTGAATGCGGAAATCGTCATCTGTTTATCCATGCGTCCATTTTATCACACTTTGCATTCGCTTTGCTTTTTTGCGGTATTGCCTTAAATAATTCCGCCTTCCCGGAACCGGGAAGGCGGAGATTTTGAGAAACAAAGTTTTATTGACGCAGTATCGTGTCAAGAAACGCGTCAACCTGACAGATCGTATCTTCATTGACCGTTTGACTGCCCTTTTTCCGAACGACCGTCATGTGGCCGCTGCTTTCTTCCTCCTGTACCAGCCGAAAGGTAACGGGAGCATCGGCCAGCTCGCCGCGGTGCGCATACAGCGCGCAGCCATCGGGGGTCACTTCAACGTCCTCGCTGCCTTGCAGGACAAGTGCCGGAACATTGGCACGGGAAAGCCCCGCCGCGGCGGTCGGGCTGCAATTCCTTCCAAACAAAATGCGCTGCATCGGCAGGATCAGGCCGCACAACAGCTTTCCGAATTTGGGTATGTTTCCGGTCGCCTGCGCGATAACAGCCTCGTCCGATGAGAAAAACGGCGCATAGGCTACGATCCCGCTCACCGGCTTATCCGTGCATTGCCGCACCGCACAGACGGCGTATGCGCCCATGCTGTGCCCCATCAGGATGATGGGACGGGAACCGTCATCGACAAAATCAAGCGCATGTTTCAGGTCGATCACCGCCTGCGGGAAGCCGTAAAAATGTCCGGTGCTGCCCTGATAGCCGCTGTATGCAAACGCGAACACCTGATATCCCTGTGCGGCAAAGTGGTGGATCTCCGGCAGATAATACGCGATGCCCGTTCCCATTCCGTGGGCAAAAACAAGTAAACCGCGCGTCCCCGCCTCATTCCAGAGATACCCTGCAAGGTGATTTCTGCCGCTGGGGAATGTCACCCCGCGCCCGTCTATGTTCGCTTCCGGCCGCTTTTCCGGGCGGAACATGGCGGCGTTCACAAGAAAGGCGGCAATGAAGAATATGATCGGCAAAAGAAGTATGAATATCAGCATACGCTCCCTCTCTCAGATGCCTCAATGCACATTAAGCGATGCGTATTGCTCATTATACTCGAAAAAGGCAACTTGTCAATAGGGTGCGGTTCGGAACGCGGTCGGAGCCAATGGCACTATAAAACATGACGCACCTTTTCAGCATGGTTTCTGCGGCTCGTCAAACAGTCCATGCGCAGCTGCAAAAGAGCATTGGATCCCGGTTTCCCGGTCTCCAATGCTCTTTTTGTTTTATTTACGCGGCTTTACGCGAAGCGCTTATTTGCCAAGCTCACAGAAGCGGTGCAGAATCGCCGCCACCTGTGCGCGTGTGGCATTGCCCTTGGGGTTGAGCTTGCCGCCGCTGCCCTTGACCAGTCCCTGACCGACTGCCCAGTTCATCGCGGAAACCGCGTAGCTGCTGATCTCATTGCGGTCGGAGAAGCGCGAGAGGTTATCCTCCAGCGTCACAAGGTCAAGACCCTTATAGACGACATAGCGGAACAGGATCGTCGCCAGCTGCTCACGCGTGATGTTTGCCTCCATGTTCGTGCCGTCGGAAATGCCGTTCTTCATCGCCCATTCGCGGCCTGCGGCGTACCACGCCGCACCCTTGGTCGTGTCAACGCCCTCCATGCGCGCAAGGATCGTCACGATCATGCCGCGCGTGGTCGATGCGTCCGGGCCAAAGGCTGCGCGGCCTGTGCCGTTCATCATGCCCTTTTCATAGACATACGCAACGTCCTCATAGAACCAGTCGCTCTCGCGCACGTCGCTGAACGGCAGCTTCGTGCTGTCCGATGCAGACGGCGTGGTGGGCTTGACCGTAGACGGATAGCTCGGGATGACCGGCTGCTCGTTTGCGGCCTGCTCGCTGCGCGCGGCGGCCAGCGCCGTCCTGACGTTCTCGGTCAGCGTGTTGAGCTCCGTCTGATACACGGTGTCGCCCGCGGCCGCAATACCGGCCTCCAGCGCGTCGATCGCGTCCTGCAGGGCGTTCATGGTCTTTTCCGAAACCAGACGCAGCGAGCCGTCGCTCACAGCATTCTTTGCCTCGGCCAGAGCCGCAGCGGCCTCCGCCGTGCTGACGGTGAACTTTGCAAGCTCCGCGTCCGCGGCCTTGATAAGGGCGTTGATTTCGCTCTGCGTGCTGTTCTCGTCGGCGATCGCGTCCTTCAGCGCCTTGATCGCCGCGTCAAGCGCGGTGGTATCCTCGCCGGTGATCTTTGCGCGCGCCGCTTCCAGCGCCTCGAGTGCTGCGTTTGCCGCGTCACTGTCAACAGCCGGCGTGCCATAGGCCTCGACCTCGCCGATCTGCATCAGATAGCCGTCCCTGCCTTTGTCTACCAGCTTGTCGCCGTAGACACGGACAAAGCGTGCCGTCTGCGCGTCAAATCCGATCTCGCGCCAGCCCTCCATGCCCGGATCGCCATTTCTGACCGCGACATCCGTCCACGTCGTGCCATCGAGCGAAACCTGCACGCGATAGTCGACCGGGAATGCGAAGCCGCTGCCGCCATAGATGCGAACCTTGTTCACGGCGAACAGATCGCCCATGTCAAACGCGCACCATTCATGCGCGGTCGCCTCGTCGTGGTTGACGCCGACATTCGACGTCCAGCCGTTGCCGTTCTGTGCAATGCCGTCGTTGAGGTATTCTGCTGCCCAGCCCCACTGCTTATACGTGCCGTCGGGCGTGGTGCTGGAAACGTAGTACTTCTTGTTCAGAAGCAGGTTGCTGTCCGGTTCATAGTGCACGACCTCATCCTCTGTCGTGCCGGGCGCCGGCGTGGGGATGGTGCCGTCGTCGTTGTAGATCTCAAGCTCGCTGGCCGCGCAATAGGTGCTGTTCGTCGCGGCGACGTTTACGCGCACATAGCGCGCCGTCTGCGCATCAAACGTGATGGAATAGGCCGCGCCGTTTTCCATCGTCTTATCCGCGGCGGTGTAGACGACCGCCCAGCTCTTTCCATCCTGCGAGACCTCGATCGTGAAGTCCTTCGGCATGCCCTGACCGGCGCTGACCGGCCCCATCTCACCAGCTGCCGGATAGAGGTCGACGCGGTTAAACGTCTTGCTCTCACGCAGATCGGCCGTGATCACAGCCTGCTGCGTGCCGACCGACTTCCAGCCGTTGTTTGCGTTTTCCGGCTCACGCACACCGTCGTTGAGCTTGCTGATATACCAGCCGTTGCCGCCCTCGGAGCTGTCGGCGTAGACATTTGCGTCCAGCGCGATGTTCGCGTTTTCTTCCTTGCCGCTCTCGTAGACATAGCCCGCCGGAAGCTGATACAGCGCGCCGTCGCCCGCTGCCAGCGTCACGGTCAGCTCGCCGCCGCTGAGCGCCGCATCGAAAAGCGTGCCGTCCTGCGCGCTCACGCGCTTGAGGGACGTGATCGCGCTGTCGAGCTTTACGCGGATGGTGGCTGCATTTGTGTAGTCATTGTTGACCAGCATCATGTAGCCCTGCGTGCCGTTCTTTTCCTTGAGGTAGGAGACCGTAAAGTTCGTGCTGTCCACGCCCTGCGCAAAGAAGCCCTCGGGAATGGGCAGATCGCCCCACGTCTCGCCGTTGAGATAGATCTCCTCCGCGTTCAGCCTGGCAAGCGTCGTGCCGAGCGCGTGGATCTCGCTGTTAAGCTGCTTGACCGCCTCATAGCTCTTGGGATTCGGCGTACCGTCCAGAAGGATGATGCCGTCGGCAAACGGCTCGGAGCGGTTGCTGGGGGTAAACCATGTGAAGTAGGAGAACTGTTTATAGCCAAAGGCCAGACCCATCATGGCCTCATAGCGGATCTCGGATGCAGACGGCGCACGGTACGCACCCGGGATCTGAACCGACTGCAGATAGTTTGCCGTCTTGACGTCGTTTTCTCTGCCCACTTCCCAAACGGCGCGCATATTGCCAAGGAAGCCGGAGCGGTTCATGGCTGTGCTGTTGTCTGGATAGGGGTACAGGTCGTACATCAGATAATCCTGCGGATAGCCGCCCGCAGCGTTCAGCTTGAGATAGTCGTTCATCTGATCCTTTGCCTGCTCCAGCGTCGCATATGCCCACGCCGGGAGGAAGTTCAGATGCATATAGCCGTTGGGATCGGCCTGCTTCATGGCCTGATGCACGGCGTTATACGGGTTGGCGTTCGCCGGCTCGTCCAGGATATAATAGCCCGCCACGCCGGGGACGTTGCGATACTCGCCGATCAGAGATTTGATCTGCTCCGCCGTCAGGCTCATGAGGTTGCCGCCAAAACGGCTGTCCGCGACGCTCACGTGCATGCCGTATTTGTTGGCGTATTCCGCCATCTTAAGGTTCGTTGCCTTGCTGTTGAGGTCGTTGCCGGTAACGTTGTTGACAAAGTTGATCCCGGCGTCGGCCATCAGCTTGTACTGCTCATCCCAGCGGGAATCGTCGCTGACCTTGTCCATATACTCGCTTGTGGGCGGCCAGAAGATGGAGATGAGAATGTTGTCGTCAAAGCTGAATTTCTTTTCAACGACCGTAACGGAGATCTCTTTTTTGATGTTCTCGCCGTTTTCGTTTCTTGCGGAGTTTGCAACGGTCGCGGTGATCGTCGTGCTGCCAACGGCTTTGGCCGTGATCACACCGTTTTCGTCAACGGAGGCGATAGCCGGATCTGCGCTTTCCCAGCTGACGCTGTGATCCAGCTCGTCAACTGCCGTAACCGTCACCTTGACGCTGTCGCTTTCGCCAACGGTCAGCTCCAGCGCGCTCTTGCTCACATCCACTGCAAAATTGTTTGCGCTGAGCGTGCCGAATGCGGCCAGCTCCGACAACTGCACAACATAGGCTCCGTCGTTTGCGGCATATGCGCGCTTCGTCACATACAGCCGGACGTAGGAAGCCTCCACCGGTTCTTCCAGATCAAAGCAGACCGGCGCGCCGGGCGTTTTCTGACCGGTGACCTTTACCACATCCGTCCAGTTCTTGCCGTCGGACGAAACCTGCAGCTGATAGTCGATTGGGAACGCATAGCCATACTTGCCATCGTCCGAGCGCGGGAAGATCACAAAGCGGCTGAGCTCATACGTCAGGCCAAGGTCAATGCTTGCGTACGCGACCGTATCCGCCGATGCGCCCTCAACGGGCAGCGTCGTCCAGCCGTTCGCGCCGCCGTAGCCGACGACGCCTCGGATATAGCCGTCGTTCAGCAGCATGCTGCCCCAGATGCCCTCCGGCGCAACATAGTCGGACGAAACGCTGACCATCTTGTTCAGCGCTGCGTTTTCCGTGCCTTCGGGCTGCCATGCGCGCAGGTCATAGCGGCCCGGCGTGCCAAACACCGCAAGCTCCGACAGCTGCACCATGGTTCCGCCGCGCTTTGTCACATAGATCCGGACATTCTTTGTCGTGACCGCCGTCTCCAGATCGAAGAAGACCGGCGCAGTGGGCGTGGCCTGACCCGTCACCGTGACGAGATCTGTCCAGGTCTCGCCGTCGTCCGAGGTCTGAAGCACATAGTCCACCGGGAAGTTATTTGCGTATTCGCTGTCAGAGCGCGGGAATACCACGATCCGGCTGATCTCATACGACGCACCGAGGTTGATGGCCGCCCATGCAACCTTGTCGGCTGCTGCCCCCTCTTCAAATGGGTGCGTCGTCCAGCCGTTCGTGCCGTAAGGCGCGGTCGTTGAAACAATCACACCATCGGTCAGCTGGACAGATTCCCAGCAGCCGAGTCCCTCTTTAAAATCAGAGGACACGCTGACTTTCTTGTTCAGCGCAATGTTCGCCGTGCCGTCCAGCGCCCACGAGGCGATATCATCCTTTGTGCCGGTGGGCTTCTCATCGCCGCCCGATTCCTGCACGACCGTGCCCCAGATGGCAAACTCCTGCAGCTGCACCAGCTTGCCGTCGTTGCCCGCGCCGCCAATGGAATCCTGCGCATAGCGCTTTGTTACATTCAGCCGCACATAGCGCGCCTCCACAGCGCTGTCCAGCTCGTAGAAATACGGTTCGGCCGGGTCTTTGGGCGCGCCGGTCTGCTCTGCCGCAACGCTCCACATCTCGCCGTCCAGCGAGGTCTCGATCTGATAGTCGGTCGGGAAAATGGCGCCTGCGCGCGCAAATACGCCGAATTTGGATACCGAGCAGCGCCTGCCCAGATCAAAGGTCAGCACAACCTGCACGCTCGCGTCCGGCTCGCTATCATAGGGGTTTGTGGAAAATCCCTGGCCATCCAGCACGCCGTCGTGGACAAAATCCTTGCTCCAGTGCTCACTGGGCATTTCATAGCTGTTTTCCTGACCCATCGCATTATGCGTGCCGTTTGACACTGTCAGCGTCGCGCCCACAGCCAGATTGGTTGTTCCGGCCGGAGCGTAGTCGCTGAGCGACGCGTCCGCCGCAGCTACCGCGGGCAGAATGCCGAGCAGCATCGCCAGCACCAGAACCAGCGTCAGCCAGCGCCGAAAACTTCTGTTTTTCATTTGTATACCTCCTCATTTCTCTATGTGCATAAAAGCCAGAGCCGGCCTACGCCTTTTCACCGTCTATTTGCACAATTCTATAGATAAGTATAAGGATTTTCTGAACAAATGAGAGTCAACGCTTTTTGTGCGATTGGTGTCTTTTTTTCACTGGAAGCAAATGCTATTGTGGATTTTGCGCATTCCGCCGCACAATTTTCTCTATCATTCACACGCCATTCGCATTGATTTGTTTGGCTTTCTATGGAATTTTTATTGAAATCGTCAAAATTAACTCAGATTAGTTTTGTTATTCTGCTATCGGTTTTGTCAAAAGGTTCTTTCCCACGCAAACTGCCCGCAGACAGCGGCACTAATTGGGGGGCAAAATGGGGGTAGGGAAAGCAGGCACGCAGTACTGGACCTGCAGAATTTCAGATATCTACACCTGTCGAGCATATTCAGTGAACTGTAAATCGGTTTATTGTATAGATCGACATATAACAAACGACCCCTGCTGCAGAATTTCTGCAGCAGGGATGCGCGATTGTAGTACAGTATTTTTTGTGTTTTTTGCCGGAAAGAGAGTGCTCTTGTATTTTTCAGGAAGAACGGTTATGATGGTCTTGTAAATTTAAACCCCGGCATACTGCACGTCAGAATACGAAGGGAGATAAAAATGGATTTCTTAAGCTATAGAGAGCAACTGGGAATTGGACTGTGCGACAATAAAAAATATCAACATTTTCTTACAATTCTATTCAATTTCTTGAACGGAATTCCGACAGACTGCAGTTTTTCGGGAATCAGTACGAAAGAGTATTTACGCTTTTGCAGTACAACTGGAACGCAAATAAGCAATACGTATATGAATGAGCAGCGTGGCGACAATCGATATAACCATTGCATTCGTGTTTTTGCAGAAAATGCGGATGAACCCAAGAACTTCTTCTCGTATTATATCGCATTCACAAATGTGCTGCCCATAAAGCGTGACGGTTATGCCTTTTTAGAGCGAGGCACATTTGCAAATTTATTGGTTCAGATGCTGAAGGACTCGCATATTGCGGTCGACTTGGTTGTAAAGAATGGAGAATACTTTGTTTTTCCAAAGGGCGCGGTTGAGTTGGATTCTGCGCTCGTGTCACAGCCATTAACATGGTTAAATCAGTATGATACCTATATAATGTAGGTGTTCGACGAACTACAAAGTAGGGATTACCGCATACAAATTGGAGGTCATCGAGTTTGAAACAAATCAGTGACAAAAACATCCTAAAAAATGGCGCAACAAAGCAGACTGTCGGTTAGGCGGCCAAAAAACGAGGATGACAGATTACCCCAACGAAGGTAACGGAGAGGCATTTAAGACTATAAACCCCATATGGGCAAGCATTTCAAAGGCTTTTTTTGAGAAATCTAGCGAGCTACAGGGGGCTTATCCTCCTGTGCAGGCAGCTGGATTGTACGGCACATTCTTGCTCAGAATGTGATAGATATCGCGCATAAACGAAAAGGCGGGGGATCATTTCTGATGAAGCGGTCCGCCTGCCTTTTATATCTGCTCAGCGCAGTGTCCGCACGTACTCAGAAGGCGTCATGCCGGCCACGGTGCGAAACTGACGAGAAAAGTGCTGCTGGCTGGAGAAGCCCATGCGTAAGGAAATTTCACCCATGGACAGCGTGCCGTCTCGGAGAAGGAGCTTACTTTCCTCAATGCGGATCTTTGCCAGATAATTGCCCGGCGTCATGCCGAGCTGTGTGCGAAAAATACGGTGCAGGTAGGTTGTGCTGATGTGCGCGGCATCGGCGAGCTGCTGTAACGTGATCTTTTCTCCTGCTTTAGAGGAAATGATCTGTACCAGTTGGTCAGCGATGCGCTGTTCGGCGTGACTGGTGGATGGGAGCTGCGCTGCGGGTTGGAAGGAACGCTTTTTTTCGCAGCGGATCAGGTCAGCCAGAAGCAGTTTCAAAAGGCTCTCCACACAATCATATGCGAAGTCTGTACTGCTGTGTTCGTCCAGCATCCGGCGCAGCAGTGTGATCTGGCGTGCGGTAAGCGCAAGGACCTGGCCGCAGAGAGAAGAGCAGGGGGAATCGACGGCCGCACGGAAAGAGACGGTTAGAAAGCTGACGGGAAGATCGGCATACTGCATGTGCCAGATGTTCCGGTTGATGAGCAGCATCTGCTGTGGCCGGAGCAGAATATCCACGCCGCCGACCAGATTGTGCAGTTCGCCCCGGTCGACATAGACCAACTCCAGTGCCTCATGCTGTTCGCCGCGGAAGTAAAAATCCCTACTGCATTCCTGATAGAAAAAGGTATAGAGCCGCTCCAGCTTCAGATCGCTGGAGGCACCGTAGAATATCTCCGCCGGGTGCTCGCCCAGAAGTGAAAGCACATCGGGACGCGCGGTGCAGATGTCAAAGCAGCAGAGGGCATCCAGCGCGGTGACTGAAAACCGGACACCGGGGCGCAACTTAAAGACACGGTCGAGATAGTAGAGACTGTAAGACTCTGCTTCATAGATTACAAGCAGCGGCATCCCGGAAACATAATCCAGAACGACTGGCTCCTGCGACAGCCACTCTTTTATGGGTTCGCCGGCACGGACACAGCAATGACTGGTGCACGGCATATCGTCCGGGAGCGAGGCGATGACAGTGCCGAATGTCTGCGCGGAGGAGAGGTTCTTGATCTGCATAGTGAAGCCTCCTTTTGCACTATATTTATCACAAGGTACTTGGAAATGCAATATTTTTTTCCATATACCGCATGGAATTTATACGATACTGCACAGAGTAGGGGGAAACGTTGCTTTCCGCTGCAGACCCGGCTAAGATGAGCTCAGAATAAAAAACGGAGCAGGAGACGTGAAAAAATGGACAGACAAAAACCAACTCTTGTGATCATGGCCGCGGGCATGGGCAGCCGCTTTGGCGGCCTCAAGCAGATCGAGCCGGTCGATCCGGAAGGACATATCATCATTGATTTTTCCCTGTTTGACGCATGGCGCGCGGGCTTCCGCGACGTGGTGTTCATCATCAAGCGCGAGATGGAAGCGGAGTTCCGCGAATGCATCGGCGACCGCATGGAGCAGTATTTCCATGTGTCCTACGTCTATCAGGATCTTGACCGCCTGCCGGAGGGCATAGAAGTTCCGGAGGGGCGCACAAAGCCGTGGGGTACCGGCCATGCGCTGGCCTGCTGCAAGGGCGTGGTAAACGGCCCGTTTGCCGTCATCAACGCGGATGATTTCTACGGCCGCACGGCGTTCTCGGAAATCTATGATTTCCTTGCTGCGCAGACCGATGAGAGCAAGTATGCCATGGTCGGCTATCGCCTGAAAAATACGGTGACGGAGTTCGGCTCCGTGGCGCGCGGCGTCTGCGAGATCGAAGACGGGATGCTGACCGGTGTGACGGAACGCACGAAGATCTTCAAAAAGGGCGCGGACGCCGAATACACCGAGGATGGGGAGCATTTCTTTCCGCTGGCGGGCGACACCATCGTATCGATGAACCTCTGGGGCTTCTCAACGCGTGTGCTGGATGAGCTCTGGGCGCGCATGGGCGCGTTCCTGACAGAAGCAATGAAGACAAATCCGCTCAAGTGTGAATACTTCCTGCCGTTTGTGGTAAATGAGCAGCTTGCAGACAAGTCCGCAAGCGTGCAGGTGCTGCCGTGCGAGGAAACATGGTACGGCGTGACCTACCGCGAAGATCTGGCATCTGTCAAGGAAGCCGTGGCCAAGATGAAGGCGGAGGGCATCTATACGGAGGAGCTTTGGAAATGAACGAAAACCTGTTTGAAGTACTGCGCGCCTTCCGGCTGGACACAAAGCCTGTTTCCTGTGAGCCGTATGGCTGCGGGCACATCAATGTGACCTATCTTGCCGTGACGGAAAGCGGCCGGCGCTATATCCTGCAAAAAATCAACAACAACACGTTCCGCGACGTGGCGGGGCTGATGGAAAATATCACTGCCGTCACGGAGTTCCTGCGGACAAAAACAGACGACCCGCGCAGCGTCCTGACGCTTGTAAAAACGCATGACGGCGCAAGCTATCTGCATGCGCAGGATGCCTATTGGCGCGTGTATGACTTTGTGGAGGGCACCATCTGCCTCCAGCTTCCCGAGACGGACGAGGATTTTTATCAGAGCGCCGTGGGCTTCGGCACATTTCAGCAGCTCCTGACGGATTTCCCGGCGGCGAAGCTGCACGAGACCATCCCGAATTTCCACAATACTCCCGACCGTTACCGCGCGCTTCTGGAGACATTGGAGCGCGACCCCATGCACCGGGCAGCGCAGGTTCAGCCTGAAATTGAATTTGCGCTGGCCCGGCAGGCAGAAATGTCGGCCATTCAGAACGCGCTGACTGCGGGCGAGCTGCCGCTGCGCGTGACGCACAACGACACAAAGCTTAATAACGTTCTGCTGGACGCGGCGACCCGTCAGGCGCTGTGCGTGATCGATCTGGATACGGTCATGCCCGGCTCGAGCCTCTATGACTTCGGTGACTCCATCCGCTTCGGCGCGGCAACTGCCGCAGAGGATGAAAAAGACCTCTCCAAAATGGAGATGAGTCTTGACCGCTTCCGCGTCTTTACGCGCGGCTATGTCCGCGCCTGCCCCGGCCTGACGGCAAAGGAGTTGGAGCTGCTGCCAATGGGAGCTAAGACCATGACCATGGAGTGCGGCGTTCGCTTCCTGACGGACTATCTTGATGGGGATCATTATTTTGCCGTTCACCGCGACGGGCAGAACCTTGACCGCTGCCGGACACAGTTCAGGCTGGTGGCAGACATGGAGAAAAAATGGAATGCAATGCGTAAAATTGTAGAGGAGGAATCGAGATGAACGTACTTGTGACCGGCGGCGCCGGATATATTGGCAGCCATACCTGTGTGGAACTGATCGAAGCAGGCCATACGCCGATTGTAATTGACAATCTCAGCAATTCCAACCCCGAAAGCCTGCGCCGCGTAGCCGAAATTACCGGCAAGACGGTGGAGTTCATCGAGGGCGATGTGCGCGATGAGGCGCTGCTGGAAAAAATCTTTGCAGAGCATGAGATTTCCTGCGCCATCCACTTTGCGGGCCTCAAGGCCGTCGGCGAGTCCGTTGCCAAGCCGATGGACTATTATCAGAACAATCTCGATGCCACCTTGATGCTCTGCAAGGTCATGGCGAAGCACAATGTCAAGCGCATCATCTTTTCCTCGTCCGCGACGGTCTACTCCGGCGACAACGAGATGCCGCTGCGCGAGACCTCCAAAACCGGAAACTGCACCAATCCCTATGGCTGGACAAAGTACATGGGGGAACAGATCCTGCGCGACATCGCAAAAGCGGACCCCGAATGGTCGGTCGTGAACCTGCGCTATTTTAACCCTGTGGGGGCGCACGAAAGCGGAAAGATCGGCGAGCATCCGAACGGCATTCCCAATAATCTTATGCCGTATATTTCGCAGACCGCCATCGGCAAGCGCGACCATCTGAACGTGTTCGGCAACGACTATCCCACACCCGATGGAACGGGTGTGCGCGACTATATCCATGTTGTCGATCTGGCAAAGGGTCATGTTGCCGCGATCCAGTATTTGATGTCCCACACCGGCGAGGGCGTGTTCAACCTCGGCACCGGTCACGGCTACAGCGTGCTTGACATGGTTCACGCCTTTGAGGAGGCAAACGGCGTGAAAGTGCCGTATGAAATTACTGCGCGCCGTCCCGGAGACCTTGCAACCTGCTATGCAGACCCGGCGAAAAGCCTTGAAGTGCTTGGCTGGAAAGCAGAAAAGAATCTCGTCGATATGTGCCGCGACACGTGGAACTGGCAGAAACAAAATCCAAACGGATATGAGCAATAAGGAGCGATCAAAATGCTGCACCTGAATATCATCAAAGTCAAAACACCCGAAGAAATGGGAAAGGCGGCTGCCGACGAATTTGAGGCGGTCATCTGCCGCAAGCCCGCCTGTGTGATGGGCCTTGCCATCGGCTCGACGCCGCTGCCGCTCTACCGCGAGCTGATCGCACGTGAACAGGCTGGCAAGCTCGACTTTTCGCGCGTCCGCTCCGCAAACCTCGACGAATACAAGGGTCTTGCGCCCGACCACCCGCAGAGCTACCGCCGCTTCATGCAGGAAAACCTGTTTGACCATATCTCCATCAAACCTGAGAACACTATCGTTCCTGACGGCCTTGCTGACGATATCCCCTCCATGTGCAGGGCGTATGAGCGCAAGATTGAAGACTGGGGCGGCGTAGATATCCAACTGCTCGGCATTGGCCACGACGGGCACATCGGCTTCAACGAGCCGTGTGACCATTTTCCTGTCATGACCCACGAGGTGCAGCTGACCGAAATGACCCGCGAAGCAAACAAACGCTTCTTCTCCTCCCTCGCAGACGTCCCGACAGCTGCGCTCACCATGGGAATCGGTACAGTCATGGCCGCAAGGAAGATCGTCATGATCATCACCGGCGCGGACAAGGCGGACATCCTCTACAAGGTCTTCTTCGGCCCTGTCACGCCGGAGGTTCCGGGCTCCATTCTGCAGTTCCATTCCGACGTGACCCTCATCTGCGACGAAGCTGCGGCAGCCAAAATGCCGCAAGAAGGGCAGCAATGCAGCATTTAGGCATTGAGAACCCAATCGAAAATTTGACCGTGTCAGAGTATGCGATTATACCATTGCAAATGTCCTTGGAAGAAATGTCACTGCAAACTCAATATTATGAAGTAAAATACGGCGATTTTGACGTAAAAATACGTCACTGCTGATGTTTACAAAAAGGGAGAAATATGACAAACTAATGGTAACAGATGACGAAATACAAAGAAGAATACGTACACTCAGATCATTTGTTATATGTTCAGCTTGGAGAGAATGTCCGGAAGCTACGAAAGCGGTGCCACCTTACGCAGGATGAATTGGCAGCGCGTATTGGGGCCGATCAAAAACGAGTATCCAAGATTGAGCGCGGCGAGGCACGCCCGAACTTGACGCTTTGCCTTAGATTAGCAAATGCGTTTCATGTATCGGTAGATACGCTACTGGAGGGCGTTGTGGAATATGAAATGGTGCAAACCTTGCTGAACGACACTTCCGAACAGCTTCTTGCACAAGAATTGTTACAAGTTGTAAAACGATATATCAGAGAAGCAGAGAAATAGCGGTGTTCCAGCGAACACCGCTATTTTTAATCCCCGTAGTTTTCGTCCTGAAGCATACGGATGAATCAAACGACCATCCTCTTTTGCTGCTCTGTGCAGGACGCGGCCAGATGCGTAAGCTGCACCAACGTCGGATCAGCTTCGGTCAGCTCCGGATAAAATATCTGGTCGGCGGAAAGGCCGAGGCTGCGCAAGAGCAGCTCCAGCGAGTTCATGCTCGGCCCCTTTTCGCCCAGCTCGATCGCGGAGATCTGTCGGTCACTGACTGTACTTTTTTCAGAAAGCTGCTGCCGTGTCAGTCCCTGCGCTTCGCGGTTTTCCCGCAGGATCTTGCCGATCCGCTCGGAAACCGGCTCATGTAGTTCTACCACCGATAGATCACCTCCGTCGACGATATTCTACATGAAATAGCCTCATCAGAAAATGCTCCAATGGTGGTGAAATACATACACTAATAGCACATATAGAGAATACTCCCGTTTCCGCCATATAAAAAAACGGCGGAATTGGGAGTCTACCTGTGTGAACATAGACACTCCATTTCCGCTGGGAATGGAGTGTCTTATGCGTCAAACGGTGGCATGGAAGCGGCGATGCCGTTTCTTGCGGTGACCAGCCAACCAGCATACTGTAGCGGGGCTTTCAGCCGCAAAAACTGCTGCAGGATGTGACAAGAACCTCGCATACGCGAGATATACACTATCAGATGTAAGAATTAACAGCTATCAGTGCATATCTGCCAGAGAAGGCAGATGTACGCCGATAGCTGTTTTTTATATCCGACCCCGTGCCCCTCCGCTTTTGAAATTTTGGTTCTCTCAAAATTTCAAAAGATTGGAGGAATCCGTAATGGGATTCAACTGTGCACAGGAAAAGGCAAAATTTGACCGTGAATGGCTGCGCCTTCGAAAAGAATACACGGACGCCGGTATGAGCGAAACGGCGATACAGAAGATTTATGAATACGACTGGTACTGCTTTTGCCGCAATCGCGCTTATGAGCGCAGGGTGACACAAATGCCGCCACTGGAAATTGACAGTCCGGACGATGAGCGCCGGTCTGCGCTGTTTCGGAAAAACGAGGCGCTATCTACTTCTTTTGATGAAAGCGCCTTTCCAGATCGTTATGCATGGGTTGACACATTGGAAGATGAGCGATTGCTTCGTGCCATTATAAAATTAAACAAAAAGGATTTAGAATTGCTTACCTATGTTACGCTCGAAGGACATGGTCAAGAAGAACTTGCGCGAAGATGGGGGTGTACGCAGGCGGCAGTTGCTATCCGTATGAAAAAAAATAAAAAATTTTTCAAACGACCTTATAAAAAAGCCGTTCCCGTGGCCTATGCATTGAGGGGACATTTTCAGTCCGCCTCGTGCAGCTTGAAAAGTACATATCCAGCGACTGAATGACATCAAGCGGATGAGCCTGAAAAGGAACAGCGATGCGGAGGATGCGCGAAGACCACCTGTGCGGAAGATATTACTTCTGCATAAAGACGGCCCAAGAAGGTGACGAGCGGTACCCATCCATCCAA
>ERZ1106951.2174-NODE-2174-length-15904-cov-3.425894_pt1 | contig 15904 bp, 11 predicted proteins | sample MGYA00403676_ERZ1106951 | MGnify/ENA primary metagenome ERZ1106951 (study PRJEB35170, sample SAMEA104062398) | human gut metagenome | biome: human gut; feature: human-associated habitat; material: faeces | place: Denmark | collected 2012-04-23 ...
TGCCTTTAACTGTTCTGCTTCGATTTTCTTGATAATTTCACTTGCGTTCATTTTGTGACCTCCTATTATTGGACGTTCTTAATGCACCTTTCTGCAACAGAGGAACATCGTATTTTTCACAACTTGCTTAGTATATGCTAAGTGACGAAATCTGTCAAGAGTTTTTATATCAATTGTCAAACCAGAGTTCATCAATTTTACAATCCGTAACTGCTTGTGCCGTCTGGAGTCTCTGCTCCGTTTTCTTCTGTCCCGAACTAACAATCAGAGCAAGCCCACCTGCAATAATTGCCGTAATAATTGACTCCACAAGTAAATCCTCCTTTCATTTTTATGCCCTTTATTATGAACTGTGTCAAAAAAAGATGCCCCCCTTTTCGGAGCAAAAAGCAAAATTTACTTACCGACAGCCAGCCACTGTACATAATTATCAACATAATCTGCTGCGTAGAAATCCAATGAAACTTTTCCACCAGAAATTCTTACATTTTTAAAGGCATTAAAATATCCATTACCTTCATCATTCCAGCAGTTTATCTGAAGAGCAATTATCGTTGAAAAGCCAGTATTAAATGAGGTGGAACGCCATGTCTCACCATTCAAACCTGTATTATAGTTACCAGATTTATAAGTCACTTTGTTAGCATCGTACTGGGCTTTTGTGTACAGACCATAGGAGTTTGGAGAACCAATTACATCGTTTCTTCCTTTTATCCTGCCATCATCGTATGAGTTAAAAGGGAGAACTGTATCAGCACCGCCTTGAACCTTATGCAATTTACCGTCTTCGCCAACATAAATATCAGATACTTTGTTAGTTAAACTCTGGGTATTTTCATTAATTGCACCTGATAATGTTTTTGCATTAGTGAGCAATTCTTCGTTTCCAATTGCTTCCGTAACTGTGTTGGCTACGTTAGAAATGTCTGATTTTCCGACAATCTCATTCAATGTTGAGTTGTCTTGTACCCCCCCTCGACACTTGTAGGACGAATAAATGCTAACACACCTGCTCCCAGCCCTAATGTTCCTGCTTTCTGTAAAAAGTTTTTCCTATTCATTTTGTTCCTCCGTTTTATTTATTTACATCTAAATGTGTATTCTACATTTAAAATACCACATTTATACAAAAAAATAAAGCCACTGCTTTTGCAATGGCTTTGTCTTTTTATTACACATTTGTAGGAATTTTGTACCCTGCTTCTTCCATCTCTTTTTCAAATTCAGAAATTGATAAATTAAGTCTTTTTGCTCCAATCTCCGGTGAAAATAGTCCGTCTTGAACACAAGAAAAGATAGCCTTGTTTGTACCTTTCTTTTCACCGTTTCTTTCTGCTTCTGTGGTATATTTTTCCATGATTTCACACATAGTATTCAAACCTCCCTCTGTGGTTTTTAATTTTTTTACAGCATTTGATAATGCCGGAAACTTTGGATTGGCTACATATTTCTGCGTAAAACAATCCATTAATTCAGATATGGTAGAACCATCTTTTACTTTTGTATTAACGAAAATCTGATGTTCTCCATTATTTACAAAATGCCCTGTTTCTCTAATACATGGCTCTATGCGGTAAATGGTTCTTCCCAAGTTGAAAATATCGAACTGTGAAATATATACTACATATAACTCAATAATTTTTTCGAATTTCTCGCCTGCTTCTGAATCTTTCACCGTGATACTTGACGCATTGAATCGTGCTCTCTTCAAATGGTCATCATTATCTGAACGCTGAACCTCAATATTACATTCAGTTCCATTTCCAAGAACACACAATACGTCGAGCCTTACAGACCTGCCGTATATGTTTTTCTTGCTTGCTTGTGGAATAATCTTTGTTACCACTAAGCATTCGTCTTCAAGAATCACTCGAAGTATTTCTTGACACACATCTTTTTCAGTGCTTAATGCTTCAAAAAAGACATCATCAATTGGTCGAAAGTCTTCGACTCTTTTTAATTTTTCTTCAAAAGTCATTTGTTCCTTCTTTCCCTGCGTCTTGCAGATTTTTTGTAATATATATAAACAGGGAAAGCTTCCGGCTATCCCTAATTGTTTTCTTAGGGATAACCCTTATTTTGTTTTTTCAGACAATCCGCCTAACACGCATTTTTCTATTTTGCATGGTTGGTTTATTCATCTGTTTCTGATATTATTATACACCACTTCCTTCGCTCTTAGCAATAAAAAAGCCCTTGCAACAGGGCTTTTTATAAATATTTAACAATTATTTTTAATTTCTTTTGAAAGTTCAAGCAGTTCTCTCTTTCGTCGTTCACAGTCTTTGGTGTCAGTTGCTTTTGCTTTGTAGAAATATGAATACTGTGTCATTACATTTATTGCATTGGCAACATCTTCATCGCTTATAAGATTATGCATCTGTTCTTTTTGAAGAATCTGTTGTCTGAATTTTGCCAAATCATACTCAAATTCTTTCTCATACAATTTTACGACTAACCCTTTTGCATAGAATGTTGCAATTCCAAGAAGTATACATCCTAGCATAGCGCAAATACTTTTTTCGGCTAACGACGCATTACTAATCATTAATAACGCGCAAATCATCATGCATATGCTGATAATATTTCCCAACCAACACATGACAGACTTTATTTTTCTCAATACATGAATTGTATAATCTTTTTTCAAATATACGGTTAAGATAATCGCTACTAAAAGATTGTAGCCATATACAAGTGCCCTTATGATACATCCTAGTACTGTCTGTATTCCGGCTAAATGGATGTATGAGAGTCCAACTACAGTTGCGAAAGAGAACATTAGACTATAATAAATCATATAACAGATACCTTCTTTCTTTTTAATCACCATAAATAATTTCCTGCCACTTCGCTAATTCTTAAGCATCCCAAAGCCTCAGCTACCTCTCTCATGGCTTGCTTGTCGTACCAGACACCCTTTTGGTCGTTGCCTTAATTTATATACAGCACACCTGCTTCATATCTGTCTGAGTAACGGCGTGTCATGTTGATTACTGCAACGTCACCTGTCCTTAGCTGGATGTCATTCACTGCCCTGCCGGAACGTACTGTGGTGATGCTCGGCATGTTGCCCTGCTCTCTCGTCCACATATTGAGCCATTTTCCACTCAAATCATTGTTCACGTAGTAATGCAGGTGTTCATTACCATCTCTATATGTAATGATTTCAAAGTTCAGTACGAGATACCCACCGTCTTTCCAACAGTCGGATAGGTCATTTACTGCTTCTCCCTCTTCCATTGCTGTCTGGTATGCATCTTTTCCGGTGTCAGCATCTACATAGGAGACATACAGATTGTTTGGTACTTGATATTCTCCAAACCATGTCTGCATTGATTTCTTGAACATGGTGTACTGTGCGGAGCTGATGTTTCCAAGTCCTTTATTATAGCGGTCTACATCTGTCGCACTCTTGTACTGGTTGGCTTCCAGCTGTTCTTCGTCGCCACTCAAAAGCTTCTGGGTAGAGTAAAGCGTGATTCCTCCGGCACTGAAACTCTCTGTGTCGGACTGGACTACATTATTCCATGTCTTTCCATAGGTATCTGCGGTGAACTGGTTCATGTCATAGTTTCGGTACTGGTATAAATCCATGTCGCAGTACTGGTCGCCCATTGCCACAGACTTCATATGCTCTTTATCCTTGTCTCCGTACAATGGAATGTACCAATCCGGCTTGTCTGTATAGTAGAGGTTGAATGTTCCCGGCTCGTAGACATTTCCGTTTTCATCAATGTAACGGTAAGTCGGCTTCACAACAATTGTATCGTTTGTTCCATTCAGATTGCCGATTGTCCGCAGGACAAACCCGAATTTATTTCCCTTGATGAGATAACCCATTTCTTTGAGGGCATTTGATTTTCCGGTCGTAAATGGAAGGGTGTTCGCATAATTCCAAGTCGTTTCAACGTCGCCTGTAAAGAAGTATCTCGTCGCATTGCCGCCAAATCGGTTACTGTAGCCAAGCTTCTTATCCTGCAACTTTCTAAAGAACTGCCATACTCCGGTCTTACGCTCAATATCTCCGAAGTAGCTTTCATCATTCACGGAGATTGAGGTCATGTCATAAATGACACCGCTTATCTGCACCGGATAGTCATATGTTGCCACATAGTTGTAGGTTGTTCCGTCAATCTTGGTCACGTTGGCTTCGTATTCCTCGCCAATCTGCCCCATATCCTTTACATAGTTGTTAGCGAAGCATTTCACCTGTACCGGAAGATTGTTGTAGTCATACCTTGCTTGGTCTGTTGCACTCGTACTTCCGTAGATTCCTTCTGTCGCCCATGTAGGCAGATAAAAGTCAATGCTCTCTACTGCGCCTATGTCAATCCATGCCGTGTAGCCTGCATCTGTCGGGTATTCCTCATTCGCATCATCATCATTTACATGTGCGCTTCCGGCGGTGATGTCGTCTCTCTTGATTTCATAATACTTTCCATTGACCTCTACCGAGAATGGGAAACGGACGAACTTTGTCTTTACATACTTCGTCCATCCGGCGGGCATGTCATAGCCTTTCATGGTAAAGTACTGTTGCCACTTGAAGTTTAAGCTGTAGTCATTATCCAATATCATCTGCGCTCCGACTGCATCCGATTGTGTTGTCTGTGTCTGCATTTCTGCGTGTGTCTCATTCGGAATCGTGATGTTGAATGGCGATATGATAGGCGAATGTACTACTACCGGCTCATTCTGCTTATAGGTTCTGCCGTCATTTACGATATGGTCTATTTCTCCCCAGATAGCATTATAGGTCAAGTCTGTTGCCGTATCTTCGATTGTTGGCAGTGAGTACGTTCCGGTCATTGCTCCCATGTACTTATACTTTGCAGAAATGGATGTATAATATGTGCCATTTGCCTTGTCCTCTGGGATATTTACGGTCTGTTCTGCGCTTGGGTTTGTCTGGTAGTTAATGTAGTCGTTCGGCTCAGCCCCTACTGACATCTGTGTTCCGTTCTGGAACGTAAAACTGATGTCGCTATCCGTCATATATGTGCGACCATTCAGTGTAAGGTTGTCATTTTTAACTGCCAAAATTCTGTCTGAGAAGCGGTTATTTATCTGTCCTACGGCATATTCTTTAATCTCTGTACTGGAAGGCTTACTGCTATAATCCAGTGTCGCACTTAATTTTTTATCACTCTCAGAGATTTCCGGCAATGTCACATGAGGGTCTGATTCCACCGGATAAGACACGGTATATTTCCAGTTAGAGAAATAGCTTTCATCTGCCGAAGAAGCGTTCTTTGTGCCATTTGAGGACTGCGCATCATCCGCATAAATCGTTACGTCATACTGGATATTCGGGTCTATCTCGTAATCAGTACGTCCAACGGATTCATTGTAGACAGATGCATTTAAGAACTCAAACAACTTCATTTCATAAATACTGTAGTAGGTGTTCTTAAACTCATAGGTATATTTTCCGGTATAGACTGCAACTTGATTCTGTGTTGTTGTGGTTGAGCCTTCCCATTCTTCCCCGTTCCATGTACCGTTTCCGTAAGTGATAGTTCCGGCTTCCGTCTCTTTTGTCTGTCCGCCTAAGTTAGTATCCGCGTGGTACGTTCCGTTTACCGTGACCGGATAATTAACGGTAACGCTATAATCTACCGTGACAGGATAAGTCTGCTCCACCTCTGCGATACCGATATGTCCGTACCAAGATGATACGTCAATTCCATTGACATAATCTTCTGTTGTAGGGATTCCATTTGCCAAGTCAAACTTATTGCTTGCATTATAGGTATAAACCGTTGGAGATGCATAAGTATCACCGCCATACAGCGAATCTGTGGTATTTACTGACATATTCGTATCTGTATAGTCTTTTTTGATAATCATTTTAGCAACTGTGCTTGGAACTTCCGTTTTCGTATCATCTTCAATCTTGATTTCTTCCCTTGGCTCTCCTATCGATACGTCTATGTTGTAATGGGTTTCTATTCCGTCCTGCACCTTTTTATTCGTAAAGGTTTTATTTAGTTCCTTGTAGTTCTCGTGGAAATATAAGTCACCCTTGTACTGTCCGCCTGTTATGTATCCACTTACATGTTTATCTCCGTCTGCATCTACTCTAATTATTTGAATAACAGCATCCACCATCATGTAGGCTGTTATATTATTATCTTTTAACTCCATGATTTCATCATACCATCCTTGGTCTTTGGCGCGGATAGTATTCAAAACATCATCTAGTTGCAACATATAGGTAGCAATGGTTGTGCCATTCTTTTTATTGTATTCAATTTCATGTAGGTAACCAATGTTAAACATTACATACTCACGATTCCCGCTCGCATCCGTATAATATTCTTTCGTTCCCGGAAGCGTTCTGGAAAATTCCCATGCAATCGTGTGATAGTATACATTGGAAACTTTTGTTTTATTTTCTGTCTGAAAAAAATACATCTGTTTTTCATCATTATAGACTACCTGTTTTCCATTTAAGGTATAATTTCTGTAAAAGAAATCCAGATTTTGGTCATCCACACCTTCTGTGTAAGTTTCTGCAAAAGCAGTCTGATAATCACTGACAGTTATAAAAATCACTGTAACCATTAGTAACAGATACTTTAAGCATTTTTTCATAGGTATACTCCTTTTTGTAGATTCTACTATAAAAATACCATTAAAAAGGTAAAAAGTAAGCCCCCTTTTCGGGGGCGGGTGGTTTAAGCCACCTTCTTTTTCTTTTTTCTAAGTACAATGACGACTCCTGTAATCACTGCAACTACCGCAACAGCAATTACAACGATGCCTGCCAACGAAATCGGACAAGTCTGTGGGATTGACTGTGTATCAAGAACTTCTCCGCAAACCGTACATCTTAATTCCTTTGAACCTTCGCTAAACATGGATGCTTCTTTTGTGGTTTTCCACTCTCCTTCATCATGCCCTGTTGCCTTGACGGTTTCTTCATAAGAATCTCCGCATACGCTACATTCATACTTCGTATAACCGTCTTCGGTGCATGTTGCGTCTTTCTGGTCTACTATTTCATATGAATGTTCTAACATATCTGTTTCTTCTGTGTAAGAATCTCCACATACAGAACATGTATAAGTAACACTGCCCTTTTCGGTACAGGTTGCATCAACACTATCAGTTACTTGATAATCATGCTGTCCTGTTGCCGGAATAGTTTCTGTTTTCTTTTCATTGGTAAGAGTGTTTTTATACTCTTTGTAACCGTCTGTAGCGCAAGTTGCATCAACGGTAGTTGTCAACTTCCATGCATTTGCGATTTCTTCATCTGAATACTTTTTTGTTTCTACTTTTGTGGAAGTATTTGTTGAAGATGTATCAGATTTAGCCGTTTCCTGTTTTGTGTTTTCAGTTGATGCATTTTGTGACTGACTTCCTGTGGAACTTGTTTTCGCAGATGACGGCGTAAAATCTTGAGGAATCTTTCCCGCATCTTTCCAGCTTTGCATATATTCGAGACAATATCCCTTGTTGAGTACTTCTTCTGCCTTTGTTGCAGAAATTTCATTTGCCAATACTCCTTGATTAATTCCGTCCCAATCTTTAAATTCAATCATTGTTGTTACACTATAATCATTAAATCCGTACTCAGCACTCAGCTCTGCCATTGAAGCAACAAGCATATTTTCGCTTACTACACCATACCCAGAAAAGACTACTGCTACTAGCATTGCTAATAACACTATCAGTGCATTCTTTCTCCTTCTTTTTTTTACTTCTTTCATAATTATTTTTCCTCCAAATCTTATTGTTTTTACTATATGTAGATTATACCATAGAAATACATTTGCGTCAAGTATATTCTACAAAAAAATGTAAATCTTATTAAAAAATCCCACTCCTGTTTTAGAAATGGGATTTTTTAAGCTATTCTTCTGTTGGAAATTCTGGCTCATCAAAGTAGTTTTCCGGTATTTCCTCAAGACCATAATAATCTCTGCTCAGAGCGTCGAAATCCAGTTCGAGCATCATTTCAGCCATGGCTTTCTTGGTGTTTTCTCTGATTTCTTCTTTTGTCTTTCCAAGAGATGTCCCTAAAGGTGCTTGCATCTGTTTCATAAGAGCATACACTGCAAGGAAATATTTTTCCAATTTGCATGTGACGCCATTTGCGTGTTTCATGCCTTCACGGGTAAGAGCAAAGATTCTATCACCGTTCTCAGCTTTCTTCTCGTAGATTGTTCCGTAGATGTCGTCTAAACCTGCAAAATCAAATCCGTCATTTTTTGCCTGTTCTTTTGTTCCATAAATTGTGTCAATCTCAATTTCATCTAAGATTGTTGAATGTATTGGAAGCCCCATATATTTTTCCTCCGTAGAAATGTGATACAGAAATAGTACCATTTTGTAGAAAATATAGCAATACTCTACACTACCAATGTAGAATTTGCTTTTTCTACATGGCAAGCGTTGCCGGATTATTTTACCTCATCGGGAAAGATAATCACGGCAGAAAAAAAATAACCGCCCCAGTCCAAGGTTGCGGTTATCTTTTTAACTAAAACACCGGGCTAACCGTCTATCGGTAGCACCTCTTTGTATTCTAATATTAGCATCATTTATAGCAGTTGTCAAACATAGCACACTCCGATTCAAAGATTTCCTATCTTCCCATGTATTTTATCCATTGAATAAGATATTTCCCGTCCAGATTCGTCTCATCCCCGTCTAGTTGTCGTTTTCCAAACTGCACAAATGATTTTGATTGATAAAATTTAAGCAGATACTCTTTTTCTTCTGATTCTAGGTAGATAGCCTTTCCACCGATAATGCGCTGAACTGTTTCCACGCTGTTGAATGCCAGTTCAATCAGTTCGTCCCCGGTTATGTACTGGTTATTTCCGTCTGCATAATTCTTTCCTAGCTGTCCGATTAATATGACTGGAAGCGTATATTTTTTTGCTTCAAAGTCAAAGGTTGCAAATTTATGAATCCTTCTTCGCAAAGAATTGCTCAATGCATTTTTGCTGATGGTTATTGTTTTCTGTGCAAGGGTATAATATCCAACAAGTTTTAGCGTCTCTTCTTCTCCACTATCATCTTTGTAGTAGACCAACTGTGTCTCGGATAGTCCCTGCTTTGCAAACTCGACAGCCTTCTGTCTCAGAAAATATTCTACGTCTTTATTTACTTCACACGAAAAATTAGCGAGGATAGACTTTACTCTATCCTCGCCCAATGTTTCTATCATGTCTTTTAAATTAGTCCTCAAGAATTTCGATGCCATTATCCAAACATATCCTTTAATTTTTCTTTGGTCATTTCTTCACAATTCACAGGCGTTCTTTTATATTTTTTCTTCTTTTTTGATTTATCAAGTGCCTCTACCAAATTTCTTCCGAGATATTTCTGATTGATGTCAACCGTCTTGAGTATAGATTTTGTTGCCATACTATCATCTCCTTTTGTACATGTGTGCTTTTTCTTTTCCCCTATAATGTAGCCTCTTTCTGTGATTGTGTCGGCATCTTTTGATTTATAAATAAACCATTTTATTAAAGAAGAAGCAATTACCGAATGGTAATCACTTGCTACACACCTAGAATATACCATTGGCTTGAGAAAAATGCAATACTTTTTTGTGCAATTTTCCTAATTGCTTATTTTTTATCTTCAAAAAACTACATTTTTTGTGAAGTTTTTACACATATTTTTTCTAAATGAAAGTCTTGAACCACTCTATTCATAAGGCTTTTGTGGATTCTGACAAGAGATTTTCAGTAGGGAGGGGGTATGCATATTATTAGGATATTTTTTTGATGCAGACTGTTCCGTCTGCGCCGTCACTGCTACCTGTATTCATGTTTGACGCAATGTATTGTCCCGGTGATAATGTGACATTATAGCCACCTTTGTAAGCACTTATATCTCCTACATACTTATTACTTCCATTAACGTTAACATTACCTCCAATTGTATATCCAGTAGTTGCAATATGATATGTTCCATATTTTTTCACATAAAGAGCATTGCCACTTTGTGTGAAGCAATTTGCGTCAAAATACAGCCCTTGTAATGAGGAGTTTGCACCATATAACCATGTTGCACAATTTCCGCCATTATTTTCTGCGGCAGCATAACCGGAATTATAACCACTATTATATCTATTAGTTGCTAACTCTTGTACTTTAGATGCTAATGTGGCAAAGGTGGCATCTGATGCAGTCGTCACACCGTTATTAGTGATGGCAGATGCAATTGACGATTTCCCATCACTGACAGATTTTTTTGTGTCATCTAAACTCCGGGTATTCTGTTCAATTGCTGCTGTATTTGCAGCAATTGCTCCTGCTACGGTGCCGTCTCCGATGCCTGATATTTTGGTCTTATCCCCAATCGTCTGTGCATTTTCTAAGATTCCTGCATCCATGTGGTCTAAATTTGTTGCATTAATTGGTGTGTCTGTTGATGGGTAATCTTTCCATCCTACTTTTTTATATGCCATAATCTAATTCTCCTTTGCTATTGGATATCCCTGTTTATTCTGTAATTCTGTTACTGAGCTACCTAACGATGTTAATGTTTTATTAATAGTATTAATACTATTCTTCAGATTAGCGATCTGTGTTGTATATGCATTCCACTTCTTTCTCTCTGCTGCTGTGATATGTACCGTTGTATTGGATTCATGCGAATTAAATTCTGCCAGATTTGCTTTTGTACCTATTGCATTATTTAAAGCTTCTACAACGCTCTCATTTTGTTCCATTGCATCCGCAATTTCTTTCAGTGTGTCGAGAGTTTCTGGTGCACCGTTTATCAGTGCCGCTATTTTCTGATCAGTATAGGCTACTGCATTTTGATAGCTTTCATTCCAGGCAGTTCTTTCCTCCACAGTGATATGCACCACTTTATCAGATATGTGTATGGTCAGTTCACTTGCCAATGCTTTTTTTGCTAACTCTACATTAACCTCTGATATTTTTTCATCAGTGTAATCTTTAGATGATGTTAACGCTGTATTTGCCGCACCGGATTTATCTGCTCCTACTTCCTCATAAGTGGTATTATGAGGATTTCCGGTTGTTATACTATGTGAATATGCGGTCTGCCCTTTATCGCCATAATATGCCGTATCATGTGTTTCTCCAAGTGTCAATTGCCCGGATGCTTTTAAATCTTCTAAATATTTTTTTGCTTCCTTCGCTGAAGTGTCTGCATCTGCTGCCCTCTGGTCTGCATTGGTTTCAGATGACTTTGCATTCGATTCTGATGTTCCTGCTGCATTTGCTGAATTTAATGCGTTTTTCTCCGATTCTTTTGCATTTGATTCTGATGCGCCTGCTGCGTCTGCTGATTTTTTTGCCGCTGTTTCTGACTCTAAAGCTTCCTGTGCTGATTGTGCCGCTATCTGCTCATGTGCACTGGCATTATTCTCCGAAATTAACGCATTTCCTTCTGATACGGCTGCTGCTTCCTTTGACACAAGAGCTTCCTTCGCTGATTGTGCCGCATCATTTGCAGATGATAAAGCATTGGTTTCTGATTCTTTTGCTGCTTTCTCGGATGACTTCGCATTTGTTCCTGATACGGCTGCTGCATTTGCTGAATTTAGTGCGTTTTTCTCAGATTTTTTTGCATTTGATTCTGATACACCTGCTGCGTCTGCTGATTTTTTTGCCGCTATTTCTGATGCTAAAGCTTCCTGTGCTGATTGTGCCGCTGCCTGTTCATGTGCACTGGCATTATTTTCTGAAATTAACGCATTTCCTTCTGATACGGCTGCCGCTTCCTTTGACTCAAGAGCTTCCTTCGCTGATTGTGACGCATCATTCGCAGAGGACAAGGCATTGGTTTCTGATTCTTTTGCTGCATCCTCTGATGCTTTTGCATTTGTCTCTGATACACCTGCTGCTGTTTCAGATGCTTTTGCATTATTTGCATACGCATTTGCCATTACAACCTGTTCCGTGAGAGATGTGTACTCATTCTGGGACTTCACCTTATTCTGATCCACAAGCTGGGAATATACCACCAGATCAAATATTGGTGATGTTATCACTGCACCATCCTCAAAGGTAACACTGATCTGACATTTACATGTTCCTTCCACGTTCACTGTCTGAGTTGTAATTGTATACTGGATTTCATTGCCTGATATCACACAATCGTTATAGCAGTGATTTCCATCCGGTTTTTCAATCTCGATCAAAGCTACAAGTGCATTTTCCATGGAAACGACACTTCCACCATTGGACATGGTCACATGTATTGATCTTGTGCACGTATCCCCTAACCGGACTGATAAACTGGATTTGATTTTTGGAGCATTCATATCCAATCGGATATTTTGAATAATATCGTTTTTCATATCTGCCTCCTTTTCGCCCATTATAAGAAAACAAGGGAGCATAATGCCCCCCTGTTTGTCAGCTTTTCTTCTGTTTTGACCAGTTATCAATTTTTTTCATTGCCTCTGAGTGCGAATCTCCGCACATCATATATGCAGATATTAATAAGTTTTTCAAGTCAGCATAATTTCCATTTTTCTTTGCTTCCAGATAAATTGGCTTATACTTCTCTGTAATCTGGCTCTTAATGTTTTCTTCCTTTACACCATGCTTTTTCAGATCATCAATTTCGGCTTTGATCTTATCCCGGTCGTTAATTTTTCCAGTTTCATAAGCATTGTCCATCGCCGAATAAAAATCGCTGTACTTTGTCCAGTCACTTCCATTCTCCCATTTTTTCAGTTTGTAATAAATGTCGTTATCATCCATTTCGAACTGATCTTTAAGGATATTTTCAACTGTGCTCTTTTCCATCTCTCCGGCTGTATATCTCTTTTTTAATTCGCTCATGATTCCAGAATCAATCTTATCTTCCTCCACATTTTTGTCAGAAAGTTCCTGCATAATCGAATTATATTCTTCTGTGTTTCCATCTAACAATGCATCAACACTTCTCTGATACTGCCTTGTGTTAGACCGGATAATTCCTCCCAGCCATTTTCCAGTTACCGCATGATATAGAGATTCGATATCACGTAAAACATTGAATCCCGGAATACCTGTGACTAATGACACTCCTCGTGCAGTTTCTTTTGCAACATCATAGAATGTATGTTTCTCTCTGTAATCCGGATCTGTAATATACTTCCGCATATTATTAGCTCCGGCATATAATTTTGAGATTCCCTGCATATCCAATCTGCTAATATCATATCCTTGGAAAATAGATACAATATCCTTTGCAAATGGGATCATCGAAATAGGATTCATATTATCCACGATATTTCCTTTGAGATTTTCAATATACTTGTCCCAGAATGTTTTATCATCATCTTCTAAATCTCTGGCAGCATCTATCACTGCAACGATTGCCGCATTCATTACCTGTGTGGCTGTGTATGCCGTTACCACTCTGCCAAGACGTTTTATTGATGATTTACTCTTTTTTTCAGAAGCATCACGCACCGCATTTATAAGTAAATTGTATGACTTTGTTGGTTCTGCCATAAATGCCGTTGCCATCTGTACTAATTTATCCTGACTACGCATAATCTGCGATCGATGAAGTACACTGTCCACAACCTGTGTCTGATCCACAATTTCATCAAAGCGGTTCGCAACCATTTTAATAAATTCCTTGGAATCATATTTTACATCCGGATGTTTATCTTTTATCTCTGCTTCACAGGCATTCCATAAATATCCCCATGTGACATCATCCCCCAGCTGTGCAAGAATCATTGATTTTTCTACAATATTTTCTTTCAAGCTCTGCTGTCCGGTTATGACAGATTTCATGGACTGCCCTATAGATGTTTCAAAATATCCCCAAGATTTCCACTGTGTAATCGCGGAATTTTCTTTTGCTTTTTTCATTGCAGATTTTTTGAATACTGCCTGTGCCATATACTTAGGATTCATGACTGCCGCTGCTCTTATATATGCCGTTGGCTGTTGGATTGCCACTCGCAGGTTTCCACCTACAGATGCCGCTTTCATCTTGCTTACAAGCGTGCTTGCAATCTGTGATTCTATTCCATTTACAGATTCTGCATTGATATCTTTGATAAGTTTCTTAAAATATTCCAGATATTCTTTTCCGTAAGTAAGTTCTATCTGTCTCTGTACAGAATCTGTATCTGCTGCAATATCTCCATCAAATTCTACATTTCTGTGGTTAAACCATTTCATAGCATCTGACAAAGGTGCTGTAAACGTACTGTATGTAGCCATATCCGTAACATGCTTCGTAAATACGTCAAAGATATCATCCACGATCAACGCATTCGCCGCACGTTCTCTCGTCTGCTTTGTGAAGCTGTTATTCTGTGTCGCCCAGTATGCAGTCTGATCCTTTGTATCTACAGAGTTTCCATCTACCTTTATCGGGAAATAACTTTTTACGCCAAACCTCTTATATCCATTCATCATCATGGTTGTCTTATTTCCCCAATCAGCACAATTATTTGCCATAAACTGCTGCATCGCATCCGCAATCTTGATCTGTTCCGGAGTAAGTACACTACAGATAACGTGATCAATGTCATATTCTGTAAGCTGAATCGGTTTCACCCGGCTAATTACCTCTTTTCCAATCTTGCTCTTAGAAATATCAACATTTTTCTTTGCTGTCGTGATAACTTTCGGTCTGATTCCTCCGACTTTCATGTGTAATAATGCCTGATTACGTTTCCGCAGTTCATACAATGACATGATCTGTGCCGTGGTCATCTGTAATTCTTTCCCACGGATCATAAATGTATGTACTTTTGCATTGTCGCCTGTCCAGTCTTTTGTATTAATACCATCCAACGCATTTTTCATGTAAGTCTGTGCTTCCTTCAGAAGCCACACACGATCATTAAATGCCGTGCGCAGTGCATCATAAATAGATCCTGCTGTATCTCCCAGCCTGTAAAAATAAGATCTCGCATCCATCATATTCACGTCCAGAAGGTTCTCCACCGCCTGTACCGTTCTGTTTGCATGCAGTTTTTTATCCTTTTTCTGGTCCAACTCTGCAATAGTATCCGCACCAAGCTTTCTTGCATCATTGGTTCTCTTATTCACATATAACTGGTTCACTGTTGTGATTGTTCTTTTCAGTCTGGTAATAATCTCGTCCAGCTGTTTCAACTGATTAGCATTCATATCTGTTATACGTACATTTTCATTTGCATTAATAAAATCGCTCATATCAGATAACAAAGTGCTCTTGTTTCCATCTGCCTGATCCATGAGTGCATTAAAAATATCCTCATAATTACCTTCGACTGCTGCATTTCTGTCAGAAAGTTTCCGGTACATCTGATTTAATGACTCCCTCCAGGCCATGGTTGCATTACTGTCCGGATTTGCTCTCTCACTCACAAAATCAATACTCGTAATGAACTTTGCAACCGAATCTTTTAATGCTTCCGGAACATGTTTCTTATCCGTATTCGTATTAAAATAGCTTATGATTCCATTTGCATTTTTCTTAATGCGCTCGCGCATACTGCTCATTTCCTGATTTCTCCGCTTTGCAAGTGCATTGTTCCTATTAGCAGCTTTCAGTTCAAACATTCTCTGCTCTGTTCTGTCTGCTCGCTGAGTTGCCCTTGTAAGCCAGCGATTCCATGATACAATATCATTCTGGTATTTCTTTGCCGCTTTCTTATCAGCATTCGCAAGAGCCGCCTGCTGTGCACTCTTTAGATCAGCTATTTTTTCCTCATAACGTTCCGCCTGCTGTTTTCTTTTCTCTGTTTCCGCGGTACGCAACTTTGCCAGACTTTCATCATATTCCGCTTTTACACGTTTCCTGTATTCCTGCTGTCTCACGATCAGTCTGTCTGTTTTCTCATACACTTTTTTATTTGCCGCATCCTGCGCCTGTTCCACAAAGAATCTACGGTAAATATCCAATGCAAGGTCGTATGCCGCCTGTTCTTTATCCATGCCGAATATATTCTTTT
>ERZ1106951.2175-NODE-2175-length-15904-cov-3.179380_pt1 | contig 15904 bp, 10 predicted proteins | sample MGYA00403676_ERZ1106951 | MGnify/ENA primary metagenome ERZ1106951 (study PRJEB35170, sample SAMEA104062398) | human gut metagenome | biome: human gut; feature: human-associated habitat; material: faeces | place: Denmark | collected 2012-04-23 ...
ATGATTTCATCAATGTTGGATTCGGGGTAGTCAATCAAATGCTCGCAAGCATCGGCGACTTCATTCAAGTTGTGGGACGGAATTTCCGTTGCCATCCCCACGGCAATCCCAGAGGCACCATTTAAAAGTACAAAGGGGAGTTTGGCAGGAAGTGCAACTGGTTCATTGAAGTTGCCGTCATAGTTGGGCACGAAATCCACGGCGCCCGTGTCGACTTCTTCAAGAAGCAAGTCGGCAATTGGCATCAAGCGCGCTTCTGTGTAACGCATAGCGGCTTGGGAGTCACCGTCACGGCTACCGAAATTGCCTTTACCGTCCACTAAGGGGTAACGCAAGGAGAAGTCCTGCGCCATACGTACCATGGCATCATAGACGGACTGGTCTCCGTGGGGGTGATATTTACCTAAAACGTCACCCACAACACGCGCGGATTTCACGACCTTGTTACCAGCCTTGAGCCCCATTCGATCCATATCGATCAGAATGCGGCGCTGGACTGGCTTTTGGCCGTCAGTGACTTCTGGGAGAGCGCGGCTCTTGACCACACTCATTGCGTACTCGAGGTAGGCGCGGCTTGCGTAACGCGCGAGCGTCAATGCTCCGTCTTCTTCGAGTTCGCCACTCATCACATCGTCTAGGGAGAGGGCTTGTGACACGTCTGCTGGGGCGGATTCTTCAGAATCACCATTCCCCTCGCCGTCATCACCGTCGTCACTCTCTGCGGAATCCTCTGCATCGTTCGCAGAGGTAATGTCTTCTTCAGTTCCATTTTCTGTAAGCTCATCGTTATTATCCGTAACCTCTTCTTCACGGGTTACTTCTGCTTCATTAGTACTAGTATCCTCTTCTTGAGAATCTTTCTCAACTGTATTTTCCGTTTCTGTGAACTCTTCGTCGTCAAAGAGCGTCATCATGTTGTCATTGTCGGCCGTTGATTTTGGTTTACGTCCCATTCTCTTTTCTCCTCACCCTTATACGTCTGTTTCCACTGCGTCACCAAAGACTTCCATCCAACGACGGCGATCATTGGCTTCATTGCCGCCCATCAAAAGGTTCATCACCTGATGAGTCACGGCTTCCGTCACGCCTCCAAGTGCCACTGGGAGGAGCCGACGCGTATCAGGGTGTAAGGTTGTCTCGGCCAATTGTTCGGCCTCCATTTCGCCCAACCCTTTAAAGCGCGAAATAGAAATTTGTTCATCAGTAAAGCCTTCTTTGCGAAGCTGCTCGAGCGTGCGCTGAAGTTCTCGGTCATCCAGGCAGTAAAGCTTACGTTCAGCCTTCTTACCACGCTTAGGCACATCCACTCTAAAGAGTGGCGGCATCGCCACGAAGACATGTCCCTTCTCGATTAACTGCGGGAAATGACGATAGAAAAGCGTCAAGAGGAGCACCTGAATGTGGCTACCGTCCACGTCAGCGTCGGAGAGAATACAAATTTTCCCGTAGCGTAAACCACGCAAATCCGCCTTTTCGTCCTTAGCATGGGGATCCACGCCAATGGCGACGGCAATATCGTGAATCGTGTCCGAGCGGAAAAGCTCACCGCCGTCCACCTCCCAGGTGTTCAAAATCTTGCCTCGCAAGGGAAGCACGGCTTGGAATTCTTTGTCGCGCCCCTTCTTGGCGGAACCGCCTGCCGAGTCCCCTTCCACAATGAAGAGTTCGTTGCGGCTAATATCATCGGTTTCGCAATCGGTGAGTTTCCCAGGAAGCACTGCCACAGTAGAGGTTTTGCGCTTTTCGTACTTCGCAGACTGGCGCTGGCGAGCCTGCGCCTGCGCAATAATCAACTCGGCAAGCTTTTTGCCTTCTTCGATATGGTCGTTTAACCAGAACTCGAACTGCGGGCGCACGAAGCTGCTCACCAACTTCATCGCATCGCGGCTCGTCAATTTTTCTTTCGTCTGCCCTTGGAATTGCGGATCAATCGACTTTGTGGAAAGCACAAAGTTGGCACGCGAGAAGACGTCTTCAGAGAGCACCTTCACGTTCTTACTCTGTAAACCATAAGCCTGCATAAAGGCCATCATGGCTTGATAGAGCCCGTCCTTTAAACCCGCTTCGTGCGTGCCGCCCTGAGGTGTTGGAATCAAGTTCACATAGCTTTCGCGCTCAATCGCGCCTTCAGCAGTCCAAATGACCACCCAAGCGGCTCCTTCCCCAACAGAAAAACCTTCGGTGGATTCATCTGCGTAGCCCGAGGCTTCAAAGGGCGAAATGTAAGCGTCGCCATTGAGCTCTGAGAGAAGGTATTCGCGAAGGCCACCTTCATACTTCCAGCTCAAGGTTTGCCCAGTGGCTTCATCGGTGTAAGAGACTTCGCAGCCAGGGAGAAGCACTGCTTTCGAGCGCAAAAGGCGCTGCAGAGCGGTTTCAGGAACCGTGGCGCTATCAAAGTAGCGAGGATTGGGGCGAGCCGTGACCGAGGTCCCCGTCTTCGTTTTGCCGCGCTTAGAGGGCGCAAGAGACAAGGGCTCAACTACGAGGCCATCTTCAAAAGAGATATGCGCTTCTTGACCATCACGCCAGACGGTGACGTCCATGCGAGAAGAAAGGGCGTTAGTGACAGACACCCCAACGCCGTGCAAACCGCCAGCAAAGGAATATGGGCCAGAGCCCTCTTTTTTCGCGAACTTACCGCCAGCGTGCAGTTGCGTGAAAACTAATTCCACCACAGGGCGACCTTCTTCGGGGTGAATCCCAAACGGAATCCCACGTCCGTCGTCCTCTACGGTAATCGAGCCGTCAACGTGCTTGGTCACCATAATCTTGGTGCCGTAGCCTGCGAGCACTTCGTCACTCGCGTTATCAATCACTTCTTGAATAATGTGTAGCGGCGTATCCGTGAGGGTATACATCCCTGGGCGCAACTTCACCGGTTCCAAGCCTTTCAATACTTGGATGGAATCAACACCGTAGTCTTCTTGCTCTGCGCTTTTTGTAGCCATAAATTCTCTAATCGTCTGACGAAAGTCCAATAAGGTCTAAGCATTTTAGCAAACCGACACCAAGATGAAAGGCGAAAACGCTCGGCGTTTGACGCTTTTTTCGCTTCGATCAGATTCTTCACCAAAAGGCGGGATCTTTTGGACGAAAATTGAGCAGAATTAACCCGCACAGACGAACCTCACTACCACTTAAGAAGGATTTTCTCTCCTCCAAATTTCTCCTCCCGTCTTCTACGAATGGCAGTGGTTAGAAAGGAAAGCGTTTTTTAAAATATAGAGTGAATTCAATTTAGTTGACTTAATTTTCGTTGAATGATGTCTCATGCAGTTTCTTGGTTATCAGGTTTATATATTGTTGGTGCATTAGCGACGTTTTTTGTGGGAACGCCAGCACCATGTGATCCCACCTCGTTAAGCGCAACAGTGGATACCACCCAGCGTGTGATGTCCGCCATCATTTGGCCCTTTTACTGGCCGATGCGCTTAGGCTGGGTAGCAGTGCATAACTGGGCACTCGTTTAATTCCCAAAAAACTCTCATCCCTTAAAGCCGTGTTGACACACTTGTTGCCACACGGCTTTTCTCATGAGCGCTTACAGTTTTCCTTCACGAGCACGTAATTTTTCTGCAAAATATGTTCTTTGCCACCTGAAAAAGCGGGCACTTTTCGCGTATTCGCTTTTTCACCTAAATCTCGGTACACTATATCCTTAAAAAATTTCCGAGAAAATTATTTAAAAAATCACTAGGAGCGCCTAATGGGTAAGCTTTACATGGGTTTTGATGCGGGTACACAGAGCGTCAAAGTCGCCGTCTATGACGAAGAATTTAACTGTTTGACGAGTCACAGTCGCCCCACCACCCTCAACTATCCGCAACCTGGCTGGGTTCAGATGGATGCGGATGAATTCCTCAACATCACCGTTGCTAATATGCGCGATTGCGCACACTCTCTACGAGAAATGGGTCGTGACCCGGCAGATGTGAGCGTCATCATGGGCGATGGGATTATCTGCGGTATTGTTGGTGTGAATGCCAACGGTAAAGCTATCACCCCTTATGTGAACTATCTCGATAGCCGCACGACAGAAGACGTTGAAGCCCTCAACGCTCGCGGACTTGAGATCTGGGGGCGCGAAACGGGCAACGCCCTCGCCTCTCCAATGTTCCCCGCGATGTTTGCTCGCTGGTTCTTGAAGAACAACGAAGCGTTTGTCGAGCGCGGTGTGAAGTTTGTTCATAACGCTCCCTACATTTTGATGAATTTGGCTGGCCTCAAAGGCGAAGACGCCTTTATTGACTGGGGCGCCATGTCTGGCTGGGGTTTAGGCTACGACGTTCAGAAGAAGGTCTGGTCTGATGAACAGCTCGAAATCTTGGGCATCGATCGTAAATACATGCCGCGCATTGTGAAGCCTTGGGACAAGATCGGAGGTCTTTCTGAAGAAATGGCCGCTGCGACAGGGCTCAAAGCTGGCACGCCTGTGTTGGGTGGTGCGGGTGACACGATGCAAAGTATGCTGGGCGCCGGGATTTTCTGCGCTAACCAGGGCGTTGACGTCGCTGGCACTTGCGCTATGTTCTGTGTGTCCACCTCGGGCATTATTCCTGAACTCTCTCGCCCTGGTACGGGTCTTATTTTCAATTCTGGCACGCTCCCAGACACCTATTTCTACTGGGGCTTTGTGCGCACGGGCGGTCTTTCCCTTCGTTGGTTTAAGGACCATGTCTGCCAGAAGGAAGGCGACTCGAGCTACTATCAGCACTTGAGCGCTGGCGCTGCTAAGGTGCCTGCAGGTTGCAACGGCGTGCTGTTCCTCCCCTACTTAACGGGCGGCTCGGGTGAAGAGAAAGAAGCGAGCGGGTGCTTCCTGAATATGACGATGGACGATGACCAATTCGTGATGTGGCGCTCTGTTTTAGAGGCCATTGGTTACGACTACATTGGTCTCGCGGACAGCTATCGCGCCGCGGGCGTCAACCTTGATCGCATCACCGTGACCGAAGGTGGCAGCCGTGACCCGCTCTGGAACCAGATTAAGAGTCATATGTTGAATGCCGATATCGTACGTTTTAAGAACGCTGGTGGTGCTGTGCTCACCAACTGTATCTTAGGCGCTTACGCGATCGGAGAAGAAAAGGACATGGTGGCCACGCTTCAAGCGAATATTTCGCTCGATGGGGAGTACCACCCTGACGCGGAGCTCACCAAGCGCTATCGTCGCCTCTATGAAGCACGTAACACGTTGATGCGCGAAGATATGAAGGCTGCCTTCTCGCGCTTAGTTTCGATGCGAGAACCCGCCTAAAAAGCTTTGTCTAAGGAAAAGTCGACCATGCTATTGATGAGCTGGTCGACTTTTTTTGTGTCAAAAAAGAAAGGCTCCCGAATTAACGAGAGCCTATCTTCAAAGATCACCTAGCACGATTAGTTTTCGTCGCTATTGGTTTCATCCCCTTCAATGAAGGCAGGACGCAAGATCTTTTCGCCCAAGGACTGACGCAAGGCATTCAAGTAGGTCACGACTTCCGTGCGACCATAGAGCTGCGAGAGCTCGTTGCGGATGCTCGTTAATTCAGCGGGCTTGGGTTCCGTGACTTCGTGCGAGAGCACCTGAATCACCATGTAGGAGCCGTCTCCCAAAGCAATACCCGTGAAGGCAGGCAAGCCCTTAGCCGGAACGGAGGCGACACGCAAAATCACTTCACGCGGGAATTTGCCAGGAGCCTGCATGCTCACCGTAGCCTTTTCGGTAAAGCCGTCGAGCGACTGCTGAGGATTGGCCTTCAAGTCCGCCAAGAGCTTTTCGCCAGCGGCGGCAGTCAACTTAGAGGCGGCTTCGCGCTGCAAGTGAGCCTGGATTTCATCCTTCACATCGTCAAGCGGCAAAACGCGCTTGGGTAAATGCTTCGTCACACGAGCCGTCACCAAAACATTCGGGCGCACTTCAATAGCGGAGGTGTTGTGCTTATCCTTTAAGGATTCGTCCGAGAAGAGTGCTTCAATGACGTGTTCCGTAATCAACGTGCGAAGAGCGGGGTTCGTAGCCCCGTCGCGGGTGATACCATCAGCCGTCTGAACCTTCAAGCCGAATTTTTCAGCGATCGGATCCAAGCTATCAGGCTGCTCGTAGCTCATGTTCGTGAAATCTTCAGCCTTCTGGGCAAATTCACGTACAGCTTCCTGAGACTGGTACTGCTTTTCGATTTCGCCACGAACGGCTTCATAAGGACGCACGGTCGAAGGACGAATATCCGTCACCTTGATGATGTGGAAACCGTATTCAGTTTCAACTGGACCCACGATCTCGTCTTTCTTCGCAGAGAAGACAGCGTTTTCAAACGGAGCCACCATCATGCCACGACCAAAGAAGTCCAAATCCCCGCCTTCCTGAGCGGAACCTGGGTCCTGAGAGTATTCCTTGGCGTACTTAGCAAAGTTATCGGGATCTGCCTTCACCTTGGCTAAGACTTCTTCAGCCTTCTTACGAGTAGCTTCGACGTCTTTCTTATTCGGGTCAAAGGCGAGCAAGATATGGCTAGCACGACGTTCTTCAGGCACGCCCCAACGGTTCTTGTTCTGCTCGTAGTAGGTGCGCATTTCGTCTTCATTGGGCTTAGTCGTCACCTTGATATCATCGGGCGACAAGACTAAGTACTGAATCGAAACTTCTTCAGGAGCCTGGAAGGCCTGCGTGTGTTCGTCGTAGTACTTCTTCACGTCCGCATCGGTCACGTTCGTTTGCGATGCATACTGCGCTTCGTTGAAGGTGCGCGTACGAATGTCGCTCTTCACCGTCAAAGCGTAATGCAAGGACTTCACGATATCTTCTGGAACGATGGAAGAAGCCAACACACCGTTGGTGAGCGTCTGACGGGCCAAGTCACCACGAACCTGCATCACAAATTGCTGGTCAGAGGTAGCGCGGCTACGCAAGAACTGTTCATAGCGAGCGGGCACAAATTTGCCATTTTCCTGGAAGGAGGGCGTCGCTTTAATCACAGCCACAGCATCAGCTTCACCGATGTTGATGTGGTTTTGCTGCACAGCCTGTTCGATAGCCACCTGATTGGCGAGCTGATCAACGATGGCCTGACGACCTTCTTTGTTATCGAGCATCGAGGCTTTGAAGCTATCCCCCAACGTATTGCGGAGTTCTTCGAGTTGCTGACGCTTTTGCTGGTCAAACATCTGTGGCGTAATAGATACTTCACCGATTTTGGCAATGGCGTCGTCAGCCTGTCGCATACGGTTATAGCTATAGATCCCCGTTACGATGAAACTCGGAATAATCAGCACCATGGCGATAAACATCAGCCAGCGCTTATGTGTTCGAAATGCGTCAAGCATGGTCTTCCCTAAGGTTTGACTCGGGTAAGAAGATTAAAAAACCGCTTCTTACCTACAACAAGTATGAGATGGCAAGCATCTCACGAATAGACTTTCATTCATTTTGTGGCTCTCTTGCGCCTTTTCTAAAAGAACGCAAAACGCCAGTTTAGAGGTAGATTTTAGCGAATTTTGCGCACGAGTACCGTGCTTAGTGAGAAATTGAAGCACTTTTCCTTGCGGATTTCAGAAAGAATGGGGAAAACGAGGGGAGAAGAAAAAGAAAAAGTCCCGAAGTTTTCACCTCAGGACCGTTAAAGATGGTTGGCGGAGTGGACGGGACTCGAACCCGCGACCCTCGGCGTGACAGGCCGATATTCTAACCAACTGAACTACCACTCCGCACAGAGCGTTTCGACACAGCTTAGGTTGGCGGAGTGGACGGGACTCGAACCCGCGACCCTCGGCGTGACAGGCCGATATTCTAACCAACTGAACTACCACTCCATACCGAGCAGTGTCGTTACTGAGAAGCAGAATTATACCGAACTTTTGAGCCCTGTCAAGGTCTACAACTGAAGATTCCACACTTTTTTTGCTGGTGGGTGCTGAGAGTCTCGAACTCCCGACCTACGCCGTGTAAAGGCGCCGCTCTACCAACTGAGCTAAGCACCCAGCGAGGATTCTTCTGTTCGGCATCGTTTTGCTACGCAGAAAATCTATTTTACAGCATCTTTGAAAATTTTGCCTACCTTAAATTTGGGATGGCGTCCCGCGGGGCGAACTGCCTCCCCTAAGGGGGTACGATAGACGCGTTCAGCATGCTTTACTGAACTGAAAGTGCCAAACCCAGTGAGGCGAACATCATCGCCCTTTTTCACCGCGAGCACGATTTCGATTAACATCGCATCGAGCGCTTCGCTTGCTTTCGCTTTCGAGAGGTCCGCGCGTAGCGCAATTTTCTCAATCAAGTCTGCTTTATTCATCGTGTGGTCATCCGCTTCAAAAGGCAAAAAGAGAAACGCAGATAAAAATAATGCTTGCGTAGAGAGCCTTGAGCTCTATGACGCAAGCATCATTTCGTACGCTAACTCTTAGCTTACCGCATTCACAGTGGCTTTACGCTTTGTGGTTCGGCTTTTTTTCGGTGGAATCACGTCGCTTGCCTTCTCTGCGTCAGCCTTCTTCTCTTCCTTCTTTTCAGGAAGAGGTTTAGGCATCTCGACGAGCGCTTCCTTCAAGACTTCGTCAATCGTCGTCACCAGAACGATACGCAGGGACTTTTCAACGGTCTCAGGCATATCTTCGAGGTCACGCACGTTGTCTTTCGGGATCAACACCGTCTTGCAACCAGCGCGCACTGCAGCGAGCAACTTCTCTTTGAGGCCGCCAATCTGCAAAACTTCGCCGTGCAAGTTGATTTCACCCGTCATCGCGATGTCGCTACGCACCGGGATCTTCGTCATCGCAGAGACGATCGCGGTAGTCGTCGCGGCACCGGCAGAAGGACCATCCTTCGGCGTTGCGCCATCCGGGAAGTGAACGTGCAAGTCCGTGGAGTAGAAGGTCTCGTTTTCGATACCCAACTCACGAGCGCGCGAGCGCACCACAGAGCGTGCGGTCTGCACACTTTCCTTCATCACGTCGCCCAAGCTACCCGTGCTCTGGATATGACCCTTGCCAGGGAAGGTTTGCGCTTCAATGTTGAGCAAATCGCCACCAACCGAAGTCCAAGCCAAGCCGTTCACCACACCGATACGCGGATCTTTCTTCGCGTATTCGACCGTGTAGCGACGCACACCCAAGAAGGTCCCCAAGTTTTCCGAAGTGACCTTCGTCACCTGCTTCTTCACACTCGTGCCCTTCATGCGGCGAAGCTTCTGCGGCTTCGCGGCTTCCTGTTCCGTCTTCAAGACGATCTTACGCAAGACTTTACCGATCGAGCGTTCGAGACCACGCACACCCGCTTCGCGAGTGTAGTAGCGAACGATGTCAAGAATGGCTTCATCGGTGAAGTCCACTTCAGCGGGCTTCAAGCCGTTTAACTTCAACTGCTTCGGCAACAAGTGGTTGCGAGCAATATGAAGCTTTTCCTCTTCGGTGTAGCCCGAGAGGCTGATGACTTCCATGCGATCGAGCAAGGGACCTGGGATGTTGTAGCTATTAGACGTGGCCACAAACATCACGTCAGACAAGTCGTACGTTTCTTCCACATAGTGGTCCTGGAAAGTCGAATTCTGTTCCGGATCGAGCACTTCCAAGAGCGCGGCGGACGGGTCTCCACGGTAGTCCATCCCCATCTTGTCGATTTCGTCCAACAAGAAGAGCGGATTCTTCACACCAGCACGGATCATGCCCTTGATGATCTGACCAGGCATAGAACCGATGTAGGTACGACGGTGACCGCGGATTTCGCTTTCATCGTGCACACCGCCCAAGGCGACACGCACGTACTTGCGACCCGTTGCGCGAGCGATGGATTCCCCGAGCGAGGTTTTACCCACGCCAGGTGCCCCAACCAAGCACAAAATAGGCGACTTCACCTTGCCCACGCGCTTTTGCACAGCAAGGTATTCAAGAATACGTTCCTTGACCTTTTCAAGACCAGAGTGATCTTCGTCGAGGATCTTCGCAGCACGAGCCAAATCGCGAGAGATGCGCGACTTTTCCGACCAAGGAATATCGAGCATCGTATCGAGGTAGCTGCGCACCACGGTGGCTTCAGAGCTCATCGCGGGCATCTGACGCAAGCGCTTCAATTCCTGACGAAGCGTGGCTTCAACCTTCTTCGGGAGCTTGGCCTTCGCAATGCGTTCAGCCAATTCCTTATATTCGTCAGCGGCGTTTTCTTCCTCTGGCGAGTCTTCACCACCAGCCAATTCCTTACGGATAGCCTTGATCTGTTCGTTCAAGAAGTATTCGCGCTGGTTCTTTTCCATCTGACGCTTGACGCGACTGTCGATGCGCTGCTGAATGTCGCGCAACTGCACTTCGCGTTCAAAGAGTTCCGTCAAACGTTCCACACGCTTAGCCCAACTCAGTTCAACGAGCAATTCAGCCTTTTCAGCGGTGTTGAACTTAGCGCTCGAGAGCACAAGACCGACGACCTGTTCAAGATCATCGACGTCCTTGTACTTGTTATAAACCTCGAGCTGAGCACGATCCATCTCGGCGTAAGCACGCCAGACTTCCATCAAGGCGCGCAGATAGAGCGACTTTTCTTTTTCGCTGGGTTCACCGACTTCGAGGATTTCGCATTCCGCGAACAAGGAGCCTTTTTCCTCGAAAACACGCTTCACTTTGTAGCGTTCAAGACCGTAGACGAGCGCCTTCACGGTGCCGTCAGGTAAACGGAGGAGTTGTTCGACGCGAGCAAGCGTCCCCACTGGATAGAGATCCTCTTGCTGGGGATCATCCACCTTGGCATTGGTCTGCGTGATCAAGATGATCTGAGAATCATATTGGTCACGAGCCAAATCAGCTGCTGCAATCGATTTATCACGGCCCATGAAAATCGGAGAGCGGCTGTATGGGAATACGATCACATCTCGAATCGCCAATGCGGGGAGCGTGATCTGGGTGGGATGTTGTTCTACTGTCATTCGTTTCAACCAAAAAATTCAAGCTTGAAAAAAGGGATTGCTTTTTCTCTCACATATAAACTCTATGGGGACGACTGGACCAGTTTTCAAGAGCAGAGAGGAGGCGAGAGATAACCTCATCTGGTGGGTTCGTTACGTCCAGAAATCCGATTGGGCTGCCCTACTTTGCTACTCATTACGCCTCTTTTGAGGTGTCAAGCGAGTCGACAAAGCGACGATAAGGAGCCTTTTCTTTTACATTCAGTATCAAAAAGAGATTCCTCTGCCCAGAGTGGATAAATCCTCACGGATCCGAAAAATCCGTGAGGATATCCTTCACTGTTTATTCCATTCTACAGTAGTGAACCACAATCTCTCGCTCTCTCCACCATCATATGTAGGTGGTTTGGTGAAGAGTCTTGAGGTATTGCCTCAAAAGGCATTAGGAAGCGGTTTTCTCGCCGCGGATCAACTCCACGGGAGCCCCCTTCTCAATCGTATCTTGGTTCACAATGGCGCGCACCACATTGCCGTCCGTTGGAATATCGAACATCACGTCCAAAAGAACGCCTTCCACAATGGCACGCAACCCACGCGCCCCAGTCTTGCGCGTAATCGCCTTGTGAGCGATGGCTTTGAGCGCTTCTGGGGTAAATTCCAAATCCACCCCTTCCATATCGAGGAGTGCCTGGAACTGCTTGACGATGGCGTTCTTGGGTTCCGTCAAAATATTGATCAAGGCTTTTTCATCGAGTTCTTCCAAAACGGTGATCACTGGTAAGCGACCCACCAATTCAGGAATCAAGCCAAATTTCACCAAGTCGCCTGGTTCAATCTGGGAGTAAACCTCAGTCAAATTCTTCTTTTCTGGGTCCTTACTAAAGACCTTGCCACCAAAGCCCATTTCGGCCTTTTCGGTACGGCGGCTCACAATGCGCTCCATCCCGTCGAATGCCCCACCACAGATAAAGAGAATCTGGGAGGTATCCACGTCGATCATCGACTTGCCAGGGTTCTTGCGACCTCCCTGTGCTGGCATCGAGGCAATCGTGCCTTCGACCAACTTCAAAAGGGCCTGTTGCACGCCTTCACCCGAAACGTCACGCGTAATCGAGGGGTTTTCACTCTTGCGAGCAATCTTATCGATTTCGTCCAAGTAGATAATGCCGCGCTGAGCACGTTCCACATCGCCGTCAGCGGCCTGCACGAGCTTCGCGACAATGTTTTCCACGTCTTCGCCCACATAGCCCGCTTCCGTCAAGGTCGTGGCGTCAGCAATGGCGAAAGGCACATCGAGCGCGCGAGCCAAGGTCTGCGCCAGCAACGTCTTCCCAGAACCCGTTGGGCCCAAGAGAAGAATATTGGACTTTTGCAATTCGACCTTTCGCTGCGCATCGTCATGGTTACGCAAACGCTTGTAGTGGTTATAAACAGCCACCGAGAGCGTACGCTTAGCCTTTTCCTGACCAATCACATAGTTGTCGAGCAACTCATAGATTTCCTTGGGTTTAGGCAGAGGCTTTTCAGCGGGCTTTTCGCCAGAGGCAGCATCAGCCGCAGGGACGCTCCCAGGATTGCGCAAATCTTGCTCCATCGCACGCACGCAATCCCCACAGAGAATTTCCCCGTGTAGCCCACTAAAGAGCTCTTTACACTTATCTTCGGGTGTTCCACAAAATGCACAAAAACGCATGAATGCCTTCCACTGTCAAAATTCGGTATTGATTCTGCACTGATTACTCAGCCTTAGCCATTTCTTCACGAGAGGTGAAGATGCGGTCGATTAAGCCATACTTCAAGGCTTCTTCGGCCGTGAGCCAGTAGTCGCGCTCGGTGTCGCGAGCCACTTCTTCAATGGGTTTGCCGGTGTTATCGGCCAAAATCTTGTTCAATTCAGCCTTGGTGCGCAAAATTTCACGCGCGACAATTTCCAATTCCGTCGCCTGACCCTGCATGCCACCCAAAGGCTGGTGAATCATCACTCGGGAGTGAGGAAGTGCAAAGCGCTTACCCTTTTCCCCAGAGCTCAAAAGAAGCGCACCCATACTCGCCGCCAAGCCCACGCAAATCGTGTTCACCTTCGGACGAATAAAGCGCATCGTGTCGTAAATCCCCATGCCAGCCGTGACGCTGCCGCCCGGGCTGTTGATATAGAGATAGATGTCCTTATCGGGATTTTCGCTCTCTAAAAACAGTAACTGCCCAATAACGGAACTTGCCGACTGATCGTTCACTTCCCCAGTGAGAAAGACGATGCGATCGCGCAAAAGACGAGAATAAAGGTCGTAGCTGCGTTCGCCACGGCCGGTATCTTCAATAACGTAAGGAATGAGATTCATAACTCTACAACTCTCTTTATTGGGTTAGTTTTTTAGCGTTGCCAGAAAGCTCGGTCACACCAGCAGTCTTCCAGCACAAAAATCCGACAAGATTTTTCAAGTATAGCGCGTTAGTGCTTTTTCTTTCCAAAGAAAGAAAAAGCACTGCGCAATAAGGACTCAGTGCCACACGCTGTGGACTTAAGTACATGTTTGCCGCAGTGCTCGGGTGCAAGAGAGGTCAGAGTAATTTACCGACCTCTCAAGAACCAAAATATCCAGCTTTCAGATTAGAACTGAGTAGCCATCAATTCGTCGAAGTCAACCTTTTCTTCGGTCGTCTTGGCGTGAGCGAGGACCCATTCCGTCACGTTACGTTCGGTAGCCTGGTTCTTCAAGCTGGCAACGCGGTTCTGATCCTTCATGATGTAGCCAACGACTTCATCAGGCGTTTCGTAGCTAGCGGCCATGTCTTCAGCCAAAGCCTTAACCTGTTCGTCCGTGCCTTCAACCTTTTCAGCCTGGATCAAAGCGTCAACGAACAAGCCCATACGGACGCGGTTTTCAGCCTGAGCAGCAAACGTGTTGGCAGGCATCTTCGGCATCTTCTTAACGTCGATACCACGAGCAGCCAAGTCACGCATCATCTGTTCGGAGAGGCGTTCAGCTTCTTCGTTCACCAAAGCCTTCGGCACAGCGAAGGTGACGTGCTTGCTAGCAACTTCAAAGACTTCACCGCGGGTACGCATTTCGAGACGAGCCTTCACTTCGCGTTCGAGGTTAGCGCGGATTTCCTTGCGCATGGCTTCAACGCCATCTTCCACACCGAGGGACTTGGCAAATTCGTCGTCCACTTCAGGGTAAACCGGTTCGGAAACTTCGAGCACGTCGATGTCAAACTGAACGGTCTGGCCTTCGAGATCCTTCACGCCATAGGTTTCCGGGAAGGTCAACGGGAAGGTCTTGCTTTCGCCAGCCTTCAAACCAACCACGGCAGCTTCGAATTCGGGGAGCATGCGGCCCTGACCCAAAACGAAGGAGTAGCCTTCAGCGGTACCACCCGGGAAAGCTTCGCCATCCTTGGTGCCCTTGAAGTTAACCTTGACGGAGTCATCGTTCTGAGCGGCACGATCCACGACGGAGTACGTAGCACGCTGACGACGCATCACATCGATGGTCTTGTCCACTTCTGCATCCGTCACCGGGCAGGTGTAGCGCTTCAATTCAACTTCAGCGAAGGAAGGAATTTCCACATCGGGGAAAACTTCGAAAACGGCATCAAAGTGCAAGTTAGCAGCATCGTCAGCCACCTGCTTGGCATCGATACGCGGAACGCTAGCGATACGCAAACCGCTTTCAGCAGAAGCCTTCTGCCAAGCGAGGCCGATCAATTCGTTCACAGCACGATCGAACGCTTCGTTGCCATACATGGCACGAACGCGATCAGCCGGCACGTGGCCTTTGCGGAAGCCCGGCATCTTAGCGGACTTGGCAAATTCCTTGAGGTACTTTTCCAAGCGAGCATTCAATTCGTCATTGGAGATCACCAATTCGAGGCTACGTTCCAACGGATTGACCGGGGTTTCTTCGGTCTTCACGGTTTCTTGTTCAGTCATTTTAAGTGTCTTTACAAAAGAATCTCTAGAGCATGTGAGCTGTGCTACTACACATCCCTAGAGAGATGGGAAATTGCTTCTACCGCACAATTTTTTCGGTAGAACACCTTATTGCGGACAGCTCTTTGGGGCAACAATCTGCACGATTCCAAAGGACCGTCACTAAACTCTTATCTAGCTGGGAGAGGCTTCTCAGTCAAAGATTTAAATGCTTTCGACGCCAACCATTTTGCCCAGAGCTAAAGTGCCTATTATACCGAAGCGTATCCTTTCTTGCTGAAAGGAAGAGTTTTTTTGGGAAAAAAGCCCATCATCTAGACACGCCTCTCTCACAATTCGCAATATCTACAAGCGCACCGAGCTTTGTGTGTTTTGCTACAATTTTGTCGGTTTTTGTCTCACACACGTTTTTTCTTGGTTATTGACATGAAATTCGCTAAGCGCGCCCTTCTTGTTTGTGCTCTCAGTTCCACTTTCCTGCTTTCTGCTTGCTACACCGTGCATGTCGATGAAAGCGAAGTGAGCAATCTTGAGTCCGCTAACACCTCTTCGCCCGACTTAACGAATATTGAGCGCAATCGTCGTGCTCACGAGTTGGAACGTATCGACTCGATGGTGAAAAGTAAGCCCAAGAAGCGCCCTGCGGAAAATACGCTCTATCAGCAGCGTATCGATGAAGTTTCCCGTTCCTTGAGAAACCTCTGCACCAACCCGCAAAATAAAGCCTACTTTGATAAGACGCCCTGCTTACCTGCGGGGATGAAGCGCGCCTATCTTGAAGACAATTCCTACCCCACCGAAGCGCAACGCATTGTGGCAGCGCGTGTGTTTAAAGAAATGAATAATTTAAACACCACCACGCACCAGATCATGCGCTCAACGGGAAACCAGCGCTACACCGAAAACGCAAACTATTCTGCTAAACATGTGCAGCCACGCATTCAAAAGCTCCAGCAAAAATTCCTCTCGGGGAAAATGACCTGGGCAGCCTACAACAAAGAGCGTTTGGCGATTTTTAACGACACAGCCGATCGCGACACCACGCGATAATCACTGTTTTGAGTGGCACGAGTGCCTCAAAAAAGAAATCTAAGCAAAAGTTCTTAAA
>ERZ1106951.2192-NODE-2192-length-15823-cov-5.804541_pt1 | contig 15823 bp, 12 predicted proteins | sample MGYA00403676_ERZ1106951 | MGnify/ENA primary metagenome ERZ1106951 (study PRJEB35170, sample SAMEA104062398) | human gut metagenome | biome: human gut; feature: human-associated habitat; material: faeces | place: Denmark | collected 2012-04-23 ...
TTATCAGCCGTGTGAGTTTTTCCAGCTCACGCGGCTCTGTCATTTCAATGTGCCGTTACGGCGGCACCTCGCTCGCCCATCTCGCCTGTGCCATCGCGGACATCGTCCGCAGCCCGTTCCCCGTGCGGCTCAATCCCGCCATGATGGGCACGTTTGAAACGCTCGCGCCCCACATCACCGCCGACTCGTTCAGAACGCTGACGCGTGACGTCCGCGCGAACGCGGACGCCATTGCGGCCTACTGCTATCAGTCCCCCGCGCTCTTTCCCTTTGTCACCACGACCATCGCCCCCACCGTCATTCAGGGCAGCAGCAGGGCCTGCAACGTGATGCCGCAGGATATGCAGCCGGTCGTCAATTTCCGTCTTGCCGACGGCGACACGGCCGAGAGCGTGATGGAGCACTGCCGCGCGGCGGTGCAGGACCCGACCGTGGAGCTGCGCTACCAGCAGGCCAACGATCCCTCCACCACGGCCCGGCGCGACGGCTACGGCTACCGCACGGTGGTGGACAGTATGCAGCGCTACTACCCCGACGTGGTGTTCGTTCCGTCCATGACCGTCGGCGCGAACGACGCGCACCAATACGAGCAGATCTGCGACACCTGCCTGCGCTGCTCGCCCTTCATGGCGGAGCCAGAGGAGGCCGCCTCAGGCGTCCACGGGATGAACGAGCGCATTCTGGTCCGCGCCTATCTGCAGGGCATCCGCGTGCTCATCGACCTGATGGAGCACGCCAATCTCTGAGACACGGCCTCAGCCCGCGTTTCAAGCCGCAAGCACGCAAAAAGAGCCGCGTTCCTTGCACCGGGAACGCGGCTCTTTCCATATTCTCATATAATCATACGACAGCTTTCTTTACCACGCGGCGACCGCGCCGTCGCAGCGCGGCTCGGTGCCGGCCGTGTAAACGCCGTCCTCTCCGCGCCAGATGATCTGACCGCGGCCCATCGAAATGCGGTCGTCCACGACCGTGACCTCGTGGCCCATCGCGCGCAGCTCGTCGGCAATGGCCTCGCCCGCCTCACGCTCCAGTTCGAGCCTCCTGCCGCCGATCCATTGGATGCGCGGCGCATCAAGCGCCTCCTGCGGGTTCATGTGATAATCGAGCGTGTTGACGAGGACCTCGGTCTGACCCTGCGGCTGCATGAACGCGCCCATCACGCCGAACGGACCGACGGCGGCGCCGTCCCTGAGCAGGAAGCCGGGAATGATGGTGTGGTAGGACCTCTTGCCGCCGGCAAGGCAGTTGTCGCTTGCGGGGTCGAGCGAGAAGTTCGCGCCGCGGTTTTGGAGCGAGATGCCCGTCCCCAGCACGGCGACGCCCGCGCCGAAGGTGGTGTAATTGCTCTGGATGAACGAGACCATGTTGCCCTCGCGGTCGGCGGTGCAGAGATAGATGGTGCCGCCGCAGTGCGGGTCGCTCGCCCTCGGCTCCAGCGCGCGGTCGGTGATGAGCGCGCGGCGGGCGGCGAGATAGGCGGGATCCAGCAGCTCGCTGACCTTAGTTTTCATATAGCGCGGGTCGGCGACGTAGGTCCTCGTGTCGGCAAAGGCCAGCTTGATGGCCTCCATCACCTTGTGATAGTGCTCGGCGCTCTCGCGCTTTTCCGGCATGGTCATGCCGTTCAGGATGCCGAGCGCCATGAGCACCGTAATGCCGTGGCCGTTTGGCGGGATCTCACAGACCGTATAGCCGCGGTAGTCCTGCGTGATGGGCTCGACCCATTCGGGGTGGTAATTGCGGAAGTCGTCCTCGCAGAAGTACCCGCCGGTCGCGCGGGAGAACGCGACGATCCGCTCCATCAGCGCGCCGCGGTAATAGCTCTCGCAGTCCGTCGCGGCGAGAGAGCGCAGCGTCGCGGCATAGTCCGGAAAGCGGAACAGCTCGCCCGCACGGTAGGGCGTACCGTCCGGCTTTATAAAGCTCTTCCACCAGTATTCATGCGGTACGGCGTTCTCCGCCATCGCCTTGGCAATGCGGCGGCTGTCGCGCTCCCACTGCCGCGCGACGTTCACTGGCACGGGATAGCCCTCCTCGGCATAGGAAATGGCTGGCGCGAACAGCTCAGCGAGCGACTTCGTGCCGAAGCGGCGGTTCAGCTCCGCCCAGCCCGCGGGTGCGCCGGGCACCATCGTCGGCAGCCATCCGGCCTTCGGCATCTCTGTATAGCCCATCGCGCGAACCTTCTCTGCGCTCAGCGCCATCGGCGCGACACCGCTGGCGTTGAGGCCGTAGAGCCGTTTGTCCCGCTCGATCCAAACGAGCGCAAAGCAGTTCGAGCCAAGGCCGTTGCCGGTCGGCTCGAGCAACGGCATGGCCGCGGCCATCGCCACGGCGGCGTCCACGGCGCTGCCGCCGGATTTCATCACGTCCAGTCCGATCTGCGCGCCGAGCGGCACAGACGTGCAGGCGACGGCATTTTGGGCGTAGACGACATTGCGCCGTGAGGCATAGCGGTAGGTCAGCGGATCAAAGGCAGGCATGGGAAGCGTTCTCCTTTTCTCTTTTATATCAGGTCCAGTATAGCACACCGACACGGGAAGAGCATGGCGGCGGTTAGGCTCCCGCGCGGACGGTTATAATATTTTTCGCATCATTACCCGGTTTTTAGGCACTATTGAAAAAATGAATCATTCTATTTCTTTGCATTTTCTTGATTTCTTTGGTGTTGTGCGCTATATTTTAGTTTCATTACGAAATTTTACTCACATAAACACAGAAAGGCGGATTTTATGGAGCTTCAAATTCAGGATCTGGTATCCTCCATCAAAAAGGACGGCATCGAGAGCGCGAACCGCGAGGCCGCGCAGATCCTTGCCGAAGCCAAGGCGCAGGCGGAAAAGATCGTCGCCGATGCGAGGAGCGAGGCGGACAAGCTGCGTGCGGACGCGCAGGCGGAGATCGGCGTGTTCAAGGCCAGCGCTCAGCTCAGCGCAGAGCAGGCGAAGCGCGACGCGGTGCTTGCCTTCCGGCAGGAGATCGGTGCGGAGCTGACGAAGCTGCTCGCGCAGGATACGCATAAGGCGCTCGACGACAAGGCGCTCGCCGCGCTCATCACCGCCGCGTTGCAGGGCGAGGACGCCTCCGCCTACGCCGCAGAGGTCGCCTCCGTCACGGACGCGCTCAAAAGCGAGCTCGCCGGCGAGCTCAAGGCGGGGCTGGAGCTGCGGCTCTCCAAAAAGGTCCGCACGGGCTTCCGCCTGTGCGCCAAGGACGGCTCGGGCTACATCGACTGCTCCGACGAGGAGCTGGCGGAGCAGCTTGCCCCCTTCTTCCGCGAGCTGCGCATTTAAGGAGGGACGCTCTTGGCTTCCTATTACTACTTGATCTCGAGCCTGCCGATGCTCCGCGCGGGCGACGCCCCGCCGCTGGATTACGCTGCGTTTCTCGACCAATGCCAGGGCGCGGTGAGCGACAGGGTCTACCGCTCGCTCGAGGAGCTGACGGTGCGCTCGGAGGACGGCGGCTTCGTGAGCCGGTGGGCGGCCTTCTACCGCGTGCTGCAGGGTGAGCTGACCTATCAGCGGCGCGTGAAGCGCGGCGAGAGCTGTGCCGCGCCGAACGAGCGCGACGCCGCCGTGACGCAGACCGTCACCGCGGCAGTGAACGCAAAGGACCCGCTCGAGGGCGAGCGGCTGCTGCTCGCGCTGGAATTTGACCGGCTGGATGAGCTGGTGGGACTGCACAGCTTCGACGACTGCGCGCTCTACGGCTACGCGCTGAAGCTGCGGCTGCTCGAACGGCAGCGCGTCTTCCGCCATGACGAGGGCAAGGCCGCCTTCGACACCCTGCTCGGACAGGTCCGTCAGCAGATATTCAGCCTATAAGAAAACGGGAGAAACGAAATGGAGAAAGTGACAGGCTATGTGACCGGAGTCAACGGCAACCTTGTCTCGGCAAGATTCTCGGGCTCCGTGCGGAAAAACGAAGTCGGCTTCGTCAAGATCGGCAATGACCGCCTCAAGGGCGAGGTCATCCGCATCAGCGGCGACGCCGTGAGTATGCAGATCTATGAAATGACCAACGGCATTCAGGTCGGCGACGAGGTCGAGCTGACCGGCGAACTGCTGAGCGTCGAACTCGGCCCCGGCCTTCTGACGCAGGTGTACGACGGCTTGCAGAATCCTCTGCCGAAGCTTGCCGAGCAATGCGGCTTCTTCCTCGAGCGCGGCGTATACCTTGACCCCATCCCCGATAAGGAATGGGAGTTCACCCCCTGCGTCAAGCCCGGCGACGCCGTGCTCGCGGGCGACGCGGTCGGCAGCGTACCGGAGGGGCAGTTCACGCACCTCATCATGGCGCCCTTCGACCTCAAGGACGAGAGCTGGCGCGTAAAGAGCGTGAAGGAAAAGGGCGTCTATCACGTCCGCTCCACCGTTGCGGTGCTGGAAAACGGCGCGGGCGAGGAGAAGGCGCTGAGCATGGTCTTTTCCTGGCCGGTCAAGCAGCCCATCCGCTGCTATGAGGAGCGTCTGCGTCCCGACGAGACGCTGGTCACCAAGATTCGCTGCATCGACACCTTCCTGCCGGTCGCCAAGGGCGGCACCTTCTGCGTGCCCGGTCCCTTCGGCGCGGGCAAGACCGTGCTGCAGCACATGGAGGCGAAGAACGCTGACGTCGACATCGTCATCGTCGCCGCCTGCGGCGAGCGCGCCGGCGAGGTCGTGGAGGTCCTCAAGGAATTCCCCGAGCTGACCGACCCGCGCACGGGCCGCTCGCTGATGGAGCGTACCATCATCATCTGCAACACCTCGTCCATGCCGGTCGCGGCGCGTGAAGCGTCCGTGTACACGGCAGTGACGATGGCCGAATATTACCGCCAGATGGGACTCAACGTCCTGCTGCTGGCGGACTCCACGAGCCGCTGGGCGCAGGCCATGCGCGAGATGAGCGGCCGACTGGAGGAGATCCCCGGCGAGGAAGCCTTCCCTGCCTACCTCGAATCCGTCATCGCCGCGTTCTATGAGCGTGCGGGCAAGGTCCGGCTGAGAAACGGCAAAATCGCCTCCGTCACCATCGGCGGCACGGTCTCCCCCGCGGGCGGCAACTTTGAAGAGCCGGTCACGCAGGCGACGCTCAAGGTCGTCGGCGCGTTCCACGGCCTCTCCCGCGAGCGCTCCGACGCGCGCAAGTATCCCTCCATCCACCCCATCGACTCGTGGTCAAAGTATCAGGGCGTAGTGGACATGGCGCGTGTGGATGAGGCCCGCGGCATCCTCCGCCGCAGCAGCGAGATCAATCAGATGATGAAGGTCATCGGCGAAGAGGGCACCTCGGCCGAGGACTACATCCTCTACCAGAAGGGCGAGCTGCTCGATGCCGTGTACCTGCAGCAGAACTCCTTCGATCCCATCGATGCAGCCTGCGAGCCGGAGCGTCAGGCACATGAGTTCAACGTGCTCTACGATGTGCTCACGCGCGATTACGCGCTCAGCGACAAAAAGGAGATCCGCGCCTTCTTCAATCAGGTGCGTCAGGAATTCCTCGACTGGCACGGCACGGTCTACGGTACGCCGGAATTTGCGGCGCAGGAAACGAAGCTCACGGACCTCTACCGGAGCAAGGTAACGGGTTAAGGAGGGTTTCAGAATGCAGAAGGTTTATACCAAGATCGAATCCATCGTCGGCAACGTCGTGACCGTGCGCGCCTCGGGCGTGCGCAGCGGCGACCTTGCCCTCGTCGGCGAGAGCTACGCGAGCGTCATCAAGCTCAGCGGCGACCTCGTCTCCCTGCAGGTCTTTGCCGGCACGCAGGGCGTCAGCACGACCGACACTGTGCGCTTCCTCGGGCGGCCCATGATGGTCTCGTTTTCCGACGACCTGCTCGGGCGCGTGTTCGACGGCGCGGGCGTGCCGCGCGACAACGGCCCCGCGCTGACCGAAAATATGATCCCCATCGGCGGGCCCTCCGTCAACCCCGCCAAGCGCATCGTGCCCAAGCGCATGATCCGCACCGGCATCCCGATGATCGACGTGTTCAACACCCTCGTCGAGAGCCAGAAGCTGCCCATCTTCTCCGTCTCCGGCGAGCCCTACAACCAGCTGCTCGCCCGCATCGCCATGCAGGCGGAGGTCGACGTCATCGTCCTCGGCGGCATGGGCCTGAAATACGACGACTATCTTTTCTTCCGCGACACGCTCGAAAAGAGCGGCGCGATGGGCCGCACGGTCATGTTCGTCCACACGGCGTCCGACCCGACGGTGGAATGTACGCTCGTGCCCGACCTGTCGCTCGCCGTGGCGGAGCAGTTCGCCCTTGCCGGCAAGCGTGTGCTCGTGCTGCTGACCGACATGACCAACTTCGCCGACGCGCAGAAGGAAATGGCGATCACGATGGAGCAGGTGCCGTCCAACCGCGGCTACCCCGGCGACCTATACAGCTGCCTTGCCTCGCGCTATGAGAAGGCGGTCGACTTCGAGGGCGCGGGCTCCATCACCATCCTCGGCGTCACCACGATGCCCGGCGATGACGTCACCCACCCCGTGCCGGACAACACGGGCTATATCACCGAGGGCCAGTATTACCTCAAGAACGGCCACATCGAGCCGTTCGGCTCGCTCTCGCGTCTCAAGCAGAACGTCAACGGCACGACGCGCAGCGACCACCGCGCCCTGATGGACGGCATGATCCGTCTCTACAGCGCCTACAAGGAAAGCCTTGAGAAGAAGTCCATGGGCTTCATGATGTCCGAATGGGACGAGAAGCTGCTCAAGTACGGCCACCTCTTTGAAACGAAGCTGATGGACCTGAGCGTGAACATCCCTCTGGAGGAGGCGCTGGACCTTGGCTGGGAGATCCTCGCCGAGTGCTTCGAGCCGAACGAAACGGGTCTGAAGACGAGCCTCCTGCAGGAAAGATGGCCGAAAAAGGACGCCTTGAACTGAGGGAGCGCGTATGGCTGTCAAACTAACAAAAAATGAACTGAAGGTTCAGAAGGACCGGCTCAAGCAGTTTCAACGCTATCTGCCGACGCTGCAGCTGAAAAAGCAGCAGCTCCAATCGGTCGTGATGCAGGTGACGGCGCAGCTTGAGAAGGTCGAAGCCGAGCGGCTGAAGATCGTCGACGGTCTGGACGGCTGGATCGCGGTGTTCGCCGAAAACGGCAGCTTTCCCGAGGGGATGCGGCTCGATTCGCTCATCCGTCCGAAGGACGTCGTCTGCCGCGACCACAACATCGCCGGCGTGATCGTGCCGGTCTTTGAGGAGCTGACCTTCGAGGAGATCTCCTACGACGTCGCAGACTATCCGCTCTGGGTGGACACCGCCGTGGTCACGCTGCGCGAGATCGCGCGGCTGGACGCGCTGGTCAAGACGCTGCGCACGCAGGTCGAGCTGCTCGAGCGGGAGCTGCGCTCCACCGCGCAGCGCGTGAACCTGTTTGAAAAGGTCAAGATCCCCGAGGCGAGGGAAAACATCCGCGTCATCGGCATTTACCTCGGCGACCAGCAGACCTCCGCGGTCGTGCGCGGCAAGATCGCCAAGAAAAAGCTACAGGAGGCGGCGCGATGATCGAGAAAATGAAGGTCGTTCACATCGTCGCCGCGCAAACGCAGAAAACGGAGCTGCTCGACGCGCTGCGTGCGCTCGGCATCGTCCATTTCGCGGAAAAGGCGGATGCCGACCAGACCTATCTGGAGCGCTTCGCCGCGCTCTCGCGGCTCATCACCGTGCTCGAGGAGCAGGGGGTGAGCGAGGTCGAAGCGGAAACGCTCGACGACGATCAATTTAAAGTGCTCTTCGACGGGCTCAACGCATGTCTGGAGCGCAAAAAGGCATTGGAAGCCGAGCGCGCCGCCGCGGTCAGCGCGTGCGACACGCTCGCCGGCTGGGGCAGCTTCTCCCCCGCCGAGATCAAGGAATTGAAGGCGCAGGGCTTCGAGCTGCACTTCTGCCACGTGGACAAAAAGCTCCTCGCTTCGCTCGAAGCGGACGAGGAGGTGCGCTTCCTGCGGCTCGCGCCGGTCGGGAAGCAGCAGACCGTCGCCATCCTCGGTGCGCTGCCCGCCTCCTGCGCCGCCGGCGAGTTCATCCCGCCGGAAAAGAGCCTTGACGAATACCGGCAGGAGATTGCCGACTGTGAGCACGGTCTTTCTGAGTGCGGCGCGCAGCTCAAGGCCGCCGCGAAGCACCTACCCAGCTTCCGCGAGCAGCTGCTCAAAACGCAGAACGACGCGGACTACTCCTCCGTGCGCAATACCTCGGAGAGCGGGGACGGACTCGTGTGGCTGACCGGCTACCTCCCCGTCGACGAGGCGGAGCGCTTCAAGGCCACCGCCGCGAAGGAGCATTGGGCGTGGGCGATGGACGATCCGGCGGCGGATGACGACAAGGTGCCGACCAAGATCAAGTACACCAGGGTCACGCGGCTCATCGCGCCGGTGTTCGACATTCTCGGCACCGTGCCGGGCTACCGCGAGTACGATATTTCGTTCTGGTTCCTCGGCTTCTTCACGCTCTTTTTCGCCATGATCATCGGCGACGCAGGCTACGGCTGCCTGTTCCTGCTGACCGCCGCGGCCCTGACGGTGAAGAGCAAGAAGCCCTCCGATGCCGTGCAGCTTTTGTGGGTGCTCTCCATCGCCACCATCGTCTGGGGCGCGATGACCGGCACCTGGTTCGGGCTTGAGGGCGCGATGGACGTGCCGCTGCTCCGCTCGCTGGTCGTTCCGACCTTTGCGAACTACCCCGAGTATTTCAACGTCACCACCACGCAGCAGCAGAACAGCGTCATGAAATTCTGCTTCATCCTCGGCACCGTCCAGCTCTCGCTGGCGTGTGTGATGAACATCCGCCGCAAGACGCGGGAGAAGGACCTCAGCTGGGTCGCCGACCTCGGCTGGCTGTGCGCGATCTGCGCGCTGTACTTCGTGGTGCTCTACCTCGTCATCGGCGAGCAGGTGAACCTCACGCCCATTGCCGCGGTGGTCCTTCTCGGCTTCGTGCTGGTCGTGTGCTTCGGCGGTATGTCGCCGGACAAGACCTTCGCGCAGGGTCTCAAGGCGGGCCTTGGCAACGCCTTCACAGTGTTCCTCAACACCATCAGCGCCTTCGGCAACATCATGAGCTACATCCGACTGTTTGCCGTCGGCATGGCGTCGCTCGCTATCGCGCAGAGCTTTAACAACATGGCGCTCGGCTTCAAGGGGCCGCTGGTCGTCGTCGGCATCCTCATCATGCTCGTCGGTCACGGGCTGAACATCGTGATGGGCCTGCTGTCCGTGGTGGTCCATGGCGTGCGATTGAATCTGCTGGAATTCTCCGGTCAGCTTGGCATGGAGTGGACCGGCACCGCCTACGCACCGTTCAAAAAACTGGATAAGATCAGAAAATAATCAAAAAGAGGAGAAACGTATTATGAGCATTGAATTTATTGGTATGGCGTGTGCGCTGGGCCTGTCCGCCATGGGCAGCGCGTTCGGCGCGGGCTTCGCGGCGCAGGCGAGCGTCGGCGCGTGGAAGAAGTGCTACGCGAACGGTAAGCCCGCTCCCTTCATCATGGTCGCCTTCTCCGGCGCGCCCCTGACGCAGACCATCTACGGCTTCCTGCTGATGAACTTCATCCGCAGCGCCGTGGCCTCCGGCGCCGATCCCGCGCTCGCCATGTTTACGGGCATCTTCGCGGGTCTCGCCATCGGCCTGTCCGCGTTCTTCCAGGGCAAGGTCGCCGCGGCGAGCGCCGACGCGCTCGGCGAGACCGGCAAGGGCACGGCGAATTTCTTCATCGTCATCGGCATCATCGAAACGGTCGCGCTCTTCACGCTCGTCTTCAGCCTCCTGCTGTTACAGTAAGCGCAAGGAGAAATTTCATAGCGGCACAGCAAGGGAGCCGGTGTCTGTTCTATATTTGCAAACACCGAGAAGGCCACAGGCAAGTGCCATTTGTACGCCAAAAATCCGAGTCTGCTTTGCCGCAAGCAAGCAGATATTCTCGGTCTGCACACCGGCAGACAGGATTTCGACGATTTGCCAAACTCCACTCGTCCTATCCGTCTTCGCATACTTTTTGTAGGCGTTGAGAGCTGTGTAGCTCATCTGCTCGGTTCTCATCTCTTCTGGGATAAAAGAGATGGATAGTGGCGACATCTCCAGAACAGCTTCGCAGATTTCTTCGCTCAGCTTTTCTTTTGGTAGGAACGCGACGCAGTCTTGATTCGCCATGAGCACTTGTGTTGCCACAGCCGCCGTCAGAGGCTTATCTTTTGCCAACTTGCTCCACGTTACTCTCGCGGCAGAGAGTCTGTCCCTGCGTTTTTCCGCGATAAAAGACATGGTTTCAGTCAGTTTCCTTTCGGCGTACTGCTGCATCAAGCTTTTGCTTTCCAATTTGAAATCCTCCTTTCTTCATGTGCGCAAGAGGACATGATTTTCCAGATCACCACTCTATTCGTCACGGATATTGGCTTTGACTATATTGCGCCTAATCCCACGGGAGATGACCTGACCAGCTTCTTTGAGACGGTTGTCCTTCTTTCCAAGGGAGAAATCGACTCGAAAAAGGTGCGTGTGGAGTTCTCATTGGAGAATATGGATATGTCCGGATTCCAAAAAGGCGCAACGTATCCGCAGTTCAAAGAGTATGTGCAGGAGCATAGCGGGCTAACCTCTATTTGCGAGACTGTGCAGAGACCCGCAGGCAGATACCAGTGCCCCGTCAGTAATAGGCAGAGCGACATCCAGAAACGGATGTCGCTCTTTTTCTTTGTCTGCTGCAAGCTGGTATCCCCCGCGCAGCGCCTTTCCGGATACCCTGTGATATACTTTTGGGGTTCTCTTTGACGATTTTGCTTCCGATTTTTGCGTTGCTGCAGTTTCGTATCCCCTCTCTTGTGACTTTTGGAAGGAGATGTGTTATGCGTCGGGCACGCACCAGAAGAGCCGTTTTCTCCTGTCGCAGTTTCGTATCCCCGACGATGCCGATTTTCTATCAGGCAGTGATATGATATTTAGTTTCTCCGCACGGACCGCCCAAAGCATTCGTGTCGAATTATGTAATTTCCAATAAGTCTTTCGCGTTATTTGATGCGATATTTCAATTAAATTCGATTGATTTTTGCGCGAATATATGTTAAACTACGCTCAGAACCTTTAAGGAGGTTGCATTATGTATAGAAAAATCATTAGCTTCCTGGAAGTGTGGAAAGAGGGCGAGCACCGCAAGCCCCTTATTTTGCAGGGTGCAAGACAGGTCGGTAAGACGTACTCCATCTTGGAGTTCGGGCGCACACACTACGAAAACGTCGCCTATTTCAATTTTGAGACCAATCCCAAGCTGAACGAGACTTTTGAGGAAGACATCAGCCCCGATTATCTGATTCCAATTTTGTCCCACATCGCAGGTCAGACCATCGTCAAGGAGAAGACCCTGATAGTCTTCGATGAGGTGCAGCTCTGCGAAAGAGCTCTGACCTCTCTCAAATACTTCTGTGAGGACGCGCCAGAGTATCACATCATCGTTGCAGGCAGCCTGCTGGGTGTCGCGGTCAACAGGGCGAAGTTCTCCTTCCCCGTCGGCAAAGTCGACATGAAGACGCTCTACCCTATGGACATGGAGGAGTTCATGCTGGCGCTCGGAGAGGATGACTTAGTCGCGCAGATAAAAGAGAGCTTCAATACCAATGCGCCGCTGCCGTCTGCACTGCACGATGCAGCGATGCAGCTCTATCGCCAGTATCTCGTGGTCGGCGGCATGCCGGAGTGTGTGATGCAGTTCGTGGAGACCAGGGACTATATCCTTGTCCGTCATACGCAGGATACGATTCTTGCGAGTTACCTCAACGACATGAGCAAGTACAACAACCTGAACGAAATCAAGAAAACCAGGCTTGCCTACGACAACATCACTGTTCAGCTCTCGAAGAAGAACACGCGTTTCCAGTACAAACTGATTAAGAAAGGCGGGCGTGCTTCCGAGTTCGAGAATGCGATTGAGTGGCTGTGCCTGTCTGGTATCGTCTCTCAGGTCTACAAGGTCGAGCAGGTCAAAAAGCCGCTCGAAAACTACCGCGATATAGATGCGTTCAAAATCTACGTGTCTGACCTTGGCCTTCTGTGCGCCAAGAAGGATTTAGCCGCCAATGATGTCCTCTATATGGTCGACGAGCTCGACGACTTCAAGGGTGGCATGGCTGAGAACTATGTCAACATGCAGCTCTCCATCAACGGCTACCGTACCTACTACTGGGAGTCGGAGCGCGGGGCTGAGATAGACTTCGTCATCCAGCGCGATGGGCAGCTCATTCCCGTTGAGGTTAAATCCGCCGATAATACCAAGGCAAAGAGCTTAAAGGTCTACATGGATACCTACAAGCCGGCCTATGCTATCAAGCTCTCTGCCAAAAACTTTGGCTGTGATGGCAATAAGAAAATCGTGCCTCTTTATGCCGCATTCTGCATCTGAAAAACACATAGTGAAAAGGAGCTGGATGCCAGCTCCTTTTTTCCTGTTTCCGCTGCAATCTCGTATCCCCTGTTGCGAGACATTTTGGCTGAGATGTGGTATGTGGCATGTGGCATGCTGTATCCCACCGAAGAGCAGCTTTTTTGTCTCCTGTTTTCTATAACTGACGAATCTCTCGGTTTTACTTGCGTCAGTTTTACGCATGGCTTGTCGAAAGCAAAACACCTCTTCAGGCTGTCTCGGGTGTCTGTTTCCCGCTCTTTGCATATTGCGCGCGTGAGCGGCCACAGATGCGCTGCTCAGCGGCCGGATTGCACTCCCAGCGGCCACCCAATAATTGAAGCATTTTGCTGAATCTCCATAATGGTATTATCTGCGTCAGCAGAAATACTTTTTCAGGAGGACAGTACAATGCTGGACTACAAGGACATCATCGTCAAACACTTCGGACTGGGAATGTCCGGACGCCAGATCGCCAGAGAGCTTGGCGTCAGCAAGTCGGGCGTCAATGACGTTCTGGGGGCATTCAAGCGGTGCGAAAGTCTGGATTTCCCTCTGCCGGAGGGAATCACCAACTACGGGATCGCCGCAAAGATCTACGGCGGCAGCCCCGGCGCGGTTGGCCGTGACATGACTTATGCTTGCCCGGATTTTGAGGAGGTCCACAAGCAGCTCCATGAAAGGAAGAACATGACGCTGGTCTATCTCTGGAACCGCTACATGAAGGCCTGCGAAGCAGAGGGGCGAAAGGGCTACCAGTACCGGCAATTCTGCAAGCAGTACAGCCGGTGGTGCGAAACGAACAAGGAATCCATGCATATCACCGCTGTGAGTGGACAGAAGATGGAGGTGGACTTTGCTGGGAAAACCTTTCAGATGGTGGATCATCTTACCGGAGAGCTTTTGGACATCGTTGTTTTTGTCGCCGTCCTACCATACTCCCAGTACATTTATGCGGAGGGAATGACCTCTACGAGGGAGCCGCAGTGGATTGCGGTGAATAACCATGCTTTGCAGTACTTTGGTGGCGTTCCGGCGCTTGTTGTCTGCGACAACTGCAAGCAGGCCGTGATTGCAAACCGTGACTGGATCGTCCCGGAACTGAACAGGGATTACGCCGAGTGGGCGGAACACAACCACACGCTCATTCTCCCTGCCAGGGTAAAGAAGCCGAAGTACAAGAGTTCCGTGGAAAATGCTGTTGGCATTCTGGAAAAGGGCATTTTCCATGATATGGAGGAGCGCGAGTATTTCAGTCTGGAACAGTTCAATGATGACCTCTGGAGCCGCCTTGAACGGCTCAACAATGCACCGTTTACGAAGAAAGAGCATTGCCGGAGCTATTATTGGGAAGCGGAACGGGAAGACCTCATGGAACTGCCCTTGACACCGTATGAGTACATGGAGCGCAAGGTGGCAAAGGTATCCTCGGCTTACCACATCCGCTTTGACAACGCCTATTACAGCGTTGGGCGGGAATTTCTTCACAAGGAAGTCCTGATTCGCGCCTCTGTATCCACGGTGAAGATTTATACCAAGGAAGGCCAGCTTATCTGCCAGTGGCCGCGAGCAACCAGCCGCAGCCAGTGGTCTACCGACCCGCAGCACCTTCCCTCGGAATACAAGGATTTTTCTGAATGGAACGCGACCTATTTTACAAAACGTGCGATAACGGTTGGACCGAATACCACAGAGGTGATCCGGCGCATCCTGTCCAGCCGGAAGTTTGAAGTGCAGACCTACCGGATGTGCCAGGGCGTGCTCAGCTTTGCCAGAAAATACAGCAATGCTGTTCTGGAAGAGACCTGCAAGCAGGTTTTGTCCTATGGGAAAGTGACCTATACCGCTGTTAAGAACTGCATCTGCGCAGTATCTGAAGCTATGGGAACGGATGATCCGACCACTGCCGAGAGCATCTATGCGGAACGCAACAAGGGCGCATATGTCATGGGAGAAGACTCCATGGACATTGACAATCTTCTCTCCCGCAGCCAGTCTCTGGCGCAGAGCAAGCGGAAGGACGGTGACACTTGATGCTGACGGGGAAGAAACTTGTTGATACCCTCACGGCAGAGCTTGGGGAGATTGGCATGGGAAATATGGCCTCGGAACTCGATGCCATGTACCGCTCACCGGAGTTTTTGGAGCTTGACCTTCTGAGTGCCATTGCCCGGCTGGTGGAGACAGAATACCAAGCACAAACAAACAAACAAACAAACAAACGTATTACCAACCGACTTCGTGCCGCACATCTGCTGGGTTGTCCGCAGGACATTACAAACTGTGTGGATTCTTCCGAACGGGCATATTTACCGGCTGGAATTACCGAAACGCTTTCAACTCTCGCTTTTCTGGAGAGCGGCTTGAATGTTTGTGTCCTCGGCCCATCTGACAGCGGAAAGTCCTATCTGGCCAAGGCAATTGGCATTGTTGCCTGCACGAAATACCGGGTTGGCTATTTCCACTGCGAAGACCTGTTGGAAAGTCTTGTCGTCCAAAAGACGAAGGACTACGCCAAATTCCAGAAACGCCTGAAGAAAACCTGCGGCCTTGATCTGCTCGTTCTGGATGACTTTCTGCTCCACACGCTGACGGACGAGCGCGAGGTGAAGCTCTTGTTTGAGATCTTAGAGAAACGTAGCGAGATGAAGCTCAGCACGTTCATCTGCTCTCAGCGTGCCCCAAAGAGCTGGAGTGCAATGATCCTGAATGACGAGGTTTCTGCCAACGCCATTTTGAAACGGGCAACGAAGCACTTCACCGTTCTCATTAGGCCCAAATCCGCAACCTAAAGGATGGGAAAGCGGCTGCCGGGAGCCATCTCCCGGTGGCCGCTGCGCCCGCCTAAAAGGTGGCCGCTGGGAGCGCAATCCGACCGCTGAGCAGCGCATCTGTGGCCGCCGGCCAGCGCAGATTGCACTCTTCTGGCGCTTTTCTGTTTCTATCGCATTTCCGTATCCCCTCTCGTGTATAGTTGAGGCAATTCTGTGGCATACTATTGGTTTTACCTTTTTGGCATCTTCTGATTCAGGCTTATTATTTTATCGTCAGCTTTGTCGGCGGCACCCTTCCCGGAATCGTATCGACGTCGCAGAAGGAATGGGCCTCCCTGGTCGCCGAGGCGGAAGCTCCCGCCTCTGTTCTGGACTTCGCAGATGCGTCTATCTGCGTTCAGTTCTACTCGAAATCGACCGGTCACTTTGAGCACAGCTACGTGCAGCCCATCTACTTAGAGCGCCTTGAGCTCGATGCCGAGGAAGAAGCGGAGCTTCGCAAGGCTTATAGCCAGGAGCGTTGTAAGCGTCAAGTGTAGCGGCGGATTGAAGGTTACCCGCGAAAATGAGAGAATATAATGAAAGAAACGGGAGTGTAAAGCATGCCTTAAATGATTTGCGCCCGTGCCAGCATAAATGCTGATACGG
>ERZ1106951.2195-NODE-2195-length-15791-cov-16.208566_pt1 | contig 15791 bp, 12 predicted proteins | sample MGYA00403676_ERZ1106951 | MGnify/ENA primary metagenome ERZ1106951 (study PRJEB35170, sample SAMEA104062398) | human gut metagenome | biome: human gut; feature: human-associated habitat; material: faeces | place: Denmark | collected 2012-04-23 ...
CGGTAGAAGTCATCGGGCTGCAGCTCGACCTGGGCCTCTTCGACCACCTCGGGCGATAGCAGCATAGCGGCCAGTACATTGGCCTCTGCATCTTGGTTTTGGGGAAGACCCAACTTTGAGCCTCGGTCCTCAACCGTCAGCCCGGTCTCCCTATCGTCATATGCCATGAGCATCCTCATTCATATCGCTTGCGAGCATCCATAGTATCAGCCACGGTCCCAAAACGCGCCGCGCGCCGGCAATCATCACCGAACCAAACGGATGAACGGTCCTGTATATAGGACTTCGACGCAACGTTCACCATGACACTCACTCAGCGCAAAAAAACAAAAGGGCGCCCTGGTTTCCCAGAGCGCCCTTCTTAGAACAAGATTGTTGCGTTGCAGCAAATGCTACTCGGCAGCAGCCTCAGTCTCGACCTCGGCGGTCTCGGCCTCGGCGACCTCAGCGGCCTCCTCGACCTCAGCCTCGGCAGCGAGCTCCTCGGCGGTAACGCCGACGAGAACGACAACCTCGGCCTTGATCTCGCGGTACAGCGAGATGGCAACGGTGTGGGCACCGGCAACCTTGATGGGCTTACCGAGCTCGACGCGCTTGCGGTCGATGTCCATACCGAGCTGAGCCTTGATGGCGTCAGCGATCATAGCGGCGGTAACGGAGCCAAAGAGGATGCCCTCGTCGCCGACCTTGACGTCAACGGTGACCGTCTTGCCCTCGAAGGCAGCCTTGGTCTCGTTGGCGGTAGCCAGACGGACGGCCTCGCGCTTGGCGATGTTGTTGCGACGCTCGTCAAGCTGCTTGAGGTTGCCCTTGGTGGCGGCAACAGCGAGCTTCTTGGGGAACAGGAAGTTCTCAGCGTAACCCTGAGCGACCTCTACGACGTCACCCTCGCCGCCCTTGCCCTTGATCTCATCGAGAAGAATAACCTTCATGATGTGTCTCCCTTCTTAGCCGCGGTCGCGGTTGCCACGAGAGGAAACCACGGGGACGGTGTACGGCAGGAGAGCCATCTCGCGGGCGCGCTTGATGGCGTTGGCGATGTCATGCTGATGCTGCGTGCAAGCGCCAGTGACGCGACGGGGCTTGATCTTGCCACGGTCGGTCATGTACTTACGGAGAAGCTGAGTGTCCTTATAGTCGATGAACTCAGTGTTCTCCTTGCAGAACTGGCAGTACTTACGACGCGGCTGACGTGCAGAAAAATCATTAGCCATGTCAAAATACCTTTCATTTGGCAACTTCGGCGAACCGAAGCCGCCTCTCACTCAAAAATAGGTGAACAACCCTTAGAACGGGATGTCCTCATCGTAGACGTCGACCGCGGGCGGCGTAGCCACCGGTGCGGCAGGACGTGCTGCGGGCGCGGGAGCTGCGGGGGCGTAACCGCCCTGGTCGTAGCCACCCTGGCCACCACGGGAGCTCATAAACTCGATCTCATCGACGATGACCTCAAGCTTGCTCCGGCGCTGGCCGTCGCGCTCCCAAGAGCTGTAGCGCAGCTTGCCCTCGATCGCGACCTTGTTTCCCTTTGCCAGGAAACGGCTCACGGCCTCGGCGCGGGTGCCGAACATGGTGCAGTCGACAAAGTTGGGATAGTCCTCCCACTCGCCAGTCTGCGCGTTGCGGCGACGATCGTTCACGGCGACGCCAAAGGACAGAACCTGGGTTCCGCCGGCGGTAGCGCGCAGCTCGGGATCGCGGGTGAGGTTACCGGTGATGTTCACTCGATTGATGCTCATAACTCACTACTTCCTCTTGGGGCACAAGCCCAGTCCAAAACGACAGTCTTACTCCTGGTCGTCGCGACGGACGATCATGTGGCGGACCACAGCGTCGGTGATGCGCAGGACGCGATCAAGCTCGGCGATCTGGGTAGGATCTGCGTGGAAGTTGATGAGGGTGTAGTCACCATCGGTGAGGTCGTTGATCTCGTAGGCGAGCTTGCGCTTGCCCCACTCGTCAACGGAGTCGACCTTGCCAGCGCCCTCAGCGATCGTGGTATCGATACGCTTCATAACAGCGAGACGAGTCTCGGGGTCGAGCGACGGGTCAACAAAGAACAGCAGTTCATAAGCCTTCATATTGTCACCTCCTCTGGGCAAATGTGGCTTCAGGTCGTGAAGGTGCGCCTGAAGCAGGAAAAGACTTGGTAATAATATCTTTCAACCTCCTAGGCTGCAAGAATATGCAGCTACAACCTCATGACCTCCACATATGCCCATACTCGCACCACGTTTCATACGCATTCCAACCAAATGCCGACCAAGAGCTTGACGGATTTGTGGACAAGATACGATGCCGCGGGGACAAGCTGAGCCAATCCGCAGGTCAACGGGCACAAGGCTGTGGTCGCAAAATGCATACCAGTGGCCCACAGCACCAATCAAAGATTTTTAAATTCATTGCCAAGTCGCTTATGAATACCCCTTTTGAACAATTGAGTTGATCAACCACGCTGGTCGGAAGCCGTTTTTTGACACCTCAAACCCCACTGCAACGCCAAGCGCGGCAAAGCGTTTTAAAAAATGCCAACTTTTCTGTTTGCACTTTGCGATTCCTCGTGTATACTGACTTTCGCATTTAACGGAGAGTTGTCCGAGTGGCCGAAGGAGCACGATTGGAAATCGTGTAGGCGTCAAAAGCGTCTCCAGGGTTCAAATCCCTGACTCTCCGCCAGTTAATTCCAAAGCAGGCCTTCGAGCCTGCTTTGTTTTTACCCCACGCGGAGGGGTGGCAGAGTGGTTGAATGCGGCGGTCTCGAAAACCGTTTGGCCTGTATAAGGTCACGAGGGTTCGAATCCCTCCTCCTCCGCCATTTTGGTTGAGAAAGCTCCCGGAAATGGGGGCTTTTTTGTTATCGAAATACATCTCGATCCCGCGCTTCCCCAAACATGTACGTCAGCCTCCAAAACCGACATTTTTCGACATCTTTGAAGGCTGACGTACACGTTTGGATTGAGCTCACGGGAGTGGCACTATTCGGAAGGCGCCCCCTCGTCTCGCATGCCTTTCCAGTTACGGATAAGTGCCTTGCGTAGTTCGTTTTGCTTTCGCTGGTACCCAGTGTCGGTGCAGCGAGGCATGCCGAGTGCTTCGCGAATGTTGTTCATGGCGCGGTGAAAGGCGAGCTGACTGCCGAACTGAGCCGAAGTGAGCGTAACGATTCGATATCCCATTTGGGAGAGAACGGCCTCTCGCTCCGCATCTGCTCCCTTGCGCTCGAACTCATCGTGGAAGCCACCCTTATATTCGATACCGAGCTCCCTGCGCTTGTAGGTAACGAGCGCATCGATTTTGAGCGTTCGAGCCTTGGCGCAATGCCAGAGACGTTGAGGGATTTCGATCGGCTTGTTGAGTTCGATACCTCGGATGCCAACGCCGCCTTCGCTTGTTGGGAGCGAGAGGGCGATTGCCGAAGCGGTCTCCATAGGCGAGGCCGAGTGATCGTAGATGTGCCTGAGCGCAAGCCGTGCACGTGTGGCACCGGGTTTGCCGGGGTGCCGATCGAGCAGTTCGGTTATTTCATCCTTGGAGGTGGTGGCTGGTTGCTCGGTATAAGGGTCGGCGGGATTGAGCCTCATGCGATAATCGCCGCAAACTTCATAGCCATATTCGAGATATTCGATCCTATCCATCCACTCGGCAGCGAGCGCGAAGGTGAAGGCTTCGTCGGTGATGAAGATTCCGGGCGTCAACTCGTTAATATGCTCGTAGGGAAGATTTTGTCCAAGAATGTGGCAAACGACGCCTTTGGTACGAATTCGCTCAAATTCGAATACAACCGCGATATCGATAGTCTTAAGCATATCGGACGGAATGCCGCAGTCGGTAAGGGCCTGTCGTATGCGCGCAACACGTTGCTGGGTGGAGATGCCTTGTGCGCCTATCTGGTAGTCGTGCCGCGCAAGAGACTGAACCAAATTCTGGGGTGCATGATGGACAAGCCATGCGGTTTTATGCGAAATGAGAACAGGGGTATCCATTGAGGGCCTCTCGCTCTGAGCCGGTATCCAACTCTTATGTCCGTTGAAGTGGGGAAATATACCGGATGTGAGTAAATCAACTCACTCATACTGTGAGCTCAATCCAAACATGTACGTCAGCCTCCAAAGATGTCGGAAAATGTCGTTTTTGGAGGGTGACGTACATGTTCTGGACCCCTGGCATTCTGGCAATGCCACGCCCGCACCCGGTCCCGACCGTTTGCCGAGCAATAGGGTCGCAATCGGCGCCGAACATGTACTATGTACGGGCATTGTCTAAACCCGTAACTCAAAGGACCCCATCTTGCCCGTCGTCGCCGCTATGACCATTACCTCACATGCATCGGATGCCATGGTCGCTATTCCGTTTTGGCTCGAGATGTTCGCTGTTGTCGCGGCTTCAATCTCGGGTGTGCTGGTTGCGCGCGAGCACAAGCTCGACCTGGTGGGCGCGGTCGCGCTCGCCGTGGTCTGCGGCTTGGGCGGCGGTCTTTTACGCGACATGACGCTGCAGGTGGGCAACGTCTACATCCTCAACCAGCCGATGGCGCTGCCGCTTTCCATTGCCACGGCAGCCATCATCTATATTTTCCCGGCAATCGTCGACAAACCCGAAAAACTCATTCCCCTGCTCGACATCATCTCGGTCGGCATCTACGCCGCCACCGGAGCAGACAAGGCGCTGGTCTACGGCTTTGCGCCGGCGGTGTGCATCATGATGGGCTTTTTCACCGCGGTGGGCGGCGGCATGTTGCGCGACGGCTTTATGGGCGTGGTTCCGGGCATTTTCCAACGTACTAACTTTTATGCCATCGCCGCCATCGCCGGATCGACAAGCTATGTGTGTCTCGTTATGAGCGGCATCATGAGCAATGTCGCCGCGCTGGTCGTATGCGTTGTCGTGACCATGGGTCTGCGCTGGCTCTCGCTGCGCTTTGACATCAAAAGCCCCACCGAAGAAGATATCGCGCGCTTCTTGCACCGTAAAAAGTAGGTAGCGCGGGCTCATCCTTCGAAATGCAACCGAGAGGTTCTTTTAGAGCGCCCGCACGTTGGGTACCCTGTTAGGTATATGCCGAACACCTAAAAAAAAGGATCAACCATGGCTTTCAATCAAACCGCGGCGGCGCCGTCACACAAGATGCGTCGCTGCCTGCTTATGGCATTCGCGCTCATCGCGCTGGCGATCACCGCGCTTCCCACGGCGTCGTTCGCCGGCACGGACACCGCAGGCAACGTACTTGCGACCGACAATGACGCCAATCCGTCCGGCGTCGAAGGTGACCTGTACTGGGCAGGTCAGGCCCTCAACTTGGACGATACGTCCATCGACCGCGATATCATCGCCGCGGGCGATACTCTCTCGATTCGCGACTGCACGGTGGGCGGTGCCGTCCGTCTGGCGGCACGCACCATCGACATTGCCAAGACCACGGTTGATGGCAGCGTCACGGTCGTTGGTCAGCATGTCGTGCTCAATTCCGACAGCACCTCCAACTGTTTCTATGCGATAGGCGAGACAGTTGCCCTGCGAGGCTCCACCAAGTCGGCAGCACTTGCGGGCGACACGGTGACCATCGATGGCACCGTCGATGGCGATGTCGAGGTTTGGGCCGACAAGCTCATCTTGGGCAAGAACGCCCGCATCACCGGCACGGTGAACGCGCACGTCTCCGAGGACCCCGAGCGTGCCGCGGGAGCCGAGGTCGGTGCCCTCAAGATCGACCGCACCGAGAACGAAGATACTTCCACCGTTAACGATGTCATCGGCGGTATCGTCGCCGCGGCACTCTCGACCTGCTTTGTCGCTCTGCTGCTCGAGCTCGTCTTTCCACGCGCGACCGCCAGCGCCGCCGGCATGCTCCACCAGCGCCCCGCGCCCCTGTGGGTGAGCGGTCTTCTGGGTACGATTGCTGTCGTCCCCGCCGTCCTACTGCTGATTATCTCTATCGCTGGCCTGTCGCTTGCCGGAGCCCTCTTGTGCAGCGTTATCGGCATCGCGTTGGTGTCGAGTGCCTTTGCGGGGTGCGCAATCGCCCGCATAGTCGGACACAACCAGAACCGCTACGCCATGGCAGCCGTGGGCGGCATCGCCGCGGGCGTGCTTACGGCAATCCCCCTCGTAGGCGACTTCATCAGCGGCGTGGCCTTCGTCTTTACACTCGGCTACATCATCCAAATCATCTGGCGCAACGCCCACCTCAAACCGCAGCAGGCAGCCAACACGCCGGGACTCCCCACCGCTTAGCAGCCGATCGCCACAAAGGGGCCAGGCACCTTTGTGGTGGTGCAAAGGGGTCAGGTTACTTTGCACCAACAAACGAGGCGGGGCACTCGGTCATATCGACCGGGTGCCCCGCTTTTCTTGGAGGGTTCTCTAGTAACTTTTTCAAAACCAATGATCATCAGGTCGGTAGGCCTGCGCGTCACTCGCTACGGAGGCAGCACGCCATTGAGCAAGGGGGGCAATTATTTTTTACGACGACCGCCTCCCCGCTTGCTGACGAGCGCGACAACAATAGCCGCCACTCCGATGGCAGCCAAAACCGCCACCAGCACCAACGTTCTATCTCCCGTCGAGGGCATAAAGCCTCGACTTGCTTCTTTGCTTGGGGTGTTGAGCACCGACAGTTCAATCGAACCCGTCCCGGCATCAGCGGTATCAACCCGCAGAGGGCTTTCGGCCGACACGGTCACCTTGGGCTTCGCGGCTGCAACCTGTTTAACGTCCAATCCCTCGGACGTAACCGTTACCGTTCGCTTGCCCTCAAAGGCGGTGTATCCCTTGGGAGCCGCGACCTCTTCGACGGTGTAGACACCCGCGTCCACACCGCTCAATTCCACATGGCCGTCCGCGCCCGTGGTGACGCACGCGGCGGCATCCGTCGACCACGAGCCGTCGGTCGTTAGGATGCGCCCGCGGTCATCGATGATGCGCAGCTTGGCGCCCGCGAGCGGTTTATCGTCCGAGCTTGAGCGCTTGATCAGACTGAGTCCCCAGGTGTAGGCGCACGCGTCATCGCTCGGCGTGCGGGTGAAGCCGGCGTCGCCGGACTGGTCGGCGAGAGGAGAGCGCGGGTAGCGCAGGCAGACCTCGTTGGGGTTGCCCTTGGTAGCGCCCCTATTGCAGCTGGCCCCCAACGGCGCATCGTAGACAGCAGCCACGCGGGCGCCCGCGGTGAAGGCGTCGACCCCGCCGAGCGCGGCGACGAGGTCGCCGGTGCGCACGGTGAAGGTCTTACCGTCGACCGCCACCTTGGTGGCGCACTGGGCCGTGATGTCGGTCCAACCCTTCGCGGGCTCGGTGCCGGCGCGGCCGTCCTTGTCGGTCTGGACCGCACCAAAGCCGCCGTCCGCGCCCGCCGCCACGTACACGCGCATGCTCGCGGCGACCTTGGAGGGGTCGAGCCCCGCGCTCATGGTGTCGACGAACCGCACCGTATAGGTGTCGTAGGCCGTGAGGCCCGCCGGGACCGTGGCAGAGAGGCGCCAGTACAGGTCGTCGGCGACCGTGGCGTCGGCGGCCTTCTGCCAGGCGGCGGCGCTGTCCTCCAGCACGTGCTTGGACACCTTGGGGGTCGCGGCCTTGGGCTTGACGGTGACGGCGCTGCCGCCCACCAGGGCCATGATCGGCGCGGTGCCGGCCTCGTCCTGGTCGATGGCGTCGTCGTCGGCGACGATGAGCCAGTAGCCACAGGGCAGCTCGGCCGCCATACCCGCGTTGAGGGGAACAGAAGCGGCACCTGCATTGCAAATCGCACAGGCGAGCCTTGCCGCCAGAGCGGTCGACATATGTCCGTCGGCATTCAGCCACTCGGCAGCCTCTTGCGCCGTCGATGCCGAGCTATCAAACCCCGCATCATAAAGAACGGGAAGGACAGCCTGACGAGCTGCATCGCTCGCCCACGCCAAGTCCGTCGCGACCTTTTGATCGAAGCCGGCTTTATCGGTAACAGTTGCCGAAAAGAGCTGGTATGCATCGTATTGCGTCGCGACGTCGCCGCCAATCGTGATGGCTCCGGCATCGGCAGCACGGGCCGTCTCGGGCGACGCGGCAAAAGCGAGGATAGTCGTCATGGCCACCATCATGACGGTCAACAAGCGGCGGTGCAGTTTACTCACGGCGACCATCTCGATCATGACCACGGTGGCGACGAGCATGCATCCACGTCGCGGCAAAACACAACAGCGAAGCGCCGGCAAGATATGTCATAGTCAAGCCAGCCCCGCCCGCCTCAGGTAGCGTAGTCGAGTACTTGTTGGTAAAGGTCGGCGGATTCTGAGAGCCATCGTTATAGGTAACTAGGGCGTCGAGCTGGTCCGTGCCATTAGTTACCTTAACCGTGACGTTGTACACGGTCCTGTCATAGGTGATGTGATCTTTAACATGGTCGACGGCGCCCTCGGGCTCGACCTCGGAGATGGTGTAGGTATAGGTTCCCGCCTTGTTGTACTTGACGTCAAAGGAGACATTTCCCTTGTCATTATTGGTCACCGTCTGGAGCACCTTGCCCTCGGCGTCCTTGAGCACGAACGAGAACTGCCCCGCCTTGAAAGTGCCACCTTCAAGCACTTTCTTTGCTTTAATAACCGCAGAGCCCGTTAGGCGATTGTCGTAGATCCAGATCTCGTCCTTTTTGTCATCGCCGATGATTTCGGAGTCTTTGACGATGCTCTTCGCTTTATTGAGCTCAGTTTGATACTCCTCATCGTCAGCATTACCCTTAAGCATGATCCACGTGGGCGCCGCCGCGGCATAGCCGTCAGGCGCTTTCGTCTCCACGAGCTGGTAAAGCACGCAATTTACCATCGCCTTGTCTTCTGCGCCAAACGAGATTTTGCCGTTGGCGTCGGTGGGGGCGGCTTCAAACTTAGTCCTTGCATTCTCGATACCCACCGTTGCAACCTGGTCCATATTCACGCTGTAGAGCGTAAACTCCGCACGCTCGAGCGTCGCACCGACCTGCTGGGCGTCATACTTGGTCATCGTGATGCCGTAGCCGTTGCCACCTGCGCTGGCAGAAGCTTTTTTAATTTCCCATGTTTGATCATCAGTCGCAGAACCGTCCTTCACACCCGTAAGCATGGCGGTATTGGATAGAGGAACCTTGTTGCCAGGGTTTCCGGTCGGGATAACCTCATACTCGACCTGGAGGTATTTCTTGTCGGGTACCTTAAGCGTCAACTTCGTACGCGAGCCAGTTTCATCCTTGACCTGCTCCACCTTCGACGAATAGTCCTTATCAGCCAGCGGTGACCAGGCACCATACACCCACTCATAGACCTTAAGCGTCGACGGCACCAGCGTGCACTTGGCATCCATGGTATCGACGAGCTCAAGGAAGTCGGTGCCGTTTTTAAGGGCAACGGCAGACTCGTTAACAAGAACGGTGTACTTAATGCGGTTGCTACTACTGACCTGTTCACCAGTCTTTTTGATAACGTTGTTCTTGATGGTGACGGTGCCACTGCCGGATTCGAACTTCTTGCTTCCCGACTCGGCGCTGGCCTTGTTGGTGAACTTCACCTCGTTTGTGGAGGTATCGAGCCCACCGCGCTTGACCGCCGTCTTGTACGTGAGCTTTGCGTAGCCGGCATAGCTTTCAAGCTCAGTCGTGGGGATGGAGAAGGTGACCGTATTGCCGTTGCGGCTGACGTTGTCGGCGGCGAGCGTCCGACCCGTAACGGCCTCCTTGGCCTCGCCTCCGCGATGAAGCCCCGTATGTTTATCATAGGGGTTCTGCACGAGCGTATACTTTGCGGAATTCGCAACATAGCTCATACCATCCGGAAGGCTATCAACGATATTCAGCGGTTTCCCGCCCAGCTTTCCAGCTCCATAGTATTCGAACTCGCCATTTGCGCCCTTATTACCCTTTTGGCGGTTTGCATACACCGTCCAGTCGACGATCCAGGCGCCCTTCTCATCCGAGCCGTCAACGGTATGCCAATCGAAGTTCTCAACCCAAGACACCTTCGACTCCGTTTCCGGCTTCTCGACCGCGGGCGCCGTTTCTTGGTTGACAACGTACTTGACGGGTTCGGTGAACGGCCACTGTAGTCTCAGGCCCGGTGCTTCGACCGCTGCGAAGTTTGAGTACCAGCCCGACAGCGCTTCTGATGTGGTGTCGTAGGTGATAACGGCGTAGTCCTCGTTCTCGAGAGCGGCTTTCACGTTGTCGGTAACGATGATTTTGAGGTCGTAGTTTTTCTTTGTTTCATTACCCGGATAGCTGGTCGTTGGTCTCCAGTCGGTGCCCGGAACCAGCTTGGTATTGCCGATTTTAATGGTAATGGAGTTTTCGTCGACACCAAGCTTCTGCGACCATGCCGACTGAAACGTGTCCTTCACCGTCACCTCGCCTGGATGGGCCGCATTGACGATCGCCTTCAGCGCGACCTTCGTCTCCCACGTCGCCCTGCCCGTCGTCGCCGCCTCATCGTATCTCACGAGCCTCTTGGCGATCGGCACAACACCCGTCAGCTGCGGCGTGAAACTGCCATCATCGCTACCGGAAACGGAGCCTCCGCGCTCGATGGCCGCGCTGTTGTGCACAGTGTCGTACGAGCTCGTGTCGTTCATCTTGGTGTGATAAACGATGCAGTAGGTGGCGTACTTATCCTCAAGGTTGTTCGGGAACGTATAGGAAAAGGAATTATCCTTAGGTTCAAGTTTTCTTTCACAAATCTTGACTCCGCTCGCCTCCGAGTCGCCTTTGTAAACCGTAAAGTTGCCCGTATACGTCTGTTTTCCGTCCAGATTATCAGTGAACATGTAGCCGCTCATGTCGGCCTTGAGCTTGCCTTGGTTGAGCTTGACCGTCCACTTGATGTCCGACGGCGTGCCTGAGCCATTGGACTTCTTGATCATGTCATAGCCGAATGTAACAGGCTCAGCCGTAGCTGTTCTGTTATCGCTGTCGCTTGAGCCAGCCCAATTCCACGTTGCCGTATTCTCAGCTTTGATCAAATCGCCGCCGTTCGCGGCAACGCCGCTCTTCAGCACCGTATCGTACGTGATCGTGTGGTTGCCCTGGGAAAGGTTGCCCAGGCTGTCGAGGGTTACGACCTGGCCGTCGATCATCGGCTGGGAGTCAAGCTTCTTGCCGTCGAGCTTGAAACTGTCGTTCACAAAGTCGAAGTTGTCGCCCAGCGTATCAGTGAAGCTAACGTCCGTAGCATACGACTCTACGGTAAGCGTAACAGTCCAGGTAACCTTGGCCACGCCATCTGCGCCCTGGGAGAAGGTCCCCGACTTCGTCCCCGTGACTTTGCCGTCCTTGGTAGGGATTTTGATCGTTCCCACACCAGGGAACACGACAGATGCGCTGCTGCCTGAGCCGGTGCCCTTGCCTGCAAGCTCGAACGAGAAATTGGCTCCGACATAAATCTCCGCAGGGTTTGACGCAAGCCAGTTTTTGTCAAACGCAAAGATGACCTTATTGTCCTTAATCTTCCACGTGCCAGCCTTGGCGGCAGTGGCTTCCGGACCCTCCATGAGGTCGCCGCCGTCGTTGTCGTAAACGACAATGGTGTCGGGCAGCTTATAGACAGCGATGTTCTTCTCGGGCGTAGGCGCCTTGCCGCCTTTGAATTGTGCCGAGAAAGCTCCATAGAGCGTCGAAGTGGACGTTACGGGATCCTCGAGCTTTTGAGTGTGGTGCTCATCGGTATACAGCCTGACATCAACCGTCGCCGTATCCCCATCGATCGCAATCGGATCGGGCTTCGCAACGTCATCGGCGCGCACTGGGGCTGCACCGTGAAAAACAGCGGCGGTGAGGCTAATCAAAATGAAGATCAGGGCCGCCATACCCAGCGACCGTGAGCGGTGTGCGTCCATAGTTGTCCCTTAATTCCTACAACACAGCGTGGAATACGGCGAATCGTCGGATCGAACACAAACCCCAACATCTACGAGAACCTACCTAGCGCATTGCAAGAACCCATTGGGGGGCAACTTCTAAGACGGTTCGTCTATGCCACAATGCATAAAATACAATATAGACACCAGTCATGTAAACCGCTGGTAAAGAGGTCTTTTAATGTAATACCAGTTGATTTTTATCTGTTAACGGTTTTGTATCAAAGCGGTTATATCCTGTGGAATTATGTATATGTTTAAACAACTTAACTTTGACCAGAAAGCCGATCGGAGGGGATAACCGCCCCCGCTGTGGTGCAAACGAACCTGTCCCCTTGCACCAAAAAGGGCGCCGACCATCGCGGTCGACGCCCTTTCTTGTTGGTCGCTATAAAGCTCAGCGCTTATTTGTTGACCTGACCGGCGCGGACGGCAGCCTTCTTGCGGTCGGTGGCGTTGAGCAGACGCTTGCGCAGGCGGATGTTCTTGGGAGTAATCTCGACCAGCTCGTCGTCGGCAATGTACTCCAGCGCTTCCTCCAGTGAGAAGGTGCGGGGCGGCACCAGCTGGACAGAGATATCGGAGGTCGAGGAACGCTGGTTGCCCAGGTTCTTGGTACGGGCGATGTTGACGACCATGTCGCCGGCCTTGCTGCGCTCGCCCACGATCATGCCCTCATAGCACTCGGTGCCCGGCTCAACGAACAGCTGGCCGCGCTCCTGCAACGTGCCCAGAGCGTAGGCGACGGCCTTCTCGGTGGTCATAGAAATCATGGCGCCGTTCTGACGGTTGCCGATCTCGCCGGCATAGGGACCATACTCCAGGAAGGTGTGGTAGAACACGCCCTCGCCGTGGGTGACGTTCATGATGCGGTTCTTAAGACCCATGATGCCGCGCGTCGGGATTTTGAACTCGAGGTGCGTCACGATGCCCGAGGTGTCCATGCTCGTCATGATGCCGCCGGAGGTACCGAAGACCTCAACGACCTTGCCCGAGTACTCGTCCGGGCACTCGACGACGGCCTGCTCGACAGGCTCCATCTTGTTGCCGTTCTCGTCCTTCTTAAACAGAACGCGGGGACGGCCGACCTGGAACTCAAAGCCCTCGCGGCGCATGGACTCCATCAGGACGGACAGGTGCAGGATGCCGCGGCCAGAGACCTCGACGCCGCTCTTGTCCTCGAGCTCCTCGATCTTCATGGTCACGTTGTTCTCGGCCTCGTTGAACAGGCGCTCCTTGAGCTGACGGGCGCCCACGATGTCGCCATCACGGCCGACGAGCGGGGAGGTCGAAGCCTCAAAGACGATGGACAGGGTCGGCGGGTCGATCTCGATGGGCTCGAGCTCGACAGGGTTCTCGGGGTCGGTGTAAACATCGCCGATATCGGTGCGGTCAATACCCACGACAGCGGCGATATCGCCGGCGCCGACTTCCTGGCACTCGGTGCGGCCCAGGTAGTCGAAGGTAAAGAGCTGCTTGACGGTAGCGGTGGCGCTGGAGCCGTCGTTCTTCACAACCAGAATCTGGTCGCCCTGGTGGATGGTGCCAGAGTACACGCGGCCGATACCGATGCGACCGACGAAGTTGGAGTGGTCGATGGTCACGCACTGCATGGCCAGCGGGGCGTTCTCGTCAACCTCGGGCGCAGGCATGTCGTCGATGATCATGTCGAGCAGCGGGTACATGTCCATGTTGCCGTCGTTGGGGTCAAGGCGGGCAAAGCCATTCATGGCGCTGGCGTAGACCACGTGCTCCATGGCGAACTCAAGCTGGTCGTCGGTGGCGCCCAGGTCGGCCATGAGGTCCAGGCAGTCGTTGTAGGCCTTCTCGGGATTGGCGCCCGGACGATCGATCTTGTTGATGACGATCATGATCTTAAGGCCGGTGTCGATAGCGTGACGCAGCACGAAGCGGGTCTGGGGCATGGGGCCCTCAAAGGCGTCGACCAGCAGCAGGGCGCCGTCGGCCATACGCAGCACGCGCTCGACCTCGCCACCAAAGTCGGCGTGGCCCGGAGTGTCGATGACGTTGATCTTGACGTCCTTGTACTCGATAGAGATGTTCTTGGCGAGAATCGTAATGCCGCGCTCGCGCTCCTGGTCGTTGGAATCCAGGACGCGGTCCTCGACCTGCTGGTTGGCACGGAAGGCGTCCGTGGCACGCAGGAGCTTGTCGACCATCGTCGTCTTGCCGTGGTCGACGTGGGCGATGATGGCGATGTTCCTCAGATTGTCTACGCGCATGTAGTTCCCCTATCTTCTATCTATATACAACCGGCACGCGTATGCGACCCACCCAGCAACGCAACGCTCGGCGGGAATATTGAGCCTTTTACCGAAAACTCGTTTATTTTAGCGATTTTAGATGAGAGGGGTTTCCTCACCTGCAGGTTCAGGGTCGCTCCACATAAAACCATCGCCGGCGCCCATGCCCTCATACAGCACATATGCCGAAAAACCACTCTCGAGCGTGGTTTCGAAGAAGCTCACGAGCAGAGCATCGTGATAGCCGCCGTCAATCTCGACGCAGCCGGTGTAGCCGATGGCATAGCGAGCGATACGGCCCAGGCCCTCGTCCTTAAGACCCATCTTGTGCTCGGAGATAAAGTTGGTGGCCGCCTCGAGGCACGCCTCTTCGCCATCCTCATCGAGCGCCGCCAGATAACGGTTGGAAGCGGCGTCCTCAATTGCCACGACCACGCCAGGGTTTTCACCGGCGGCAAGGTCGTCCAAGAACGCGCCGATCAGATCGCACACCATGGCGTCGAGCTCGGCGGAGACGTTACCGGCGTCCTGCATATCCTGTGCCATCTTTAGACCTTCCCATCGAGTCTGGCGTCGTTACAGTTCTTGTGCCTCGGCGGCGATCCTGGCGGCAGCGTCGCGGGCGCGCATCATGTCCGCTGCGCGCTTGTCGAGCACCTTGATCTGACTGGTCAGCATTACCGCATCGACCACGCCCCAGATCACCAGGCCCGTAGAGATCGAAAACCCAAGCGCACCAACTGTACCACGAAGGCGCGAGCAGACTGCCGCAACAAGGGCGGAGATGACAACCATCTTGATAAACGAGCCGCGGCGTTCGCGAAGCGTGCGGGCCTGCGTCACATAGGCAATGCGAGCCGCCTCAGAAGCCTCCGAGCGCATCTGGGCCTCGCGGACGATTGCAGCCGCCTCAGCCGACATACCGCCGGCCATCAGCGAACGCTCCGCAACCTGGACGCCCCGCATTTAGAAGTCATCGGGGGAGAGCGTATGGACGAACTCGTCGAACTTCTCGAACTCCTGCTCGTCGTCGACTTCCTCGGCGTGGGTAGAAACAGTGCCCAGGCGATTCATGATGTCGTCCTCCACAAACATGGGGGCATTGCTGCGCACGGCAAGGGCAATGGCATCACTGGGGCGGGCGTCGATCTTGCGCTCGTCACCATCGGCCAGTACGACGATCGTCGCGTAGAACACCGGCGGCTCGGCGCGAACGATCTCGATGCGCTCGAGCTTGGCGCCCAGGGCGCCAACAGTATCGAGCAACAGGTCATGGGTAATCGGGCGCTCGGCGCGGCCGCTATCGATGCCGCGGCTGATGGCAGCGGCTTCAAACGAACCAGTCTGAATGGAAAGGGAACGCAGCGGCGCGGGCGAGTCCGATTTGCTGCAGCGCTCGCGAAGCACGATAAGCGATGGCACGGGACCGGCGGCCATGACGATGGTCTCTATGTCGACACGAACCATGGAACACCTCCGGTACGTAGCGGTTAACACGCGGCAGTCCGCCGCATTGAATAGCTATACTACCCAATCTTTCGCACAGCACACAAAACCAAAATGAGATTTATCGCAGACAAGAAAAAAGCCCCGAGGCAATGCCCCAGGGCTCTTCACAGTTTTGATGGTGGACCTGACAAGATTCGAACTTGTGACCTCCCGGTTATCAGCCGGACGCTC
>ERZ1106951.2209-NODE-2209-length-15699-cov-2.111928_pt1 | contig 15699 bp, 13 predicted proteins | sample MGYA00403676_ERZ1106951 | MGnify/ENA primary metagenome ERZ1106951 (study PRJEB35170, sample SAMEA104062398) | human gut metagenome | biome: human gut; feature: human-associated habitat; material: faeces | place: Denmark | collected 2012-04-23 ...
CGGAGCAACCGGATGAGCGGATCCGTACGATCCTGGATACGCTGGAGGCAGAGGTTATCGTTACCAGCGGAAAGCTGTCAGAGAGAGTTGCTGCCCTTGGATTCACTGGTAAAGTGTTGTTGGCAGAAGAACTGGCAGAGACGTCTATTGATGAAGAGGCACTTGCCAGTCGCCGAAAGATGGCCTGTGATATAGATCCACTCTATGCCATCTTCACCTCCGGTTCCACAGGAGTACCAAAAGGTGTGGTGGTATCCCACCGTTCCGTTATCGATTTTACGGAGCATTTCACAAGGATCTTTGGATTTTCCAGAGAGGATGTGATCGGCAATCAGGCTCCCTTTGATTTTGATGTATCGGTGAAGGATATTTATCCATGTCTGAAGATGGGAGCGACTTTGGAAGTGATTCCGAAGAAATACTTCAGTGTTCCGAAGAAGCTTCTGGATTTTCTGGATGACAGAAAGGTGACAAGCCTGACCTGGGCTGTATCTGCACTCTGCATCATCTCCATGTTGAAGGGCTTTCGGTATAAGGTACCGACCACTCTTCGCAGAGTCATGTTCAGTGGTGAGGTGATGCCGGTGAAGCAGCTTAACTACTGGCGGGAGTATCTGCCGGATGTGCTGTATGTGAATCTCTATGGACCGACCGAGATCACCTGTAACTGTAATTATTATATTGTGGACCGGGAGTTCACGGAAGATCAGACACTTCCCATTGGAGTGCCATTTCCGAATGAGCGTGTCTTCTTATTAGATGAGGAAGATCATCTGGTGACAGAGCCAGGTGCACTGGGCGAGATCTGTGTTTCTGGTACAGCTCTGGCATTGGGCTATTATCGAAACTCAGAGAAGACGTCGGAAGCGTTTGTACAGAATCCGTTGAATCATCGGTATCTGGAACCCATTTACCGCACCGGAGATCTGGGACGGTATGAGAACGGGGAACTTTATTATGTGACCCGGAAGGATTTTCAGATCAAGCATATGGGACATCGGATCGAGCTGGGAGAGATCGAGACCGCGTTCCAGGCACTGGATGGAATCAGCCGTGTGTGCTGTATCTACGATGAACCGAACATGAAGATCATCGGATTCTACGTTGGCGAACTGGAGGCAAAGGAGATCATCGAAAGGTTGACAGAGCGGCTTCCCCGGTTTATGATTCCTAATGTATTCCGTCAGGTGGACGAGATGCCGCTGACCAAGAACGGCAAGATCGACCGGAAGTGTCTGATGGAGGAGTATCGGGAATCCATGCAGAACCGTGTAAAGAGTTAGAGCAGGAGGTAGCGTCTGTGACAGAAGAAAAACTGGAAGGACTGGCGGTTCAGCTGGGAACGCCGTCTTTTGTGTTTGATACTGATATATTGAAAAAGAGAGCCGGATGGATCAAAGAGATGATTCATCCGGCGAAGCTGTGCTTTGCCATCAAAGCCAATCCGTTCCTGGTGGAAGCACTGGAACCCCAGGCGGATCGATATGAAGTGTGTTCTCCGGGAGAGTTTCACATCTGTGTGGAGAGAAAGCTTCCCATGGAGAAGATTGTTCTTTCCGGTGTGAACAAGGAGTATGAGGATGTACGCTATACCATGGAGCGGGGTGTGATCCATTATACAGCAGAATCCAGAAGTCAGCTGGAGCTGGTGAGCCGCTGTGCGGACGAACTGGATCGTCAGGTGGAGCTGCTGCTTCGTGTGACCAGCGGTAATCAGTTTGGTATGAGCGAGGCAGATGTGACAGAGTGTATCCGCGACAGAGAGAAGTTCCCTCATGTGACTATGGTCGGGTTGCAGTATTTTACTGGAACTCAGAAAAAAATCATGAAAAAGATTGCCGGGGAAGTAGAGTACATTGAAGATTTCGCCAGAAGACTGGAGGAAGAAGAACAGTTTGTGACTAAGGTGCTGGAATTTGGTCCAGGTCTTGGTGTGCCTTATTTTACCAAGGATGATTTTGACGAGGATGAGCGTCTGCTGACAGAGTTTATGGAGCTGTTCCAGGAGCCAAGACCTTATGATATCGTATTTGAGATGGGACGGTTTCTGACCGCATCCTGTGGATATTACATGACGAAGATCGTGGATCAGAAGAAAAATGATGCGGTTAACGTGTGTATCGTAGATGGAGGCATCAACCATGTAAATTACTATGGTCAGAATATGGCCATGAAGACGCCGATCCTGTCTTATTTTCCGCAGCATTCACTGGAAGAGAAGGACGAAGAGGAGTGGACCGTCTATGGTTCCCTGTGTACGGTGTCTGATATTCTGCTGAAAAAACTGCCGCTCACCGATGCAAGGGTGGGAGATTATCTGGTGTTCCACAATATCGGTGCCTATTCGGTGACAGAAGGAATCTATCTGTTTTTAAGCAGAAAGATGCCGAAGATCTATCTCTACAGTGAAGATGAGGGTGCAGTGAAGCTCCGTGATGGACTGGAGACATGGGTGTTGAATACTTGTAAATAGGGAAGATACAAAGTAGATACAGATGTTATACAAACTTATACAGCGCGGTCAGTGGACAGCGCGGAAATGGAGAAAAGAAGTACCATGGAAGAATTAATGGAAGTATTATCAGCTCTGAAACCAGAGATCGATTTTACAAAGGAGACAGAACTGATCGATGAAGGCCTTCTGGAATCTTTTGATGTGATCACACTGATCGCAGAGCTGGAGGATCAGTTTGGTGTGGAGATCCCGGCAGAGGAGATCGTACCGGAGAACTTTAACTCCGCAGAGGATATCTGGAGATTACTGGAGAGAATGAAGGAGGAAGCATAAGATGCAGTTTCGTGATTTAAAGAGCCAGTATCGGGCGCTGAAGCCGCAGATGGACGAGGCCATTCAGGCAGTGCTGGATTCTTCTGACTATATTGCAGGAGATCAGGTAGAGGAGCTGGAGAAAGAGCTGGCAGAATACGTAGGTGTGAAGAATTGTGTTTCCTGTGGAAATGGAACGGATGCGCTGGTCCTGGCATTGAAAGCATGGGGAATCGGAGCAGGGGATGCGGTATTTGTACCGGATCATACATTTTTCTCTTCCGCAGAGTCTGTGGCATTTGTGGGAGCAACTCCGGTGTTCGCAGATGTGCATGAGGATACCTTCAACGTCGATGTGGAGAGCATGGAGCGCTGCATTCAGGCAGTGATCAAAGAAGGAAAATTAAAGCCGAAGGCCATGGTAGTCGTAGACCTGTTTGGACTTCCGGCTGACTATGATAAGGTACTGGCACTGGCAGAGAAATATGGTCTCTATGTGCTGGAAGACTGCGCACAGGGATTTGGAAGCACCTATCATGGGAAGAAAGCCGGTACATTCGGACATATTGCAACCACCTCCTTCTTCCCGGCGAAGCCGCTGGGCTGCTATGGAGATGGCGGTGCCATCTTCACTGACAATGATGAATGGGCAGCACTGCTTCGTTCTATGAGAGTACATGGTAAGGGAAGCAGCAAATATGATAATGTCCGTCTGGGTATGAACTCCCGTCTGGATACCATTCAGGCAGCAGTTCTGCAGGTGAAATTAAAAGCATTCAAAGAGTATGAGCTGACAGATGTGAACCGTGTGGCAGCCAGATATACAGAAGCGCTGGCAGACTGCGTGAAAGTTCCGCAGATTCCAGAAGGCTATACTTCCAGCTGGGCATCTTACAACATTCTTTTCAAAGATGAGACACAGAGAGATGAAGTACGTGCTTATCTGCAGGAGAATGGTATCCCGACCATGATCTATTATCCGAAGGGACTGCATCAGCAGAAGGTATTTGAGAATTGCTGTCTGTACGGCGAGACTTTGCCGGTAACTACCAGCATTTGCAAACGGACACTGGCAATTCCGGTATCTCCCTATCTGGCAAAAGAGGATCAGGATAAGATCATCCGTCTGATCCGTGAAAAAGCAGGAGCGTAAGCATGAATATACTTTTCATTTCCTATGATTCTTATAAATATGATGGACGTCTCAGAGAACTGATCAAAGTGGCACAGGAGCTGGGCGAAGTTACCTTTATCACCCGCGATGAGGGTGAAGAGCCGGTAAGCGGACAGCACATTCTGTATAAGGGTTCCGGATATCTGAAATTCATTTCCTTCTGTGCAAAGCAGGCGAAGAAAATGCAGGATGTAGATGCCATCTTTATTGATAACCGGAAGGGAATCCTGCCGGGCTATCTGGCAAAACGTCTGACAGGAGCCACCTATGTGATCCAGGATTGTCGGGAACTCTATGATATGAAGAGTGCGGCTGGTATCCCGGGACGGATCGGCTGTCTTATGGAGAAAATCTTCACCAGACATTCAGATGTGGTCATCGCAGCCAATGCATTTCGCGCAAAGCTTATGGTGAAGATGTTCGGGCTGAAGAAGCGTCCGTTCAACTATGAAAATATCCGTCGTCTGGCATACTCTTCTGAAGAAAGAACTCGTCAGGTGGAACAGGAGTGCCAGGAATTCTTTGCAGAAGAGAAGTTCCGTATCATTTCTACAGCAGGTTGCGATATGACCCGTACTACCGGAAAGATGATCGAGGCCATGAAGGATCTGGGGGAGAAGTATGAGCTTCTGCTCATCGGTGACAGTGAGGAAGAGGATGAGGAACTGGCGCATCGGATCATTCAGTATTATGGATTGACCAATGTGAAGATCCTGCCCCGGATGGACCAGGATCATCTGAAATATTTTATCGATCACAGTCAGGTGGGTATGGTGACTTATCACCAGAGAGACCTGAATAATAAATATTGTGCCAGCGGCAAGATCTTCGAATTTTTATTTGAAGGAAAGCCGGTGGTCACATCTACCAATCCTCCGTTAAAGGAGTTCTGCGAGAAATACGGTGTGGGAATCGCAGATGATGATTATGCACAGGCAATCAAAGCAGTGGCAGAGCACTACACCAAATGGCAGGATGCCGTGCATTATTTTGTGGATCATGTACATGTGGAGCGGAATAATCACAGACTTGCCCAGAAGATTCAGAATGCACTGGAGGAGAAACAGGCATGAAAAAGGTAATGTTGGTATTTGGAACCAGACCGGAAGCAATCAAGATGTGTCCGCTGGTCAATGAACTGAAGACCCGGAAAGGGATAGAGACTATTGTATGTGTGACTGGTCAGCACCGGCAGATGCTGGATCAGGTGCTGGAAGCATTTCAGGTGGAGCCGGACTATGATCTGTCTATTATGAAAGACCGTCAGACCCTGTTTGATGTGACGACAAATATTTTAAACCGGATCAAAGCAGTGCTGGAAGAGGTGCAGCCGGATGTGGTACTGGTCCATGGAGATACTTCCACGACATTTGTGACGGCACTGGCATGCTTCTATCTGCAGATCCCGGTGGGACATGTGGAGGCTGGTCTTCGTACCTACAACATCTATTCTCCCTATCCTGAGGAATTCAACCGTCAGGCAGTGAGCATTATTTCTGCCTATAATTTTGCACCTACAGAGCTGTCCAAAGAGAATCTTCTGCGGGAAGGCAAGAACCCGGATACCATCTATGTAACAGGTAATAAGGCCATTGATGCGCTGAAGACCACCGTAAGAGAAGACTATACACACCCGGATCTGGAGTGGGCAAAGGGAAGCCGTCTCATTATGATCACGGCCCATCGCCGGGAGAACTTAGGCGAGCCTATGAAGCATATGTTCCGTGCCATCCGCCGGGTATGTGACGAGCATCCGGACATTAAAGCCATCTATCCGATCCACATGAATCCGGTAGTCCGTGAGATTGCGGACTCCATTCTGGGAGATGATGAGCGGATCCGTATCATTGAGCCTCTGGATGTGCTTGATTTCCACAATTTCCTGTCCAGAAGTTATCTGATCCTTACGGACAGCGGTGGAATTCAGGAAGAGGCACCGTCTCTTGGAAAACCGGTGCTTGTCATGCGTGATACTACCGAGCGTCCGGAAGGAATCAAGGCAGGAACACTGAAGCTGGTGGGAACCGATGAGGAAGTCATCTATCAGAATTTCAAACAGCTTCTGGAGGATGAAGAAGCTTATCGGGCAATGAGCACTGCAAGCAATCCTTATGGTGACGGATTTGCCTGCAAGCGAATTGCGGATATTCTGGAAGGAAAAGCATGAATCTGTATTTGATTGTATTATTGCTGCTTGCGGCAGGAGCGGTACTGGAATGGTTCAAGCCCAAGTATCAGCAAAAGATATTTACTGTCTGCTGGTGTGTGACTACGGCAGTGGTTGCCCTGCGGTTTGGACAGGGAACAGACTATGCCACCTATGAGGGTATCTATCGGACGATTCCTGCGGTGATTGATCTGTCCAAAGGCTATATCTGTGGATTCTATCCGGAGATGGGCTGGCGGTTGTTCTGCGCCTTTTTCAAACTATTCCAGGCACCATTCTGGACAGTGACCATGGCAGCAGCAGTGATCGAGATGCTGTTGCTTGGTCGTTTTCTGAAAAAATATGTCCCGTATCAGACTACGGGACTGTTTCTGTCTTATCCGGTGCTGATCTTTGTCTACATGGTATCGGGGTTGCGTCAGGCCATGGCGATCTGTATCTTCTTAGGACTGGTGCTTCCGTTCTATCTGGAAAAGAAATGGATCCAGTATGTGATCGGTGTATTGATGGCGGCATCCTTCCATAAGGTGGGATATGGATGGCTGGTGCTGGTGATCGCATACTATATTCCTGTGTGGGGAATGGTGGCTCTGACAGGAGCAGCGACGGTTGTTGGGCTGATAATTCAGATTCCGGTGGTGGAGCAGTTGATCCTGGGAATTCTGCCGTCCTATCATATGACGCAGTTTCTCACAGAGGGCAGCATGAGCTTGTTTGCTGTGGGCGAGCGTGTGGTGAGTTTTGCAGTATTGCTGATGCTATATATATGGCTTTGCAGGCAAAAGGAAGAGATTCCCAAGTGGGTACAGCAGTTGTTCAAAGTATATATCTGTGGCGTCTGCTTTTATATGTTGATGTCAGGGAATGCCTATTATGCCAGCCGCTATGCGACAATCTTCAAGGTTGTGGAGTGTGCGGTGGCAGCAGGACTTGTGGCATGTTGTCGGAGTTCTGAAGATATGATGATAACGGAGAAGCCCCATATTGGTACAGGCATACCTTTCCGAAAATATGTAGGAACCGGAGTTATGGCATTTTTCCTGTGTCTCACACTTGTGATGGGCATGAAGAATCTGCATGCGGCGGTCAGTGAGGGCGGATATGACAAGCTGGGCGTGAACCTGTTTACTTATCCTTACGTATCCGTTCTGAATCAGCAGAAGATCAATGATTATTATGATTATCAGGAAAAGACAGACCAGATGTATGAGTACAATCTGGAAGACCAGCAGCTGTGGATGCTGGAATCACAGGAGGAACCATGAGGCTGGAAATCTTACTGACGGCGATCTTATTTTTCGGTGGAGCGTTTTTCGCCGGATATGGATTGCGACGAGTATTAAAACTTCATAAAGAAGGATTTTTGTTTTCCATTGTAGCAGGTGTGATGGTCTGGTGGGCACTGATGGAGCTGATCCTTGTGCCGATGACCATGAAGCTTGCATCTTTCCATAATTTTGTGATGGTATATACCATTGTAGCCGGAATGGTCTCACTGGCAGGGGTGTTCTGCTGGAGAGATATTCTGGAAGATGGGAAAGAATTGCTGAAGAACTGGCGACAATATGTGACACTGGGACATCTGGTGGCACTGGTATTGATCTGTTATCAGTTGTGGTTTCTTCACCATCATATGTATCTGGAGTGGGATGACACTTATTATGTGAACCTTGCCAATGAAGCTGTCTGGTCAGATAAGATCTACTGGGTCTATCCGGAGACAGGAGCTATGGCGGATTTCGATAAACGATATGTGTTATCTCTGTGGCCCATTTTCTATGCATGGTTATCAAAGCTGATCGGGGTGATCCCGACAATCATGGCACACACGATCCTGCCCTGGCTGATCATTCCTCTGGCATATATGGTGTATGGACTGCTGGGAAAAAAATTGTTTCCAGAAGACAGTGGTCTGCAGGGAATGTTTCTGGCATTTGCAGTACTGCTTCATCTCTTTATGAGTGGAGAACATACTTCAGGACCGACATTTTTAAGTATTACGCCTTGGGTGGGAAAAGGAATCCTGGCGACGGTTCTGATACCGATTTTGTTTTACTGGATGCTTCGGATCGCACTGCAGGAAAAAGCATGGGCAGACTGGTGGATGCTTGGGATTACCGGGCTGGCAGGGTGTCTGCTGTCTTCCATGGGAATTATGCTGACACCGGTATTTGTAGGATTGACGATCCTGGTGGTTTCGTTAAAAAAGAAAAGTATTTCCTGTCTGGCGCATGGAATCGCGGTTTGTATTCCGTGTATTATTTTAGGTGTGTATTATATTTATCTGACCCATTGATGCTGACAGAAAAGAATTTTGAAAGGATATAAGATGCAGGATTTTTTTACAATAGCTAAAACTGATTTTCTCGATACCTTTCAGGGAGCCTGGATCTTTCCGCTGTTATTGATCGTATTGGTTTTTATTCTCTGGAAAGAGAAAGATGACATGCGAAAACTGCTGCTGGGTGTGCTGCCGCTGTTGTTTTTATTTATCTACTGGTGTCCGCTGACTGGGATGCTGTTCATGAAGCTGCTGGGAGAGAACGTATACTGGCGGATTCTGTGGCTGATCCTGATAGCTGTACTGATTCCCTATGGATGCTGTCTACTGATCGGTCATCTGAAAGGCTGGCTGCGGCAGGGAGCGTTTCTGATCGGGATGGCAGTGATCGTACTGTGTGGGACACCGCTGTTCAAATCAGAGGAGTTTCAGGCATCGACCAATGATTATAAGATTCCGCAGAACGTGGTGGCAGTCTGTGATCTGCTTCCAGGCAATGTTCATGCACTGGTATCCAATCGCCTGATGCCTTATATTCGGTTGTATGATCCGTCACTTACGCTAGAGTACGGGCGGAATATTTTGACTTACAATGTAAGGGAAGTGGATAGCCCGCAGGCAGCTCTGTATAAGGCAACTCAGGAAGAAGAAATGGATGTTGCATTTGTCGCATCATTAGCCAAAGAAGAGGGATGTACCTTTCTGGTATTTTCCAACAGCCACACGTACAGTGATGACTGGGAGTCTTATGGCTATAAAGAATATGGTCATACGGATGAATTTACCATATTTGTAGACACAGATTATGAGGAAGGACAGAATACAAAAAAATGGGAAGAGTAAAGCAATTAAAACCGTTCGTTAAGGTATATGTGGGACTGATCCTTGCATTTTTTGTCTCCATGGCACTGGTATTTTGCATTCCGGATTCATGGATCCAGGATAATGTGAACAGCTCCATAGAGATCATGGATGGAGAAGGATCTTATCCGATGTATTTCTTCTATCGTCACAACTCCATCATGGATGTGCATACAGAAGGAGTTATGTATAATGGCTTGATCCCAAACAGGGATTATAATCCCATTCAGGCATCGGTGAGTATCAATCAGTATCCCAGATACTGGCATGGATATATGTTGTATCTGCGGCCGTTGAGTGTGTTGTTCCAGATCACGGAGATCCGGTATCTTGGTATGCTGGCATTTCAGATTCTGCTGTTCTGGAGTGCGTGGATGATCGCGAAGAAGACCAGGCCAGCCTATGCAGTACTGTATGTACTGTCAATTGCCACAGGAAATGCGGCGCTGTCGTCTGTATGCCTGCAGTTCTTATCTACATTTCTGGTATTGTTTGTGTCCATCGGGATTCTGATGAGCAGGTATGAGAAGCTGCGAACGAAAGAGCTGGGACTTTTCCTGTTCTTCTTTGTAGTTGGGATGATGGAGAATTTCTTTGATTTTCTGACTTATCCGATCATTACGCTGGGAATTCCGCTGATCCTGCTGTTGTGGATGCGGGTACGGGATGAGAAGGCTGATCTGAAGGATAATCTGTTGTTCACCATCTGGTCATCCATCTCCTGGGGAGTTGGTTATGCACTGACCTGGATCGCGAAATGGGGGATTACGACAGTCGTTCTTGGTGTACGGTATCTTATCAGAAATCTGAGCGTGATTGAATATCGTCTGAATGGAAGTGAAGAGGAGCCGCTGGATCGGATCGGAACTCTTCAGAAGAATCTGAAGGCGTGGCTCAATATCCGTGACAATGGAATGATCAGCTGGAGCAAAGTTGTGATCGTGATTCTGGTGGTGGCATTGGTGCTGTTGATCTGGAAGAAAGCAAAGGATATGAAGACGATCATGGCTTATCTGCCCATGCTGCTGGTGGCAGCATATCCGTATATCTGGTATCTGGTCATGTCCAATCATTCCCAGATCCACTACTGGTACACGTACAGAAATCAGATTCTTACCTTGTTTGCAGGACTCATATTCCTGGCGAGCATCTTAAAATCAAAAAATGAGTAACGAAAAGCGGCTGGTCAGCTCAGCCGCTTTTTTCTGACTTTATCAATAAATGCTTGTCCAAGGATGGTTTTCAATCCTAATTTGATGAAAAATACCAGTTCCAGCAGGATCCATTTTGGGGTGATAGAAAGCTCCCCGAGCTCTTTCTGCATCCGCAGCTGCTCTTTGTGTGCCTGCCATTTGTTTCGGTCAGAGACACCGGAGATCTCATAGACTGCGATAGGAAGCCCACAATATTCAAAGGCAAGTCCTTTGGAATAGGCTTTTAAGAAAAAGTGATGGTCTGCACAGATCTTATAGCTGGTGTCATAAGGAAAACGCAGAGCCACATCCCGCTCGATCAATGCAGACTGGTGACAGAAGGCCATCTGCCTTGGAAGCGTGGATAAAGGTTTTGCCGGATATCGCTTTACTTGTCCCTGATAGGTGCAGAGAGTATCCCCATAGAGAATCTGTGTATCAGGATCATCCGCAAAAATATTACGAAGAACCGATGCATTAACAAAGAGGTCACCGGCATTCAGATACATGACCCAGTGACCAGTTGCCATAAGGGTTCCCTTGTTCATGGCATCGTAGATACCTTCATCCTTCTCAGAAATATAACGTAAAGTAATGTTCTTTTCTTTAAAAGATGGTCTGAGTTGTTCCAGATATTCTTTTGTTCCATCGGTAGAATCACCATCAACCACAATATATTCAAAATTTCTCCATGTCTGTGAAAGGACGCTGTCCACCGTCTGAGCCAGGTCTTCTTTGGCATTATAGCATACAGTGATGATGGATAAGATAAGTCCAAAGTAATACATAAAGGCTACTCCTTGTCAAGATAAGCGGTCTCACTGCCGCGCAGCGGACGGCGGTCCAGATGATAAGTATCACGGATCACATACTGCGGACTGCTATTCAGACTGATATAGATGCGGCCAATGTATTCGCCGCAGATTCCCAGCATGATCATGATCATGCCGCCGATAAACAGATTCACAGCCATCAGAGAACTGTAGCCAGGCAGGATACCGGCCGGGTGCAGAATCTTCTCGACTACGATGACCAGACCAAGAATAAAACCGATCACAGAGCAAAAAGCACCGGTAAAGGTAGCGATCCGCAGAGGTTTAATGGAAAATGCAGTAAACCCGTTGGAAAACAGAGAGATCAGCTTTCCCAGTGTATAGGTGGAATGCCCGCTTAACCGTTCACGGTCTGCCATGGGAACACTGGCGATCTTTCTTGTGGATCGCAAGATCAGACCATCGATGTAAGGGTACGGATTTTTGTATCGGAGGATCTCATCAGCGATAAAAGACCGCATGGCGATAAAATTAGATACGGTCAGATCCTTTGGTTTGTCCAGAAGAGAACATACCATCGCATCATTGAGACGGCTTCCGAGAACACGGAAGAAAGACTCCTTTCGTTCCTCAAACTTGTATTTTGCGAGGGAAACATCATATCCCTCATGAAGCGGAGCCAGAAGCTCCCACAGGTGATCCATGGGACATTGTCCGTCATCATCCAGGAATACGATCCAGTCACCAGAGGTATAGGAAAGTCCGGCCATCATGGCAGCGTGCTGGCCAAAATTACGGGTCAGATCCACAACCTTCAGGAAAGAGTGCGTATCTGCATAAGCAGTTAATACGTCCAGTACATGATCCGGTGAATAATCATTGACGGTGATCACTTCGTAATCGTATTCAGATCTTTCTCTCATCTTGTCCTGGATCTCTTCCAGAACCGGGATGATTGTTTTTTCGCTGCGGTAGCAGGGAATCACAAAACTAAGTTTCATAAATATTATAACCTTCTTTTCTGTATAAGTTAAATACTTTTAAGCAATTTTAGAATTGTTTTTCCAATATATTCCATATCAGAGTCGTCATAGCGTTGATCCACAGGAAGAACACATAGGTGTTCTGATAAATATTTTTCCCAGAGACTGGCATTCTTATTTTGCAGGGTTTCGTGCCATAATACAGGAACATAGATTTTATTCTGGATCAGTATCTCACGCAGCCCCAGACCTTTCCAGAGAAATGGGTAGGACATGGCAGGTACTGCACGAAAGACTGGAAACTCATTATAAGGAGCCAGAATCTGGTGGAGTGCGGCCAGATTGTGGATTCGTATTGCCTGAATGCTTTTATAGTCTACAGATGCCAGAATGCTGGATGTCAGAATGGACATGGAAGCAGGCCCACAGGTTCCTAGTTGCGTTTCGTTTTCTTTGTTCAGGGAATAGGAATAATTGGTTCCCTGCTCCAGGCTGTGCAGTAAATGAATTGCATGCAAACTGGAATGATGGGCAGGAATATCTTTTCGGGTGATTCCCTGATGAATGACATAGCTTCCATCGCTGACACCGAAGAATTTTCTGCAGGAATAGACCTGCCATGCCTGGGGATGCGGCTCTGTAAAAAAGGATTGTGTGTTATCAATGATAATCTGTCCGTGGAATTGATGCACCAGATGTTCAATGACCAGTTCTGATTGAAGTCCGAAATAATTGACCCAGAGAATCCCCTCCTGATCATATAAAGTGACATCTGTCGGCAGAAGCTGCTCATCAATGTGGTAATAACCAATTTCCACATTGGGAAGACAGACATGAATGGCATCTTTAACCGTGTCACAGAGCCAGTAAGGAAGATAGATTTTCTTCCAGCCGGCCTCTTCGATGGCGTAAGTGATTGCATATCGCCCGGCATTTAAGGCGATCACATCATCTCCTGTATAATATGGTCTGCCTTTGGACAGCTCCAGCGGCAGATATCCCCCGTATTCTTTTTCCATAACAAACTCCCTTAGATCTTTTGTAAATCAAAATTTATTATAAGCCATAAGAAAAATTACGTCAACCTATGGAAAATATTTACTTGTTTTTTGTTGAATTTTAAGAAAAATTAAGTTGTACATCAGGTAAAAGGACGATATGCTAAAAGAATGAAGGTGAGGTGTCGAAGATGATCTGGAAGAAAAGATGTTTTTGGGCAGTGATCTGTCCGATGATGTATATATTGGTATTACTGGCAGTTGTGCCTTTTGTCTACGGAATTGTGGATGACCGGACCATGATGGAGGTGATATCCGGCCAGTACCTGGGGACACCGGATGCCCATGGCTTCTTCACTGGTTACTGGTATCCGCTACTGGTAGCGGGACTCTACCGTGCAGTGCGGAACGTGGATTGGTATGCACTTGGATACATTTTTCTGCAGGTATGCTGCATGGGACTGATGGCATGGAGGCTGACAGAGCTGCAGGAACGACGGGAAGATCGTGACAGACTGGCTGGCAGACCGGGAAGAAAGATTCATATCTGGCCATTGGCGCTGATCGTACTATGGATGATCCTGGATATCAAGCCCATGACACAGCTTTCCTTTACGACTACGGCGGCAGTTGTGGCAGTGACCGTGATCTTCTGGTATATGACGGCGGAAGAGATTCAGATCAGAGATCTGGTGCTGCTGACAGTTCTCTGTTTCCTGAGCATTGAGTTGAGATTTTCAGTGTTTTGCATGATCCTTCCGGTCTGTGGTCTGTTGTGGCTGTTGAGGGTATGGGAGAACAAAGGTGCGGATAAGAAGAATCTGTGGATTCCTATAGCGCCGGTGCTGGCAGCTTTGCTGTATGTGGCGGGATTATTTATTGGATACGGCAGCGAGGGCTGGCAGTTTTACAATGCGTTTAATAACACCCGTTCCCTGATCTATGATTACGAGGAATACATGTTTCCAAGATATGAGGACGAACAGGCACTCTATCACAGTGTGGGGGTTGACAGCAAAGCCAGAGCAAAGAATCTGTATTACTATAATTATACAGCGGATGATCGTGTGGATCAGTCTTTCTTCCTGGACTATTTTGAAAAGCGAAGTGAAGAGATCAGCGGACAGACCAATGTGGTACAGAAGCTGCGTCAGACAGTAAAAACTTATATAAAGGAACATTTGCTGGAAAATATGAGTATCTTCATCTGGTAGCTATGTCAGGTTATGCGATACTGCTTCTGGGATGGATTTTCCGAAAGGATTGGAAGCGTATGCTGGAGACCATCTGTATTCCAGGTATGCAGATCGTACTCTGGCTCTATCTGATCTACCGGGGCAGAATGCCGGAGCGGGTATTAATCAGTATGAATCTGATGCTGATAGTGCCGTTATTACTGCTGGCTCGTGAGTATGTGATGGATGATGCAGGCGGTGTGAGTCGGTCAGCAGCAAGGAAGGCGTGCAGAAAAGCAGGTCTGGCACTTTTGCTGGCAGCTATGGTCGTCGGGGCAGTATGGAAGGTCACGACTGTGCGTACACAGAATCTGGAGACTGCAAAATGGAATGAGAATGTAGAAAAACTAAAAGCCTATTGTATGGATCATCTGGAGAACTTCTATTTTAATGATGTAACATCTATGGCAATGACCACCTACAATGTACATCTGTGGCAGAGTGATCCGTATGTGATGAACTATATGTCCCTGGGAGACTGGATCGCATACAGCCCGGTCTGGGAGAAAAAGCTTAAGCAGAATGGAATCAGCAGTGTGAAAGAGGCATTATATGGTGCAGACAATGTCTATCTGATCAGCAGTTTTGACCGGGGAACAGAATATCTGACAGAGCTTTATGAGAATGTAAGTTGTGAAGAGGTGGATAAAATAGCCGGATTTACAGTCTATAAGCTTCAAATGTTGTAAATACTCCAAAGAAGTGTTAAAATAACTAGAACTATGGATTTTAACAGAAGCTGTGGAGGACAACAGAAGTCATGCGAAGATTCTGGATTTTTAATCATTATGCAACGACCCCGCTTACCGGACCGTTGCTTCGTCATTTTTATTTTGCAGAGTATTTAAAGGAAAAAGGAATAGAGACCACGGTATTTGCGGCCAATGAGCTTCATCAGACCGGCGGGTGCGTGGACACACATGGGAAGCCTTATCTTCGGACCGAAGAGGAAGGGGTTCCCTTTGTGTTTGTAAAGACCAGCAAATATCAGGGAAATGGATTGTCCCGTGTAAAGAATATGATCTCGTTCTTTACAGGACTTATGAAGATCAGCAGGAAGTATGCAAAAGAATATGGAAAGCCGGATGTGATCATGGGATCCAGTGCCCATCCGCTGACCAGTATTGCAGGCATTCTGATCGCAAGAAGATTCCATGTGCCGGCAATCGTGGAGGTGCGGGATCTGTGGCCGGAGGCGATCTTTTCTGTTGGCAAGGTGAAGATGAACAGCCTGCCAGGAAGGTTGCTAAGTGCCGGTGAAAAGTGG
>ERZ1106951.2211-NODE-2211-length-15689-cov-3.546757_pt1 | contig 15689 bp, 21 predicted proteins | sample MGYA00403676_ERZ1106951 | MGnify/ENA primary metagenome ERZ1106951 (study PRJEB35170, sample SAMEA104062398) | human gut metagenome | biome: human gut; feature: human-associated habitat; material: faeces | place: Denmark | collected 2012-04-23 ...
AGAGAAAACTGCGCCACAGCCTTCGAAGGCCATCGCGCAGCGATTTAGTTCAATTCTAATTTATCGTTCCAATTTCCTCTTCGCTGAAAATCTCTTCTACATCAGCACAATTTATTTCTATTATTTCTCCATTATTTTGCTTTATCGAGAATGTATTTTTGTTTGAGTTCACTTTGTACAGCGTACCTATAAAACACTTTTCATTTCTCAAAACTTTACACTTTTGTCCAATATAAATTGCATAATCAAAGTCGCTGTCTGAGCAATAACTAATAAAGCTTTCTCCGTCTATGAAGAATGTATCTACACTTCTGACCATATATTCTATTTCTCCTTAAATTCTAATTTACTGTCTTATCATCTGCATTGCTTTTTCAAAAGATGGTTTTATTAAAAGTTCTGTGACCACATCTTTTACATTTTTCGATGCTTTTTCAGATACTTGCGTATCTGTTATATCTTGTTCATCAATACCGTGCATCAGTTTAAGATACTCAATATCGTTTAATGCAAGATATTCTTGTAATGAACAATTTATGGATGGACTGTTATGCCATTGTTCTATCAATTCATTCCACTCCGATTCTGTTTTATCCGAATATTTCGCCATGAACCAAACCTCCACAATACTTGATTTTTTCAATTTATTCATCCAATCACTAATACTGCTTTAGACACTTTGTATCCTCCCTTCTTTTACAAAATCCTTTACTTTTTCATCCATGTGCTTTTACTCCCCCCCTATTCTTCAATTTGAACTGGATTTTCCAATTTTAGAAACTCTTCTCTATGTTCTACCAATGACGCATTAGCAATTGCATTGATTTTGTTCTGACAGAATGACTCAATTTCTCCCTTTGCTTCCATAATCGTTTTGTCCATCTGTTCATTAAACTGGTCTGCAATAAATCCAATATTGCTTCCAATATCGTAATTTAACATATTGAGCTTTTTTAAAATATTTTCTTTATCTGCCTTTGTAAGTGTCTTTTTTGAAGAAAACAATTCTGAAACTTCATTTATTAATTCTTTTGACTTTTCCATTGCCTTATCAGCCTGCTCTTTAAATTCTCCTGTAAATTGTTCTCTCTTGCTAACAAAATCACACGGAGGTATTTTCCCATCTTTTTCAGTATAGCAAATTGTTACTGGAATTCCTGTTCCTTGTCCAAAAGATGTAATTGCCTCAGCAAATTGTGAATAACTCATTTCAACTTTTACAATAGGCTTATCGCCAAAAATATTGTCACGATTTAATCCTCTTGTGATATCAGCATGTCTAAGTTCCATTGTAATTACATTACTATGTTCAATGCTACTTCCGAATAATGGTGTCTTTCCACCATAAGCTCTGTTAAATAACAAAGTACCATAACTAGGATGACTTGTTTTTGTTCCAAATTTTGTTTCTTCTACTTTATATTCATTCTCCATATATCTATTCTCCTTCCATAGTAAACTTAGATTTCTTAGTCATTAAATAAGTAATCTCTTGCATATTCATCACCAAATTTGTTATACATCCATTTTCTATAATCTGGCGTACAATTACCTGAATGGTGATACACTTTGACATCATAATCTGTAATTTCATAATCGTCATCAATTATAAGAGTTGCATTTGTGTCTTCCTTCAATCTCTCTTCTTCAAATTCAGGAATCTCTACATATCCCTCAAGTCCAATAGAACGTTCATCTCTTGTAATATTTAGTTCATTGATTTTTCCGCCTGAATCAATAAATAAGCAATATACTTCTCTTAATTCTTCATCAGTTAATCTATTTGCATATTTCATAGTATCACCTCTTTAATAAATAGAATTCTTCCAGTATTCCCAATAAATCATTCTTTCTTATGATTATAATTTATATGGCTGTATTGAATCTGTTTTAACAACGTAGCTTTTCCAATTTGCATTTGGACTGTTATCTCCAATATACTCATTAAAATAAGTTGTCACTTCTTTTCCGTCTTCTGTTGAGTGAGAACTTCCAACTCTTCCTATTACCTCTTTATTATCTTCATATCTTCTAGCTTTATAAAAGAATTTCTTTTCGTTAATCATATATAATTTCTCCTTTCACAACCTAAGAAAGTTAAATTTACTTGGTATTTTTATATTATATAGCCTGTAAACCCATCGCAAGTAATATCTGTTAATTCTGGATTTATTTGTGCAAAGTTGATATTATCATCTATGCAAATATATAAATAATTTTCATCTACTGAAATGTGTTGTACTTCATATTTCCCATATGGAACTAACGGAAATTTAATATCATCAACTTTTCCATAAGCTAACTGAACAATTTCGTCTTTTTCTGTTGTTCCTTGAATATAAAAGCTTGTATTTCCACCTGTTATTGTTAATATATCGCTTACTGTCATTTTCATACACTACTATTTTCCTTTACTTTCCATAGTAAACTTAGATTTCAATTCTATTCATCAAGTCTTTAATTTCCTTTTCATACATCACTTTACCAATGTCTGTTGTTGCGCAATAAGGATTATTAAAATGCTTCTCAATTCCATTTAAGATTTTTGATTTATATTCTTCTATCTCCTTACTAACAATTGCAGTAATCATTACATCTAAACTTGGATTATCCATATATTTACCCATAATAATATTCTCCTTCCTTTTATCACAATGATATGATTCCTCTTTTTCATAATATCGAATATCCATATTTCCACAATCTGAGCAAATTATATGTTTATTTTGCTCCTTTCCATTTTAAAAAACTTAGTTGATTTACTTGGCTTTCAATGCATCTAAGTTTCTCTTATAACTATTCTCCACTCTGTTCCAAAATTCTTTTAAAAAATTTTCGGCATCTACTTTTGCTTCGTCAATATTAGATGACTTCATCTTTACTTTTAATCCTGTAGCCGCATCTGTTAACTGAAAATCTTTATATCTCAAAATTGCTACATTTTCACTGATTCCATCAATAAATAGTGCCGTATTATCTTCATAATCTTTCCATTTAAACATATAAATTTCCCCTCTTTCTTTCAAATAATCTATTAGAATATATATATACTATATTATTCAAGTCAATTATATTCTGCATAATATTATACAACAACTTAGTCCTTTCCGTTGCATAAATTAGATTACAATACCAACAATGTACCAAATACTCAGACCGAAAACAAGCCAAATGGCAATGATGCCAATTATAAAGAACCAGTTCGCACCATACGTTTTAATTTTATCTCCTTTACTACATATATTATACCATAAACATTTGATTTTGTCAATAGTTACCACCATTTGCCAAATATTATTATAAACTGTTCTTGTGTTCCGTATTTCTTCAACCAGTAATCTTGGCATATCCTTTTTAATTTCAAATCCAGATTTCTGTCAAAATGAACCCCATAATCTGCCATATTATGCCAATCTGCTCTTAACGGCACTACAAAACCATATGTTTCTGAATTGGCTTTGTTGCTTGCTCCGAAGATATGATGTACGTGAACATTGTTGCTGTCTCCGCTCATATAGCATTTTGTCATGTCATTAGTCAAAATACTATGATATTCCTCTTTTGATTTCGCAGTCTTTGGTTTGTATCTATATTTTTCTCTTTCTCCGCTTTTTAATTTTTCTGCATATGCATCCCGGAATTGAGTTTTTGTCCTCAACGTTGTTCTTGATTGCAGTTTATGTTTTGCCCGTAACGGTTTATATTCCTTTTTACCTTCCGCAATTTTTTTTGCATAAGAATCTCTTAAACATGTTTTTTTCACTGTTCCACCTCCAAATGTAAACAATACCATTAAAATACCATTAAAAAAGTGTAAAAAAAGGACAGGTAACAGGTATTGCTTACCCTTCCTGTCCTAGAAAGTCATATATTCGTGAATAAGCCACTTTAGGATATTAGATAAGGATTCTTCCATACGTATTCCTAAAATGTCTTATTTGTGTTGTTTTTTAATAGCCAAAAATTTTGAAACATGCCGTTTCGGAAGTTGATTCATATCTGTTTCCACATTCCAACATATATTCTTTGCAACCGTTTGGTACTGCATAATAGCAATACAGGTCTGTTGTACCGTCCCAGTCATAGATGATGTCATAAGTTCTTGTTGTACAGGAAATGCCACGATATTTCAACCGTTCTCCGTCTAATCCCTCAATTTTAATGTTGGTATACAATTCATTCTGCGATTTTGACAGACTGTATCGAACAACATGCCAACTGTAACCCGCAGGCGCATCTGCATATTTGTACATGGATTTTCCAGAATTGCAGTATTCCTTAATAATGTTTACCGCTTCATCCCCTGTATACAACTGTTCAATGGTAATTTCGCCGTCAGACAAACTATTTTCTGCATCTTTATCATATGCATGGTATAGTCCGGTTTCTCCGATTTTCAGTAAATGGTAAATATCAGAATACTTCGTTCCGGTTGTTCCTTGGTTGTCTTTTACTGTAAATCCTCTGTTTTCATTGCCGACATTATCTGTGTTGTTTTCCACATCTGCTTCTGGAACTTCGATTTCCGTGCTTTCGACAATTTTAGTTTCCGGCTCATTTACAGTCTCAGTAGGCAGTTCTACAATAGCTTCTGTATCTTGTGCACCTACTGCTTCTGTGGATTCAGTCATTTCCGGTATTTCTTCAACAACTTCGGTCGCTTCATCTATAACAGGTTCGCCTCCTGTTTCGCTCGTGTTTTGATTAGAGGCTTCTGTATCAGCCTGTGTATTATCTGATGAAGTCAGACTATTTGCAATATCTGTAACTGTCAGCGATTTTGAAATGTGTTCAATAATAGAAACTGCATTAGCATCAAGCGACTCATAGTTTTCTCCTCTTACGCCTACGAACATTGAGCATTCATAGTCGCCAACCGATACATATGTAAATTTTCCTGCAAACAGACCATATGTTTCTGTTGTTACGGACACATCCCCTTTGACTGTTGCCATTAATTTGTAGACACCGTCTTTTTCCTCTGTCTCGTAAGACAATGATTTTCCCTGTGGCTTAATCCAGATACCGTCCAGTGATTCACTTTCGATTGCATTTTCAATATTTGTTGCATCTTTTAGCCTGTAGCCTGTCTGATTCTCAACTGCAACTACTACCTGTCCGATGTTAAACATAAGATAAATGCTTTTTCCGTCTTTGAAGAGGTATGTATTTGTACTGTAATCTTCTTCATCGGAGATTGCCGTAATTGCAGTAGCCTGCGCCAAGAAGTTCTCCGGCATATCAAAAGTTACCCCTTCTACAGAAGTCACCTTTGTATAATTTTCTTTATGGTTTTCATAGAGACTGCTACCACACCCACTGCAAGCAAGCATTGCTATTGTTACAGCAAAAGTAATTACGCTATGATATAATTTTTTCAAAAATAAATACCTTCTTTCCTCATCAATATCATTAAGTTAAGCACTTGACAGCAAAAATTTAAAGATAGGCGCATTCCAATCAACGGAAGAGTGGCTGTCTTTTTTCTTAAATCTTACCAGTTTTATTGTATTCTTTTCTTGACATAGTTATTGCTCCTATTCATTAGCCATTATGTATATCAAAAAATGCATCTGTTGATTCTGGTGAATGCTTGTCTGTATCTTTTAAACTGAAATATTCGTCCGAGTAGTCCCAGTCTAAGAAACTGCTAATATGATATGATTTGATGCCCTTTCGCTCTGCTTCTCTTAAAAATGCAAGCACATCATCTACATAAACAACATCTTTCAAGTCAATTCGATGTCCTGCACAATATTCGACAATGCTATCAGCTTTCGAGATATTCTCAAAAGTAAATATTCTATCTTGTCGTCTAATAATTGGAAAATGCTTATCCAACCACAATTGTTTATCGTCCATTTCCTGTTGAACCTGACAATGACCCATGATGAAATTTCTTCTTGCCTCACAAGAATAAACAACTTTCATCATGTGCTGAGATGGTTTTCTTGTTAAGAAAATACGCTCATCAATTTCTTTTAAGCTCATACCATTATTTGTTCCATCTGGGTCTGAAACATGGTCATTAAAACGATAAGGTGCTAAAGTTCCATCAATATCCCAGAAAACATATTTGTTTTCTAAATCATTTTTTTTGTAACGCTACCTATTACTTCCTTCATATATTATAACCTGTATAGCAGAATGTCATCCACGATAGGTATTTTTGTTTTCATACTGTCTTAACTTAATGACATTGCTTTCCTCATGTACTTTACTTTTATATGTATATTATACCATAACTATACCGAAAAGTCAATGTATTTCAACAAGGTCTAAAATTTTGCGAGACTGATATATGACTGCTCAATGTCATATCCAGAAATATAAACCGTCTGTCCTTTTTTCAACTTTCCTAGTGCAATAAAAATTGAAGTTGAATCCGGTGTTGAACACCAATACATAGTCACATTTTGACCATTTGCTGTACATGTTGGTGTATAATTTTTGCCAATACGGACATATGTAAAAAAGATGCAGTCCTTATCTGCTGTGTACTGCGTAGTGTTTGTTGCGCCATATCCACTTGGATATAATGCTATAGTATCCATATCTGTTGAACTAAAAGGGAGAACTGTATCTGCACCGCCTTTTACCTTATGAAGCTTTCCGTCAATTCCAACGTAAATGTCAATTATGTTTTCTGCGTTTTCATTCACTGCTCCACTCAGAGTTTTTGCATTAGTGAGCAATTCTTCGTTTCCAATTGCTTCTGTAACTGTATTGGCTACGTTGGAAATATCCGATTTTCCGACAATCGCATTCAATGTCGAGTTGTCTTGTACCCACCCTCGACATTTGTAGGACGAATTAGTGCTAATGTTCCAACTCCTAATCCAAGTGTTCCTGCTTTCTTGATAAAGTCTTTTCGTTTCATTGTTTTCTCCCTTCTGTTTGAATTGCATTTACATAATTTTGTATATTATACCATAATTGCACCATAAAGAAACTTCTTTTTTACATAAAAAGGCTAATACTTAATGTATTAGCCTTAAAATCTTTTTATTCTTTCAATTGAAGTCAAGTACATATGACCTGCGATAGCAGGTATTTTTCAGTATTTTAGTTGCCGACAAAAATAGCTTCCGATAATCTGCTCTAGCAGGCATTTTTCCAAAGCTTCCTTTGGAAGCCTTGAAAATAGAAGTTATTCTTCAATTATTACTACTTCGTCTGTAAATGCATCTTCATTTGTTTGATAATTTACCGTTTTTATTTCAGTATCAATATAGTGATAAATTGTTACCGTATACGTTCCGCTTTTCAGATAAGAATAATTAGCTGATAAAATATGGTTTTTAGAGTCAACATCCATATTTGTAGATGTGCCGTCCTCATATGTGACAATGCCCCAGATATTGCCGTCACCGTCATAAGTAGCGTAAAATTCTATTTCCTGTTCATCAGAATCAAACACAAATGTTGTTTCTTCTGGTATTGTATCAGCATCTTTCACTGTACTTTCATATCCAATCTCCACTGATACATCTTGTGGCTTGATATTAATTATCCAGTTTCCTGCCATTACTTCTGCCATTTCAACACTTGCAGTTCCGTCCTGTGCCTGCATCTCATAAATCGTGTCATCCGGCGCAATCAATACTGCCTGCATCTTTTCATCCGGGCATTCGTTTATGTCATATGATACAGAAAATAAGATATTCGTTGTTTTTTCCTTTACACTTATACGGTACTGCTGTGAATTTGCTTTCAGCTTTTCCGCTTCCGACATTTGTGAAACAGTATTCATATCGTAGGTATCGTCGTCTTGTTCGCCTTTTTTATAATCAAAATACTTAAATAGTCCGTCGCCTATGGAGTAATAGCCACTTGGCATACCTTGTGGAAGTGCAAGTGACATATAGCCATTTTTTGTGTCTGTTGATGTGCCAGTCGTGTAAGATTCCAGATATTCCAACATGATAACATCTGCCGTTATATTGGCTTCTCTATATGTACTTCCAAGATAGTATGCAATCTGGTACACTTGATTTTCTTCAAGGTCAGCTATTACTCCTTTGTCGCTCAATATTGATTGTGATACTTTTTCGCCATTAATAGACACCAATCTTATTTCATTTGCTTTAGATGTATAAAACAAATCATAGGCAGTTGAGTTTTTGATTATGTTTTTCCGCGGGAAAGTAATATATCCTTCACTATTATATGTTCCGCCGTAAATTCCAAATGAATATCCAAGATATTTATATCTGTTCAATGTCTGAGGCTCTATAGAGGACTTTACACTTTTTATTGCCAATATGCTTGTAGAATATGCCGACGGTACTTTAGTAAAATCCTCTTTTAAAGAAATCACATCACTGTCAGCTTTTTTTTCATACGGTACATAGAAATAAGAACCTTCTTTGACATAAAAAGTTTCATCTTTTAAATCATTCTGTTCTACTGACTCTACTTTATATTTGTCGTCTTCATTCACAAACAATTCCTTTTTCCCGCATCCGCTTATTGTCGCAAGTAAACATATTGACAATAACATATACAGGAATGACCTATACTTTTGCATATGTCTTCTTTTCCTCTTCCTTGCTTTTCTTTAAATATGTTCTGATTGTTGAACTGCAACATCCATACTTTTCAGTCAATTGCTTATAGCTTACATGCTCGTCGCCCTTTTTATTATAGTCATTTATAATTGCGTCGCGGATTTCTTTGGAATACTTTTCTGTACCCCACTCTTTTCCGCAGAAATATTCTTCTCTTGTCTGCAATAAAAGGTTATCGTATGCAATATTGGCTTTGTCTCCATCCTTATAGGCTATGACATATTCTTTTATCCCGTGTGTCAATTTCATCGGGTCTGTCAAACGTATTCCACTTACAGCTTCATAAATTACCCTGCTTGCCTTAAATACGTGTTTTGTTCCGTTTATCTTTACCATCACAGTACCACGTTTACTGATACTCAGCTTGCGCCCATGCGGATTAAAGATTTCCCCGTTCAATGTGACCGTATACCCATAATAGCTATATGTTTGTTTTTCCATATCCACACCGTTCCTTCAAAATTTCATCATTGCACCTTTTCATCACCTTATGATACAAGGATGTCTTTTCATCATAGTTCAGTGGTGTTTCATTGCTCATTAATTCACATAGTTCTTTTGACAGCAGATTTTTTTCTGCTTCTTCCATTAATATATCCATGGCTTCTGCTTTACTATATGCTCTCTTATATTCTCTTTTACTTGTCAATGCTTCGTACACATCTGCAACGGACACAATGCTTACTTCAAGCGGAATTGTATGCAGTCCATATGGGTATCCACTTCCGTCCAGTCTTTCATGGTGGTATAAAGCAATATTAACAATCTCTCTTTTAATCTCTTTATCGCTCTTTAAAATTTGCGCACCCTTTTCCGGGTGCGTCATAAGCAAATCTCTTTCAATCTGTGTTAATTTGCCTTTTTTATTGATGATATTATCATCAATCTCCGATTTCCCTATATCATGTAATAATGCTCCATGAGTTACAATCGTCTTTTTTTCGTCTACACTAATAAATTGTTCTGTCAGACCTATTGCGTAGTATGCAGTTCCCATGCAGTGTACACAGGTATTTGGGTGTGTTTCATTCAACTTATTCAAATAACCTGCTATAATGGGTGTTATTTCTCCCATTAAGTAATTAACCCTGTTACAGTCCATCTTTCGTCCACCATTTTCCATTAGTATACACAGTCATGCGGATATGCTCCTTCTCTTGCGCAATCTGTCAAATTTCCCTTGCTTGAATAATCCGTTATATCTGAACACCCCTTCTTATGGTAATAAACATCTCCATTTGCGTCCTTTTGAATATAATAAGTCGTTTTTTCATTCAAGTCTGATGCAGTAAATGCAAATATATCCGTATAGTTTCGATATGTTAGCGTCTGTTCTCCTTGTGATAATGCAATTACACAAGGCATATCCATGACACTTTGATTTGTGCTGTCATAAGCACTGTTTAAGGTAATCAAATAGTTTGCTTCATATGTATTGAACCAAGTGTTTTTAGTATTTGCATAATAATTCACCTGTTCATTCATTATGGTCGCAATCGTGATATTTCTTTCTTCCTTGAAAGATTCTTCGGTTTCCATAAACTGTAGCTGTGTTGGTTTTCCTAGTGATTCATACAAATCATAATAGTAACCGTTATATTCTACTTGATTGAAATATATCGTTACATTGTCATCGAGACGGTAATTTATCACATAGCTTCCATATGTTTCAGTCCATGTGTTTAATTCCGTCATTTCTTCTTTACTGTAGCTATTTCCGTCTGAGCCTTTATAGGAATTTTCATATTCCATATAATAGCCATTCCAGTCCACAATGAATGTTGTGCTAAGATGATATTTATTGGTCACTTTTGTATCTTCTGTGATAGTATTATGGTTTTTTCCATAAATATTCTCCAAAGCACCAACTACATACCATCTAGTATCTTCATTATCAAAAACCAGCTCATTTTCAGATTTTGCCTCATTTAAAGCACTATTTGTGCTTGCAAGTAATGACTGCTCCTCTTTCACATTATCTTTATTTGCATTAGCGACTTGGTCTGCATAATATCCGAATCCAAAAAACAGCATTATAAAGATTGAGAGAAACAATAATGAAAAATTTGTTATTTTCATATTTCGTCACCCTCCATTAGAGCCTATTGTCCTACTGTAAGTGACAACAATAGAATTGGAATCTGTCTGCGAACCTGTCAGCCAAGTAATCAGAGTAGAACTGACGCTTGCATTTTTTCTAGTCACTGTAATTGTGACAGTATCACCTGTTTTCATAGGATAATCTATAGAGTCCGTTGGGTTAGAATCATACATATATTCTAGTATTTTATCGTTCGGTGTTGTCAGCCAGTCATACCTTACATCATTTGTGTCCGTAGGATATGCCACCTGCGTGTCGTTAGATAAAGAAATATTATATGAACCCACCTTACATATCTGTTCATATGCTTTCTGGTAATTGTCCGCCGATATTTTTCCTGTAACACTGCATTCATCCACGAATTTCACTGCCATGTCAGATACATAAGACGCTGAAATATCATCGGTTTTCATTAGCAATAAGACAATTGCAATTATCAGTCCCATAAAGTACATAAAGTACGAGAACATTTTTCCTGATATATCTTTCATATTTCATCCTCACTGTTTCTCATATATTAACTGAACCACATTTCCATCGGTGTCGCGGATGTATTTTCGCAGATAAGTTGCATCAACGTTGACTACATTTTGTGACATTAATACTGTAGGATTATCTTCTCTTGCTGTTGCCAGCAAGTTTTTATTATCATACAATTCTGTCTTCAAGTCATACAGTCTTCCATTTCTGACAACAATATCTGTCATGCTACTATTCAAGATGTCTGTATATACCTGCTTTCCTGTGATTTCACCGTCATAAACGACTTCTCCATTCTGCACATATCCGTTATACATCGTGTTCTCTGGCATTGTCTTTGATACTGCCGAATTTGCATAACTTGCATCTTGAACATCAGAAATATACTCATACTGACTAAGCATCAATGTTGTCACTAATACTACTGACAGCACAAACAAGACTATATCAAATGCAAAATATAAAAAATCTGTCATTTTATTATTCATAAAACATTTTCCTTTTGCTGTGCAAATAATCTGCGCACTTTATGAAAAGTAACGCAGATTATCTTCAATCATTTTCCAGTCCTTAGTCAAGCGTGAATCTGATTCCTACGATTCCTTGTCCGTCGTCATTTCTGACGATTTCACCGTAATAATTGGCATTTGGATTTATGTAATAAGCAACTTCCGTTTTCTTATTCATTTTTCTGACTACATCTGAATTTGTTGCCAGTAAGTTACCGTCTAATACACTTGTGCCGTCTGCATAGTTGACAGACTGTGTAGCACCGCTTGCAGATACATAAGAAACCCATACGTTTTCATCATTCACAAATTCTTTTACTGCACTCTGAACCTGTGAACCCTTTAAAGTACCTTCATACTTTGTATAAACAGTTTCCAATGCTGTATCTCCTGTTTTGGTAAATTCTTCTGTGCTTTGATTAATATATCTTTTACCAATCATAACCACTGCAAATACAATGCCAATAAATAAAAGTGTTAATAAAATACCAATACCGCTCTCTAAAAAATCTGTCATTTTTTCTTTCATCTTTTTTTCCTCCTATTAAGATGTTTCTTTATTTTGTTTGCCTTCCTATGACAATTGAGTTAACCCTGCCAACATATTTTTTGCATATAATAAAATAGGAACAATCAGATATAATATCATTATTGTTGCAAATGGAGCAAATGAAATAAATCCTGCAAGATTTGAATTGTTCTCGATTCTTTCATTCATTGCTTCTTTGCGTTTCTCTTTGTTAAATGCTTTGTCCGTCTCAATTTCAGAAAACGCTTCTGCTACGCCACATTTATCAATAGCAAGCAGGTTATCAATGAAATTGGCAAATGGTTCGTAGGTTGTCTGGTCTTGCATCTTTTTCAACGCATACTGTTCACCACGACCAAGATTGATTCGGCATTCTGCAATATCTTCTCTGAAACAGAATGAAAAACGTTCCATCCATTCCAGTATTCCCGACACTGTCATACCGCTCATATGCATGAGTACCAACATGAGACTTTGGAACTGCATTACTTCATCTGCTTTTCTGTTCTCAATGACATTTTTTTTGACCAGCATGAACAAATCCGGTACAAGGCATGTGACAGTGCCAACCACTATAGCAATGAAGATATACCAAAATTTAAAGTAAGTTGAATAATATTTATTCATCCTGTCTGTGACATACTGCGCTACTTCCCTAGCATATGCTTCATTTTTTATATTGGTGTTCTTAGTAATTTCTGTTGTCAAGCTATCCACATCTGTTTTTGATTCATAATGTGAGAAGAATTGTTTGTCATTCGCATAAGCTTTTGCTGTTTCCTGCATTAATATTCTATAGCTTTCACTAGGAACTACACTCTCAGTGAAACCGGAAGAAAAGTCATGCAGATATTCTGCTTTTTGGCTAATATCTGATGTAAAAAATACACCTATCGTAAGTATTACTGCGCCTACGAAATATGTGATTTTCTTGAACACATAGACACGCACCCCAGAATAATCCCCCATTGCCTGCATATCATCATTGATTTTTTCATATTTCAGATAATTGCTATTGATGATATTGGCAATAAAATCATCCAGTGGCTTAACCCGGTCTAAAATCTTCGACCAAGCATCATCCTCTTTTTCCACTATAATGTCTTTGTCTTTTAACAGTTCAATGATTTTATATGTGATATATGTAACCGCAAATATTACCACCATTGCAACTGCGCCATAAATTCCCGTGTAATACTGTCCTAATTCCGGCATTCTCGCTCTCGCCCAGTTTTCCAACGGTTTGACTGCAATTACAGGTATGAGTGATATAGCAGTAAGACCCTTGAACACGTTTCTTTTATGGTCATCTTCCAAAATAAATCCATTTACATCCTCTTTTAAATGGTTAATATCTTCAACAAAAATACTGTTTCCATTTGGGAGTATTGCGTCTCCGTTTTCCTTTATGGATGCACAAATAGAAAGAAACTCCGTAAAAAACTTATTTGGAGAGGACGCGATGTACTCATCCATTTTCAATTCTTTATCTTGGCTTACCAAAATGTCATAGATTGTTTTAAAATGCAGGCTGATTTCATAAGGCAAATCATCTATCGTCTTTAAAAGTGCAACTTCAACAATTGGTACTTCCCTGTAATAGTGGCAGACTTTTTCAAGTGCGCTTCTAAACTGATTCATTATCAAGGTTTCCTGCTCATCAAGTTTCTTATTCATAATAGTGTTTGAAGTAACCAAACAGATAAGAAGTCCTGCGCAGGTAAACATCAAGTCGCCACGCCCAAGAAAAATTGTTGCTACAACACCAAGCAGAAACACGATTGTACCTTTTGAAAGTAAAATTCCTACTTCCTTATTTACAGAAAAGTCATCTGCCGGGTAATATAAAACTACCCTAGCATGGACTTTACCATAAATTTTATTAAGTGGCGGGTAACGGAATAATCTAATAATTCCATTTACTTTCGCATTACCATTTTTACGGACAGCAATATCTCCTGCTTCTGTTTTTCGTTTCTTTCTCTGGTTTACCCATAATATGATGACCAGAGAAATAATTGATGCAAAGAGTATGATTAACAGTCCGTTTGATTTTACAAAATTTATGACAGTGCTTGTAATTTCATTTGTACCCAATCTTTAACCTCCTCTGCATCATCACCTTTTTCAGAAACAATCTGCAACATTCTCATATCGTTCTCAAATTCAGTGATTTCATCATACTGTAATTTTGATTTAATATCGTTCATCATGTTTTCCGACGGAAGATGCTCTAATTTAAAGATACCCATTGCGTTACCATTTTCATCAAATTTTTCTTTTCCGTTTTCAATAATCGGGTAACGTTTTACAATATCTTGTGTATCATATAGTTCTGGGTCTGTAACTCTGTGGAAGTACTCCGGCATATCAGCTAATGCTAATTCCAGTCTCTTTGCAATGTCTTCATTATCTTTAATGCCTAGTTCATTTGCCAGTTCCTTATCAACTTCATCAAATTTTCCTTGTTCTTTTTTGCTTTCAAGATAACTTAATTTATTGATAAGTGTTTCCTGCTGTGAAGGATATTTCTTTGCAGAAACCGGAATGATTTCAGTGATTCTTTCCACAAATCTGTCTTTACGGACTTTATCTAGATGGCAGTCGATATTCAATACTTTTGCTGTCATTGCAACCGCATCTTTTTTATCCTTATAAAGTCCAAGTTCCAATAAGTTGTTTGAAATAGCTTCTACCAAGTCACTTGCGGTCTTAGCATGGTGTGTAAACATGGCAAATAATGATGCTACCATGGCTGTCTGGATAACATGGCTTGCCTGTACCGCATTTGCAATCTCACCAAGGATGTTTACTGCACCATTTGTCTTTTTCTGCAAGTTCAATCCTTCCTGCTCAGATACGGATTCTGTCTCTTGGAATGCTGTGATATTCCTTAATGGGTATGTATATCTCAGATTTAACTCTCCCATTAACTCCTGTATACGCAGGTTGTATTCAGTTCTAATAAAACGCACAACTGATTTTAAGAATGTGGTTTTACCACTACCTTGACATCCTGTAATTGCAAAATTTCTCTGTCCCATGATAAGCCAGTAAATCATCACGATAGGAATTACATTATTCTTGTCGCGGATTAACTTAGCAGGTTCAACAGAAGGTGCGGTATCGAATTTTCTCAAGTAAAACTGGTATGAATCTGCAAATGGTGGTCTTGCAACCACGATACGAGAACCATCTATTGTTTCTCCGACAACCTTACCGCTTCGTCTGCTCAATACTTCGGTAGGCTCATATTTATAAATATTGTTGCAGATACGCTCCAACTCAGACTGTGACTCTAAGGTACAGCATTCGAGATGAACGTTGATACCACTTACCATTACCCATACCGCTTCGTAAGAATATGAAGTATTCTTTGCTTTTGATTTTGACGTAATACCGCCACTAGGGATACCGGATACACCGCAATCAATCTCATCTACTTCAAGCTGTCTTAATAAATCGACAATATTCTGACCATAGCTTTTGCTTAAGACTTT
>ERZ1106951.2214-NODE-2214-length-15669-cov-4.714231_pt1 | contig 15669 bp, 9 predicted proteins | sample MGYA00403676_ERZ1106951 | MGnify/ENA primary metagenome ERZ1106951 (study PRJEB35170, sample SAMEA104062398) | human gut metagenome | biome: human gut; feature: human-associated habitat; material: faeces | place: Denmark | collected 2012-04-23 ...
GATCGGAACCAGTGACATATAAGAATATGCCGCCACGGCGATCGGTCCCATAAGAGCAGTCTGACCAAGCTTACCTGCAAGGAAAATGGAGGTCGGACCATCTGCACCACCGATGATGGAGATTGCTGCTGCTGCTTTTCCGTTGAATCCAAGGAAGATTGCAAGGAAGTAAGCCATATAGATACCGAGCTGCGCTGCAGCACCCATCAGGAAGCTCTTCGGGTTCGCGATCAGCGGACCAAAGTCTGTCATGGCACCTACACCCATAAAGATAAGGGAAGGAAGAATACTCCACTCATCAAGGATGTAGAAGTAATGAAGAAGACCACCAACACCGTTGGACATGTCTTCCGGATTTGCCATAATGTCCGGATAAATATTAACAAGGAGCATACCAAATGCAATGGGAACAAGCAGCAGAGGCTCAAATCCCTTTGCAATGGCAAGATATAAGAATACACAAGCAACCACGATCATCAGGTAGTTACCCCATGTCAGATTAAAAAATGCGGTCTGATGGATCAGGTTGGACAAAGTGTCTGCTACGTAAGACATCCTATTACCTCCCGACTTAGTTCATTGTTGCCAGGGTATCTCCATTTTCTACAGAGGCACCTTCTGCAACATCAATGCTTGCAACGGTTCCGTCCTGAGGAGCTACAACCGGGATCTCCATCTTCATGGATTCCAGGATTACAATGTTGTCTCCGGCTTTTACAGCCTGTCCAACGCTTGCTGCGATTTTCAGAACCTTTCCAGGTACGGAAGCTGCAACCTTAACTGCGCCTGCTCCGGCTGCTGCCTTCGGAGCTGCCTTCGGTGCCGGGGCTGCCTTCGGAGCTGCTGCAGGAGCTGCAGCTGCTGGTGCAGAAACGCTTCCTGTCTCTTCAACAGTTACTTCATATGCTGTTCCGTTAACGGTAATTGTATAACTTTTCATTTTAGGATCCTCCTGTATTTATCTCTTTTTACGATTGATTTTGCGGATGGAACGAACAACGAATCCATCTGTAGTGGTTCCCTCAGCTGCTGCAATTGCTGCTGCGATAACCGCGATCAGTTCTGTATCGTCTGCTTCTGCTGCTTCCACTGGTGCTGCCACCGGTGCAGGGGCAGGGGCTGCTGCAGCCTGAGCTTTTTTCTTTGCTTCCGGATTCGGGATGAATCTGAACAGATAGATCAGGAAGCTCAAGAAAATAAGAACGATGAATACGATTGCAATACCCATGATAGTATTCATAACAGCTCTTCTTAAGGTCTCAGCCATGGAGTACTGTACATCAACAGTAAGGGATGTAGGTGCTCCTGTAGAAGCATCGAAAATATAAACGAAATTTGCATCTGCTTTCTCAAAGGAGACCGGTACAGTAACGGTATATCCGTCGTCAGAAGCCTTCACCTCTGTCTCTCCGGTTCTCTCCTTTAAAGCCCCAACTTCATCCTTGGAGCCTGCCCATGCAGTCATTGCTCCAACAGTAAACTCATCAGATGACTTGGTATAATTCTCAATATCTTCATCACTGAGAGCAATGATGGTATCGGTAAGTCCCTCAGCGGTAGTGACCAGGGTCTGCTTTACCGTGTCATCTACCTCATCAGCTGCCCATACGGAGGATACTCCGGTAAGAGTGAGAACTGCCATCATGAGAAGTACTGTGCAAAGGGAGGATACTTTCTTAAAAATCTGTTTCATATGCTCCACCTCGCTTAGACCGTGCCGTGTTTCTTGGACGGACGTTCTTCCCTTTTTGTGAACAGCATTTCAAATGCACCGATCACATATTTTCTTGTATCAGCCGGGCTGATAATGGTGTCAACATATCCTCTTGCTGCTGCAGAGGAAACAGAGTTCTGAAGTTCTCTGTACTCAGCTGCTTTCTCAGTAAGAGCTGCTGCGTCATCGCCTGCATACATGATCTTGGCTGCAAGGTCTGCATCCATCATACCGATCTCTGCGTTCTCCCATGCGTATACCATGTCTGCACCGATTGCTTTGCTGTTCATAGCTGTGTAAGCGGTTCCAAATGCTTTGCCGATCACAACGTTAACCTTCGGAACAGTAGCGTCTGCAAATGCATGAACCAGTGCTCCGACAGATTTCGCCATCATCTTCTCGCCACATACAGTAGCCTTGAAGCCGTTTACATTTGTAAGAGTAAGTACCGGGATCTCGAAAGCGTCACAGAATTTTACGAACTCTGCTGCTTTTCTTGCACCGCGTGCACTAAGGGTACCATCAGACTCCCATACCTTTTTGCCTTCTGCATCATAGCTCTCGCTTCTGTTTGCAACAGCACCAACGGTAGCGCCGTTCAGTCTGATAAATCCAACAGCAACACTCTTGCCGTAGTCAGCTTTTACCTCGAAGAACTGTCCGTTATCAGCGATTCTGGAAAGTGCAATGGCTGTGTCACCTGTGCAGTTCTCAATATCCTCGCATACACGGTTCAGGTCGTCTGTGCACTCCATGTAAGAATCAGTGTCTTCGCAGTTAGATGGCAGATATGTTACGAGTTCACGGATTTTTCCAAGGATCTCGTCCTCAGTGCCGATTCCGTCTACAAGACCTGTCTCTTCGCTCTGGAATCTGGCAGAGGATGTGTCACATTTGGAAACGTGATTGCCTTCAAGGGCGTTCGGGGTGTTTACAAACAGTTTGCCTTTCTTCTCTTCAACAAATGTGAAGTCTGTCAGTGCCGGTACAAGTGCCATACCACCACCGCAGGTACCGAAGATACCTGTGATCTGTGGGATCAGTCCGGATGCCAGAGTCTGTTTCATATAAATTTCACCGAATGCTTCCAGTGCGTCAGTTGCCTCCTGAAGACGGAGACCTGCACAATCGATCAGGCCGATCACCGGAGCACCGGTCTTCATAGCCATATCATAAAGTCTGGTAATCTTCTTGGCATGCATTTCACCAACTGTTCCGTTCAGTACGGAAACATCCTGGCTGTACACATACACCAGATTTCCATCGATTACACCATATCCGGTAATAACACCGTCTGAAGGTGCTTTTTTTTCAGTCATGTTGAAATCTGTATTTCTGGCTGTTACACTTTGGCCGATCTCAACAAAACTGTTCGCGTCAAGCAAAGAAGTGATTCTTGTGCCCGCTAAACTTTGTGTTGCGTTACTCATTCTTTCTTGCCCTCCATTTTATAATAATTTAAAAGTATAACCAAAAATTCTGCCGATTCTAATTGTACATTTTTTCACACAATTTTTCAATAGTTTTCCGTGTTTTTATGCAAAAAAATCCCTCGATTTTCGGGGGATTTTTTTATATATCATACATATTCCGTCAGGCTTTTTAGTGAAAAAAGTCATGAAACACCTTGTTTGCGCACCATAAATAGGTGATTTTAACAATATTGCGATCTGCTGTCACAAAATAGTTATCCAGGACAAGTTCTCCAAGGCTAAAAGTGACCTGACCAATTTTCTGCCCCTTTTTCACAGGCGCTGTCAAATTTTTCTCAATACGCAGATGGCAGGTAATCTTTTCCCCTTCTTTCAGAAGGATCTGTTTCTTTTTGTCAGAATCAGATGCCTGAATCCGGCCATTTATATATACATCTGCGAAACCTGTCCCAGTTTCTGTGAGAATTTTTCCGGGATTTTCCTTGTTTTCCTTGCCAGATTCTTTCCCGCTGCTTTCGTCAGCCCCATCCTTTACTGGTATAGCCGGAATCTCTGGCTCCTGCCAATAGGTTTCCTTGTGAAAATTTGCTTTGCCATATTCCAGCAGTTTCATGGCATCTTTCCATTTATATGTCTTATTATTCGGCCAGCCGCAGCCAAGAAGGGAAATAATAAATTTTCTTTCCTCATTTTCACAGGCTGCCACATAACAATAACCCGCATTTCCTGTAAAACCGGTTTTTCCTGAAATGGCATCCGGAGTCATATCAAGAAATGCATTTGCATTATGGACGGAAAACTGACGTTTTCCTGTAATATCAGAAAAAGAATAATCCCTGGTCTGTGTGATATGAAGAAATGCTTTATTTTTCACCGCATAGCTCATGATCAAAGCCAGATCTCTTGCGGTAGTCTGATGAATGCCTCCTGCATCTGCACTGTCAAGACCGTTCGGCGTAACAAAATGAGTGTTCGTGCAGCCAAGCTCCTTTGCTTTCGCGTTCATCAGATCTGCGAATGCGGAAATGCTGCCGGAGACATGCTCGGCAAGTCCGTTTGCAACCTCATTGGCGGATTTTAAGAGAAGTCCGTAGAGGCAGTCTTTTACAGATACCTGATCTCCTTCCACAAGTCCGATCTTCACCGCACCGGACTCCAGATTTGTGACAGCCGTCTTTGAAAACGTCACCTTGTCGTCCAGTTTCGATTTCTCCAGCACAAGGAGCGCTGTCATGAGCTTTGTGGTGCTGGCCGGGGCGAGTTTCTCATCGGCATTCTTCTCGAAGAGAACTCTTCCGTTCGTCACATCGTAGAGGATTCCGGCCTCCGCGGAGATCGTCGGCTTTGCGATGGCATCCGCTGCCGCTTTTGCCTCTGCGCTCACCTGGCTCTGACCGGCTGTGTTTGTTGTATTATTTGATGTATTGGGCTTGCTGTCCTCATATCCCGGACCGCCCTCGTTTCCAGCCTGGGGATTCTGGGTCGTGTTTGTCGTCTGTTTGTTCTGGCTGGTGGCCTGTTTATCGCTGTCCCGGATGATCGTAGCCGCCTGCACCGGCTGTGCCGCAAAAATGGCACACGCAAGTGCGACCGGGATAAATCTGTTCATTTTTCTCATTTTTCTTTCCTCCTTTTCCTTCTCTATGCTACCATAGACCCACCGAAAAAGCTTTGCAATTTTCTGTCGATTTTCTTATGTCGCTTCAAGCATTCCCGTCTACGTCTCGCGCTGACAGGAACCGTATGTCCGTCTGATACGGGCATATCGCTTATATATCTTCGTCCAGCATACGAATGAGGTCTTCTCTCGTGATACTGCTGAGCGCTCCTGTTCCTTCCGTCACCACGGTATCCGCCAGATCCCGCTTCATATCCTGAAGCTTCAGGATATTCTCCTCGATGGTGTGCTTCGTGATAAGTTTGAATACGGAGACCTGGTTCTCCTGTCCGATCCTGTGGGCGCGGTCTGTGGCCTGGTTCTGTGCCGCCACGTTCCACCACGGATCGTAGTGGATCACCACATCCGCCGCAGTGAGATTTAATCCGGTTCCGCCGGCCTTCAGTGAGATTAAGAACACCATCACATCGTCCTTCTGGAACGAAGACGCCATCTGCACGCGGTCCCGCTTCGGCGTGGAGCCGGTGAGCAGGTAAAACGGGATCTTCTCCTTCTTTAAGCGCTTCGCGATGATCTCAAGCATCGATGTAAACTGGGAGAACAGGAGGATCTTATGTCCCGCAGATGTTCCGTTTAAGAGAAGCTCCATACAGGTATCGAGCTTCGCGGATCCACCTTTGTAGCCGTCAAAGCATAGAGACGGCTCGCAGCAGATCTGGCGCAGACGCATGAGCTCCGCGAGGATCTGCATCCGCTCTTTTCCGTAATCTCCGTCAGTTCCCTCCATGAGCTGTTCCTTTAAGGAAGCTGCCGCCGCCGTGTAGAGGTCTTTCTGCTCGCCCTCCATGTTGGAGTAGAGAACCGTCTCTAATTTATCCGGAAGTTCCTTTAAGACATCTTTCTTTAAACGCCTCAAAATAAACGGTCCCGTAAGCTTTTTTAACTGAACCAGGGCATTTGGATCCTGGTCCCTCACGATCGGCATCTCAAACGCACGCTTAAACTTCTGTGACGTGAATAAAAATCCCGGCATCAGGAAGTCAAAGATACTCCAGAGTTCCCCAAGATGGTTCTCAATGGGTGTTCCTGTCAGGGCAAATCTCGTCTTTGCCGGAACAGCCTTCACGGATTTCGCTGCCTGTGTGGAGGAATTCTTGATGTACTGGGCCTCGTCAATGATCTCGAAGCGGAATTCCTTTTCATGGTACCAGAGAATATCGCGCTTTAAGAGGTCGTAGGACGTAATGATCACATCCGGGCGCTCCTTCTCATAAGCTGCGAACATCTCCTCGCGCTCTGCCTGGTTCCCCGCCGCCGTCATGATCTTAAGCTCCGGAGCAAACTGGGCAAACTCGTTCTCCCAGTTGTATACCAGGGATGCCGGACACACCACGAGAGACGTGCCGCCGTTCTCTGCCTTTTCATCCAGCAAAAGGGCGATGACCTGGATCGTCTTTCCCAGACCCATCTCGTCCGCAAGGATTCCGCCAAAGCCGTAGGCATCCAGGCTCTTTAACCACCGGTAGCCCACCTTCTGGTAGCTTCGAAGCGTCAATGCAAGGCGTTTCGGGATCTCGTAATCGCTGTCCTCCACGTCCTTCATGCCACGGACAACAGCCTTGAACAGCTGGTCGCGGTACACGCTGACGCTCTTATCCTCTTTTAACGCCGCATCCAGGAACATAGCGCGGTATGCAGGGAGCTTTATCGTGTCAGAACCCACAAGTTCCTTCGCGACACCGAGCTGTTCCGCGATCTTTGCGACCGTAAGAAGTCCACCGTCCCCCAGTGTCAGGAAATCTCCGTTCTTCATCCGGTAAAAGCTCTTTTTCTTTCCGTAAGCCGCCAGCACCGCCGCGAGTTCTTCCCTCGGAAGCGCCCCGGTGTCTACCTCAAGTTCCAGCCATTTTCCCAGTGTCCGTACCTGGACCGATGTGCTCACCGGCGGCAGGACACGGATCTTCTTGAAGGACTCGGACACGAACACATCCCCGGTATCCATGAACTTCTTCATGCCCTCGGAGATCAGACGATATACCGCCTCATCGTCATTCTTGATCACGAGGTTTCCGGATCCGTCTTCCGTATACTTAAAGTAGGTGGTGATCAGCTGGCTCACCTTGAATTCTCCCGGGACATCCCGGCAGATCTCTTTCGGGACATTCTCGTCCGCCAGCGGGTGAAAGGAGAAATCGCCGTAGGCGAGCTCCGGACGCAGGGTGACGGTTCCAGCGGCATCGCTGTCAAAATAGAAGGAGGCCTTCAATTCCTTCGGGCGGTAGCTCTCGAGATCCACGCCCTCGGAGCGGATCAGTCCGAAAGGCTCCAGCTTTCTCAAAACTCTCTCATAAAAGAGCGGCATGTCCCGGTCATTGACGGAGACTTCATTCTCCGCATCAAGCCCCATGACCATGTATTCCATGAATACGGTCAGGCACTCCGTGTAGTCTGGATCGCAGCGGCAGATCGATTCCTGGTCCGCGATAAATAAGGACTTTTCGCCGGAAAAGGCCATAATGTCCTTGTCAACAGTGACCTTGATCCCGTCCCGTCCCTCTTTCTTTACAACAGCGGTAAATGTAGGATTTTCCCGTTTTACCGTCAGCATTCTCTTTTTCTTCCGGTAATCCTCACACTCGATGGTCTGACCGTCCATGATGGCAAAGAACCGCTCTCGTCCGGCTTTTCCCAGGATCAGTTCTTTTAACGCCGGTTCCGCTTCCATGGAAAACCGGCCGTTTCCGCGGTATTGTTCCCTAAAAAAGCCGACACGTTCCATGATGAGAAGCGCCAGCGCCCGGCTCTCCTCATCGAAAGCCTGAAGACTGTGATGGAACGCCAGCCCTTTTCCGTACTGGACAAGGCTCATGGTTTCCATCGCCTTCGCGAAGGCTGTCAGATCCTTCACCGGGTACTGTTTTTCACGGCCCACCGTGAAGCGGACCCGCACCTGGCCTCTTGAGATCGTAACGATAGGGATCAGACGGTAATGTCCCTCCTCGGAGGCCCCCATGATCCGGCTCACCTCGCGGTTCGTGTACTCCCGGACCATAAACCGGACTTTCTGGGATGTGGAGACCGGATATTTCGACTCCCTGCTCTCTCTCCGGAGCCATTCCGCAAGCAGGGCATGGGCATGCGGGCACATGGGGATCCCGTCGGGTCCCTGTGTGCAGGATACTCCGCAAAAGCCGAGATTTCTTCCCGTTTTACTGATATGCGAACAAGAGTAGTCAAAATTCTGACTACCCTTGCGCAGGATACGGACACGGTATTCATCTTCCCCGTCCATGACGGTTCCCCTGATCTCTGTCTCGCCTTTCCAGAAGGCTTCGGCAGTAAGTTCCGTTACTTCCATATCATTCCGTCCCCCCGGTTTGTTTTATTGCTTTCCAGCCCTGAAACGGATCGTTCCGCACTACGTGCTCCCACGATCCTAACTTCATTCGCAATCCAGCCTGTCGGCTTACTTGCTCATGAAGTTTTGCCTGTCATATGTCTATGCATCTGTGCAGGCAAGCCTGCCCTTCTGCATAGCCGCATGACAGGCTGTTTCATCACATCCGTTCCGGTGCGCTGAATCCCAGAACGTTAATGCATGTCATTAACACATCACGTGTTAACGTAACAAGGCTGATGTACCCCGCCTGTTTCTTCCTGTCTTCCTCAGCGATGATCTTCGTCTCATGATAGAAGTGATTTAACGCATTTGAGAGTTCGTAAATGTAAGCGCAGATCTTATGCGGCGCAAGCTCCTCGAAGCAGGTAAGCATCACATCGCTGTACCGGGAGAGGGCGAGCATCAAGGTCTTCTCCGGCTCTGCGGACGGCGGAAGGATCTCGCCATTCTCTGTATTTTCACAGGTATCGCTGTATTTCTTTAAGATGGAGTTGATTCTCGCGATCGTGTAGAGAACATACGGACCTGTATTTCCCTCAAAGGAAGTAAATCTGTCGATATCGAAGACATAGTCCTTTGTGGCCTGGTTAGAGAGATCGCCGTATTTTAAGGCAGCGAGACCTACGATCTCAGCCGTTTTTTTCGCCTCATCTTCAGAAACGGTACGGTTCTCCATGATACGGTTGTAAGCCGCCTCATCGATATCCGCGATCAGGTTCTCAAGACGCATAACGCCGCCTTCTCTCGTCTTAAACGGCTTTCCGTCCTTTCCATTCATGGTACCGAAGCCGACAAAATCCATCTTCCGGTCTGCCGGAACGATCCCTGCCTTCTTTGCGACACGGAAGACCTGTGTAAAGTGGAGTTCCTGACGCTTGTCCACTACGTAGATATAGTGATCCGGCTTGAAATCTTCTTCTCTCTCAACGATGGTCGCAAGGTCGGAAGTCGCGTAGAGGGCCGCGCCATCGGATTTTCTTACGATACACGGCGGAAGCTCCTTGGTATCGGTCGGCTCGGCGATATCAACAACGAGAGCACCCTGGCTCTCATATGCAAGTCCTTTATCCTGGAGGTCCTTGATCAGGCCCGGGATATACGGCTGCGCGTCGCTCTCACCTTTCCACAGGTCGAAATCCACGTCAAGGTTTGCGTAGTTTCTCTTTAAATCTTTTAAGGAAACATTCATGATATGCTTCCAGATCGCACGGTACGGCGCGTATCCGCTCTGAAGCTTGAAGGTCGCCTCCTGGGCGCGCTCCTTGAATGCCTCGTCAACCTTGGATTTTCCGCTGGCTGCCGGGTAGATCTCCTCAAGCTCAGAGATCGTAAACGGCGCTTCCTCCGGATACTCTCCGGTAAAGCTCTCGTCAAAGTACGGAAGTTCCGGCTTTCTGTCCTTTAATTCCTCGATGATAAGGCCCATCTGGAGTCCCCAGTCACCGAGATGAACGTCTCCGATGACCTTGTGGCCCACAAATCGTCCCATACGCTTTAACGCCTCACCGATCACCGCGGAACGGAGATGTCCGACGTGGAGCGGCTTTGCGACGTTTGCTCCGCCGTAGTCGATAACGATTGTCTCCGGCTTCTCGACCTCGTCCATTCCGAGCTTCTTTGCGCCCTTCATTCCGTTCATGTAGCCGGAAAGGAAAGCCGGGTCTAATTTCAAGTTGATGAATCCCGGCATAACGGCATTCACTTCTTCAAATACTTCGCTGTCTTTTAACTGTTCTACTACACCGTTCGCGATATCGATCGGTTTCTTTTTATATGTCTTTGCGGCTGCCATCGCGCCGTTGCACTGGTATTCGCAGAGATCCGGGCGGTTGGACAGAGTCACTTTTGCAAAGTTCTCATCGTAACCGTTCGCCGCAAAAGCTTTTTTCATCTCATCTGTGATGATATCCAGAATTTTTTTCATCTGATTTTCTCCTTTTTTAGCGTGCCAGTCTGCATCATTTTCCCGCGCCATACCAAAAACATGGCAATTGCAGACACAGACTTATACAGTAACTATCATTATACCGTATCGCGGTAGAAAAATCCATAGTTCTGTTGATATTTTTGTTATCGCTCACGCATGACATACAGGAGCTGTTTTCGGTTATGGTCTGAACACGTCATGGGCAGGCATATTGGGGAGGGACAGCGAACTGCCAGGTTTCAAGGAAAGACCTGGCAGTTGAAAATATCATCTTATCTTTTACGCTTCCCCGATCACGCTCGTCGCGAAATTCACCGAAGCCATAGCGTCCTTACAATAGGCATCCGCCCCGATGGCATCTGCATACTCCTGTGTCAGGACTGCACCGCCAACCATGACCTTCACCCATGGTGCATCCTTCCGGAGCGCCTTGATGGTGTCCTCCATTGCCGGAACCGTTGTCGTCATGAGGGCACTGAGTCCCACCACCGGCACGTGCTCCTTCACCGCCGCTTCCACGATGGTTTCCGGCGGCACATCACGTCCGAGATCCATCACGTCAAAACTGTAGTTCTCCAGAAGGACCTTCACGATATTCTTTCCGATATCGTGGATATCGCCTTTAACTGTGGCGAGGATCACTTTTCCCTTTTTCCCCTGAACCTCTCCGTTAGCCTCCATGGACTCCTTCACGACGGCGAACGCTGCCTTCGCCGCCTCCGCACTCATCAAAAGCTGCGGGAGGAACACGGTTCCGGCTTCAAAGCCTTTTCCTACCTCGTCGAGGGCCGGGATCATATCCGTATTGATGAGCTCTAAGGCATCCGTGTCCTTCAAGGCGAGTTTCGCTGCATCGGCTGCCGCCTGAGACATTCCCTTTACAATGCTCTTTTTTAACGCAGATCCGGTATATGCCGCTCCTGCGCCTGTGCCGGACGTATTTCCGGCTCCGTTGCTGTTTCCTGCGCCTGCCGCTCCACTCACCCCGGCTGCCTGGTTCACCGCCGCCGCCTTTAAGATCTCTTTCTGTCTCTTCTTCTCGGCTTCCTTCGGAGCATAGATTCCCACATATTCCGCGCAGTTCTCATCCTGAGCTGACAGCACAAGGAAGCTGTCATAGGCCTGCATCATGGCTTCCAGATTCGGATTCACGATCCCCGCGGAAAGTCCGTTCTGCATCGCGAGAAGGAAGAAGGAGGCATTGATATTCTCACGCATCGGAAGACCGAAGGACACATTGGAAACACCGAGGACTGTCTTTCCTCCAAGCTCGTCCCGCACTCTTCTCACGGTCTCCAGTGTTGTGAGCGCCCCGTTCTTATCGGAGCTCACCGCCATGCAGAGACAGTCCACGAGAATATCCTTTTTCGGGATCCCATAGGATGCCGCTGTCTCGTAGATCTTTCTCGCAACAGCAAGTCGTCCGTCCGCCGTCTCCGGAATTCCGTTCTCATCGAGAGCCAGAGCAACCACCACACCGCCATAATGCTTTACCAGCGGGAAGATCTGCTCCATGACCTCTTTCTTTCCGTTTACCGAGTTGATCAGCGGTTTTCCGTTGTAGATCCTGAGCGCCCGCTCCATGGCCACCGGGTCGGAGGTGTCGATCTGAAGAGGCAGATCCAGAACACCCTGAAGTTCCTTCACCACATCCACCATCATCTGGGGTTCATCGATCCCCGGAAGTCCCACGTTGACATCCAGAACATCGGCGCGGCTCTCCTGCTGGGCAACACCCATGGATAAAATATAGGTCAGATCCTTATCCTTTAATGCCTGCTTGAATTTCGGCTTTCCCGTCGGGTTGATCCGCTCCCCGATCAGGATCGGTCTTCCGCCGAATGTCACTGCGTGGGAGTAGGAGGAGATCACCGTGCGGTTTTTGTCCGTAATTTCACAGACAGGAATATCATCACAGGCAAGCTTTGTCTTATGAATGTGTTCCGGTGTCGTTCCGCAGCAGCCGCCGAGCACCGTCGCCCCGTTTCTCGCCATATCCTGCATCGCCGCGGCAAACTCATCGGCATCGATGTCGTAAACGGTCTTTCCGCCCTCGCTTCTCGGAAGTCCCGCATTTGGGTTCACGAGGATCGGGGTGGAGGACACTCTCGCCATATCTCTCATAAACGGCAGCAGCTGGATCGGCCCAAGACCACAGTTTAAACCGATCACATCGGCTCCCAGTCCCTCTAAGAGTGCCGTCACAGACTCCACGTTGCCCCCGGTCAGCATTTTTCCCTTTTCATCCAGCGTGATGGTCGCAAATACCGGCAGATCACTGTTCTCCTTCGCCGCCAGGACTGCTGCTTTAAGCTCATATCCATCTCCCATGGTCTCGATGATCACAAGATCCGCGCCAGCCTCTTTTCCGATGAGTACCACCTCTTTATAGGCCTCATAGGCATCCTCAAACTCCAGATCGCCGTATGGCTTTAAGAGCTTTCCCGTCGGTCCCATGTCCAGAGCCGCATAACCATGTCCGGCTGCCGCGATGGCATTTTTTGCATTTCGAACCGCCGCCGTCACGATCTCTTTTACGGAATATCCATCCTCCTCTTTAAATTTAAAATGGTTGGCGCCGAAGGTATTCGTCGTCACCACGTCAGATCCCGCATCGAGGTACTCCCTGTGGATCTCCGTGATGATCTCCGGTCTGGAAAGGTTCCATGTTTCCGGAAGTTCGCCGGGCTTCAGACCACGGGCCTGCAAAAGACTTCCCATACCTCCGTCAAAATAAATCCGTCTCTCCTTCATCAGTTCCAGAATTCCCATGGCTCTCTCCTATCTTCTTCAACTTATCTTCTAAACGCGCAGTCTTTCTTTCCGCACGCCTCGCATCCCTCGATCACACAGGCTGCCGGTGCCCGGCTCACCCCGATCACCGCCGTCACCGACTTCGACGGCATCATCAGATAACCCTCTGTCAGTGTGATCCCGATCCGTTTTCCTGCCTCCAGTCCGTCAAGGATCTGTTTCTGGGCCGATAGCGGAAAATCCCCGTAACCCGGTGAAAATCTTGGTCTCAGATAAAGCCCTTTTTCCAGATACTCCTTTTTCCACATGGCATTCAGTTCATTGCAGTAAGCTTCCACCATCGCTGCCGCCGCTGCCTGCATGACCACCGCTTTCGCGACAGAAAGCTTTCCGTACCGGGCGAGAAGTCTGTCTACCTCCGCCCCCACGGTGACCGCCATCACAAGCACGGAATCACAGCCGGACAGGTTCTTTTTTAAGTTTGCGCTCTTTGTCCGGAAGCAGCCGCCATCAATGGTTCCGTCCTCTTCCACAGAGAGCGGATATTCCCGCACGAGATGCCTGAACTCCGCTGCGCGTTCCGCTTCCCGGATACATTCCTCCAAAAGCCGTTCCGTCTCCGGATCCGGTTCATGTTTTCCAAGCCCCAGATATCGGAGCGCTTCTTTTCTGTCAGTCTGCATTACTCCATTGCTTCCTTTCAGTTTTCCTGAATTTCCTGCTGTTGCATTTTCCACATTCCGCAGTATTCTGCACGCCGGTTTCTGGATATTTTCTCTGTCTGAACGAGTTTCTTCCTTATTATAATAGGTCATATAACCGGCAGTTAACTCACGTATAACTTCAGGTTAAAAGAGTATTTCCATTATAACCTGCTTTTCATCATCCATTTCGTCTGATCTTAATAGCATACCACGTTCCGCCTGCCGCTGTCCAATACAGGCGCTATGTGTCTGGTTATAGGTTTTACCTATCGCCGATCAGCCCCCTTACATGCCCTCGAACTTTCGGATCTCCTCCAGATATTTCTGTCCCAACGGGCTTAGGGCGATCCCTTTTCTCTTTAAGTATCCGATAGTCATGACCTCGTCGGACTTTAATTTCACCGCCCAGTAATCGGAACCGTTTAAATTATCACAGAGGATTCCGGAACAGAGGGTATATCCGTTAAGGCCTACCATCAGATTTAACAAGGTCGCCCGGTCATTGGCCTTGATCAGCTGTTTATAGCTGTAGGTGCTCAGCACCTCCTCCGCAAAATAGAAGGAGTTGTAATTTCCCTGTTCAAAGGAAAGGCACGGATACTCCTGAAGCTCCTCGATGGTGATCTCCTTCTGGTTCGCTAACGGATGGCCTTTCCAGAGATATACATAGATCCCGCAGTCCATAAGCGGGCAGAATTCCAGGTCGGACTCATCGAAAAGCTTTGTGAGCACTTTCCGGTTGAAATCATTCAGATACAGGATCCCGATCTCACTCCTGAACGTCTTCACATCCTCAATGACCTCATAGGTCTTCTCCTCCCGGACCGCAAACTCGTACTCATCCATACCAAACTGCTTTACCATCTCGATAAACGCGTTTACCGCGAAGGTGTAATGCTGCATGGAAACGCCGAATTTCTTCTTCACGTTCTTTTTCTCAATATACCGGGATTCCATCAGCTTATACTGTTCCGTTACCTGTCTCGCGTAGCCTAAGAACTCCTGTCCTTCCGGTGTCAGGACAACGCCGCGGTTGCTTCTCTTAAAAAGCTCTGTCCCGATCTCATTTTCCAGCTCCTTGAGCGCCAACGAAAGGCTGGGCTGGGATATGAAAAGAAGCTTCGCCGCTTCATTCATGGAACCGGTATCCGCGATGGTGATCACATACTTTAACTGCGTCAGCGTCATAACACGTCTCCTTTCGGGTGGATCCGGGCCTGTTGTTTTCCCTTCCCGGCTCCTGATATGTCAAATTTTATCCACTGTGAGTCATTTTGTCAATCCGAACCGCCATTCCGCAAAGGCACACCGGCTCTGGTCGTTGCGGTCCGTGCGCTGCAGAGCCAAACTGCAACAATTTTTTCGTTAAAAAATAAATTTGCTTGACATTTTGAAACAAACTCCCTATAATTCAAAATAATCTTTAACCGCTTCACTGCAACTCGACAGAGCATTGAACGGTTATCATGATAACAAGTTCCAGAGGAGGAATCAATTATGAAAAAAAGAGTTTTAAGTTTAAGCCTTGCACTTGCAATGGCGACTTCTTTAACTGCCTGCGGAAGCTCATCTTCCACAACCGAGACAACTGCCGCTGCAGCAGCTGACGCGACAACAGCCGCTGCTGGCGCTTCCAGTGAAGCATCTTCCGACAAAGTATTCAAGATCGGCGGTATCGGCCCGGTCACAGGCGCGGCTGCTGTATATGGTCTCGCAGTTAAGAACGGCGCCCAGACCGCTGTTGATGAGATCAACGCTGACGGCGGTATCAACGGATACCAGATCGAGTTTAATTTCCAGGATGACGAGCACGACGCCGAGAAATCCGTCAATGCCTACAACACATTAAAAGACTGGGGCATGCAGGTCCTCATGGGAACTGTAACCTCCGCTCCATGTGTAGCTGTTGCAGATAAGACGAATGCTGACAATATGTTCCAGATCACACCGTCCGGCTCCTCTGTTGAGTGTGCGCAGAACCCGAACGTGTTCCGTGTATGCTTCTCCGATCCGGATCAGGGTGCTGCATCCGCAACTTACATTGCTGAGAACAAACTTGCGGAAAAGATCGCAGTGATCTACGACAGCTCCGATGTATACTCCAGCGGTATCTACGAGA
>ERZ1106951.2228-NODE-2228-length-15584-cov-7.171357_pt1 | contig 15584 bp, 10 predicted proteins | sample MGYA00403676_ERZ1106951 | MGnify/ENA primary metagenome ERZ1106951 (study PRJEB35170, sample SAMEA104062398) | human gut metagenome | biome: human gut; feature: human-associated habitat; material: faeces | place: Denmark | collected 2012-04-23 ...
CAATTTTTTTGCGGGAAGTGGACGCGGGGCGTCGGGGACGCCGCCCCCTACAGGCTGGCAGTAAAGTGGATGCCTGCCCGCGGCGGGATGGGGGCATCCCGCCCTACGAATGACATAAAGTGAGTGCGTAGGGCGGCATGCCCTCATGCCGTCGCCACTCGCCGCCTGCAAAAAAAGGGGAGAGCACCGTCTCCGGCACTCTCCCCATGCGTTTGTTTAAAATTCTTTTGGTTCTTTTCTTCTAAGAAAAGAACACCCGCGTCTCCGGAAATCAGAACTCGTGCTTCTCCATCAGCTTGCGGCCCATCAGGACGCCCATGACGGAGGCCATCATCAGGCCGCGGGTCCAGCCGGAGGAATCGCCCAAGCAGTGTAGACCCGCGATGTTCGTCTCCAGATCGGTGTCCATCTTGACCTTGTTGGAGTAGAACTTCAGCTCAGGGCTGTACAGCAGCGTTTCGGGGCTGGCAAAGCCGGGCACGACCTCGTCCATCATCTTGATGAACTCGATGATGTTGACCATGGCGCGGTAGGGCATGGCGGCGGTGATGTCACCGGCCACGGCGTCCTTCAGCGTCGGGCGGACGTTCGTGCGGGCCAGCTCGTTGGCCCAGGTGCGCTTGCCGTCCAGAATATCGCCGTAGCGCTGCACCAGAATGTGGCCCGCGCCCAGCATGTTCGTCAACTCACCGACCTTCTGCGCGTAGGCGATGGGCTGGTTGAACGGCTCGGTGAAGTTGTGGCTGACCAGAATGGCCAGGTTCGTGTTGTTGCTCTTTTTCTCCTTGAAGCTATGGCCGTTGACGACGGCCAGATCGTTGTCGTAGTTCTCCTGCGCAACGAAGCCGCCGGGGTTCTGGCAGAAGGTGCGCACCTTGTTGCGCCACGGGGCCGGGTAGCCGATCAGCTTGCCCTCATACAGGACCTTGTTGATCTTCTCCATGATCTCGTTGCGGCACTCAACACGGACGCCGATGTCAACGGTGCCGGGCTTGTGGGCAATGTTGTGCTCGGCGCAGATCTTTTCCAGCCAGTCCGCACCGCGGCGGCCCGTGGCAATAACGACCTGCTTGGCGTAGACGTCGCGGACGCCGTCCTTCTCGCGCAGGCGGACGCCCTTGCAGACGGAATCCTCGAGGATGATGTTCTCGCACTCGGTACTGAACAGCATCTCAACACCGGCGTCGGCCAGATAGTTCTGGATGTTCAGGTAGAGCTGCTGGGCCTTCTCGGTGCCCAGATGGCGGATGGGGCAGTCAACAAGCTGTAGACCCGCCTGAATGGCGCGCTTGCGGATGTCCTTGATGTCGGGACCCTCGTAGATGCCCTCGACCTTTGGGTCGGCGCCAAACTCGAGGTAAATTTTGTCGGTGTAGTCAATAAGCTCCTGCGCGAAATCCTCGCCGATCAGGTCGGGAAGCTCGCCGCCGACCTGATAGGACAGGGACAGCTTGCCGTCCGAGAATGCGCCCGCGCCGGAAAAGCCGGTGGTGATGGCACAGGTCGGCTTGCAGTTTACGCAGACGCCGGTTTTATCCTTGGGGCAGTGGCGCTTTTCCACAGGCTTGCCCTTTTCGACGAGCAAAATTTTGTGGGGAGTGCTGCTCTTGCGCAGCAGCTCCAGCGCGGTGAAAATGCCGGCAGGGCCGGCGCCTACGATGATAAGGTCATACATGGATAGGGGTTCTCTCCTTTAAAATAACTCGCGATCCTTCGCGCGGGAAACAAAATAAGGACAAACGGAGCTTGTAGGGGCGGATTCTATATCCGCCCGTGCCCGTTTGCTGATGGCACGGCGCTGCGGGCGCATATAGAATCCGCCCCTACGGTGTCACGGAACGGTTATTCACCGTCCTCCGACACATCCTTGCTCTCGGCGTCGTACACCACAGGGCCGTCGCTGCCGACATCGCGCTCGGCGGCTTCGGCCTCGTCCAGGGCGTCGCCAATGGCACCCAAGGCCGCATTAGCGGCGGCAGAGGCCATGCGGTCCAGTGTGCGCAGCTCCATGGCGGCGTAGAGAATGCAGCCTAAATTCAGCGCACCTTCGGCGATCAGCAGGATGCCGCAGAGCATGACGGCGCTGACCGCCGCATCAAACGGGTGCAGCACCAGCAGTACGCCCAAGGCAACGGATACGATGCTGAACAGCAGTAGCAACCACCATTTCTGCCCCTTGCGCTTGGCAAGGTCAATGGCGGTACCGATGCGGCTCAGGCCGTCAACGACGATGAAGATGCCGAACACAACGGGCAGAAAGCTGGTCACTACCTGCGGCTTTGCCAGCGTGAAGATGCCCAGCCCCGTCGTGATGACGCCGCCCACCAGCATGAACGGCGCGGTAAAGCCGGTGCCGCGGATGCGGGCATACTGGACCAGGCAGACAATGCCGGTGACAAGCACCACAACACCAAAAATGTTGCAGATCCAGAGCAGACTGGTCTCGGGCATGATGAGCAGCAGCATACCGATGACGATATACGCGACGCTCAACAGCAGCATTCCGTTTTTGACATAGCGCAGCATAGTGAAAGGCTCCTTTTTACTTGTCGGCTTCCTGCATAGCCCTGGCGGCGGCCACGATCAGGTCGGCGCAGGCCTCGCGGCCCAGGGTCGCATTCAGGCACAGATCGTAGTTCTTGGCCTCGCCCCAGCGGTTCTCGGTGTAATAGTTGTAGTAGCTTGCACGGGCGCGGTCATGCTTGGCCAGCTGGGTCTCCCACAGGCGGTCCGGCATGTCCTTGGCGTCGGGGCGGCTCTTGGCAAACTGGATGCGGGTCTCCAGCGGCGCGTAGACGAAGGTGCGCAGCACGTTGGGGCGCTCACGCAGGACGTAGTCACCGCAGCGGCCCAGAATGACGCAGGGGCCCTTGGCGGCCAGCTCCTTGATGACGTTGCTCTGCAAAATGTAGACCTGGTCAGCCAGGGGCATCGTGTTGCCCATCATATACAGGCTGTAGATCAGGCTGCCGCTGCGCTGGTTCTCGCTGGCGGCAATGGCCTCCTCGGTCAGACCGCTCTTTTTGGCGGCAAGGGTGATCAGCTCCTTATTATATAAGGGAATACCCAGCTTGTCGGCAACGGCCTGTGCGATCTCGCTGCCGCCGGATGCGTACTCACGCGCCATAGTGATGACCATAGGTTCCTTCATACTGATACACCTCACAATATTTTATGTAGTATGCGCAAAAAGACATACTATTCTGTTTATATTATAACCTGATTTTGTGGAAAACGCAAGAAAAAATTGCGGGAAAGGAGCAGTGTGGGCGGGGCTTTCGCGCCTTGCCGCCGGCGTTCGTCCCCACAAAAACTGCCCGCGGCAGAACACCGCGGGCAGGGAAAACAGAATGTAAAATTTTATTCGGTCACTTCGCCGGAAATCTCCTTGATCGCGGACACGGTTGCGGCGAGATTCTGCATGTCGCTGGGCACGATCAGCTTGGTGGCCTTGCCGTCAGCGACCTTCTCCATGGCCTCCATGCTGCGCAGGGCCAGATAGTTGTGGTTGGGGTTCGCCTCGTTGATCATGCGGATGGCATCGGCCTGTGCCTTCTGGACGGTCAGCAGGGCTTCGGCTTCGCCCTCGGCCTCGCGGATGCGCTGCTGCTTCACGGCCTCGGCGCGCAGGATGGCGGACTCCTTTTCGCCTTCGGCGCGGGTGATGGCAGCCTGCTTTTCGCCCTCGGCCAGCAGGATGGAGGCGCGCTTCTCGCGGTCCGCCTTCATCTGTTTCTCCATGGCCTGGCGGATCTCCACCGGCGGCTCGATGTTTTTCAGCTCGACGCGGTTGACCTTGATGCCCCAGCGGTCCGTGGCCTCGTCAAGGCTGGCGGTGATCTTCGTGTTGATGAGGTCGCGGCTCGTCAGGGTCTCGTCCAGCGTCATCGAGCCGATGATGTCACGCAGCGTCGTGGCGGACAGGTTCTCGATGGCCTGGATCGGGCGGTTCACGCCGTAGGCGTACATCTTGGCGTCAAACACCTGAAAGAAAACGACGGTGTCGATCATCATCGTGACGTTGTCGCGGGTGATGACGGGCTGCGGCGGGAAGTCGGCGGCCTCCTCCTTCAGTGAGACCTTGCGGGAGATGCGCTCGACAAACGGCGTACGGATGTGCAGGCCCGCGCCCCAGGTATCCTTGTAGACGCCGAGCCACTCGGTGACATAGGCGTTGGACTGCGGCACAATAACGATGCAGCGCACCAAAACCACCAGAATAATGATGAGCAGGATGGCAAAGACTAACAGCATTTGGGGGTCCTCCTTTTTCCTTTGTGATTTAAACCGCAGCCGCGTCAGCGGTCACGGGAGCGACAATAAGGATCGCACCGTCCACGGCCACGACCTTGCAGCGGGTGCCCTGCGGGAGTGTGACCTCGGCGCGGGCCTGCCAGTCCAGACCGTCCACGCGGACCCGGCCCGGAAGGCCGGGCTCAATGTCCACAAGCACAACGCCCTGCTTGCCGATGGTCAGCGGCGAGCCGTTCGTGACAGGGGCACGGTGCGCGCCGCGCCGACTGATGAGCCGGGGCAGCATCAGGCCGAGCGTAATGGCCGATACAACGGCAAAAACAAGCATCTGCCAGCCAAAGCCGACATTAAAAAAGCTGACCAGCATGGCCGCGGCAGCGCCCACCGCAAACCAGACCGAGACAAGCGCCGTTGTGGCGGCCTCGACCATGATGAACGCCACGACGGCAACCAGCCATAAAATCGTATCAAACCACATGGAAATCTCCTTTCAGGGACAGAAAGCGGCTTTGTGACCACTTTAACATTATGACGGTATTCTGTCAAGATTGCCGAAGAAATTTTACAAAACTGCAGGAAAAAGTGCAAAGGATCGCACCCCCCTTTCGAGCGGCTTTGCGGGGAGAGGCCTTGACCCCTCCGCGGCGGGGTGAGGGCACCCCGCCCTACAGTTTGCTTGTAAGGGGGGATGTAGGGCGGCATGCCCTCATGCCGCCGGGATGTGTGCGGCTGCAGCAAAGTGCCCGGGGCGTCGGGGACGCCGCCCCCTACGGCACCGACGCGCCCGGCAGGCGGGCACTGACGCGGATTTTCACGAAAAACATCGGTTTTCCGTAAATTATTGTAATTTCCAATCATACGGCTCTTTACCTTTTGAAAAAAAGTGGTATAACAGAAGCAAGTAAGGCGAACAAATTATGCGCTGTAAACAGTGTACCACAAAACAGGAGGAGCGACAATGAAAAACTGTTTTGACCGCACACCCCACACGATGAAAGACTGGCTGCTGCTGGCGGCGGGCGTCGCGGCGGTGTTTGCCGCGGCAGACTGGCTGCCGGGTGTGCTGCGCGGGGCCGGGGCGTTTCTCGGGCTGCTGGCACCGTTTGGCTGGGGGCTGCTGCTGGCCTATGTACTGGACATACCCACGCGCTTTTTTGCGCAAAAGCTCTTTGGCGGCAGGCGCGGCGGGGCGATGGCCGTCAGCTATGCGCTGTTTTTCGGTGCGCTGGCGCTGCTGGCGGCGCTCGTCGTCCCGCAGCTCGTGCAGAGCGTGACGACCTTTGCCGGGCGGCTCGGTGCGTATGAGGAGACCATCCGCGGCCTGCTGGTCTGGGTGCAAAATACGTTCGGCATCGATACGGCCACGGCGGAACAGCTTGTGCAGATGGTGGGCACGGCACTGCAAAATTGGTTCGGCGGTTTGTCCCACAGTGCGGCGCGTGCGGCGGCGGATTTCGTCTCCGGCGCGGCGGGGGCTGCGGGCAACGCCGTGGTGGCACTGGCCGCCAGCATCTACCTGCTCTCCGGCAAGGAGGCGCTGCTCCGCGCGGCCCGGGCGTGTCTGCACGCGGCGCTGCCGCCGCGTGCCGCGGGCAGTGTGCTGGAAATCTGCCGTCTTGCCAACAAAATTTTCAGCGGCTACATCGGCGGGCAGCTGGTGGACGCCCTGCTCGTGGGCGGGGAAACATTTGCGCTGATGTCGATCTTCGGGCTGGAATACGCGCCGCTGCTGTCCGTGCTGGTCGGCGTGACAAACATTGTCCCGGTGCTGGGGCCGTTCCTCGGTGCGGTGCCGGGGCTCATCATCCTGCTGCTGGAATTGCCCTGGAAGGCGGCAGAATTTGCCATCATTATTTTTGTGGTCCAGCAGGTGGACGGCAACTTTATTGCGCCGCGCATTCTGGGCGGGGCCACCGGCCTGCCGGGGCTGGGCGTGCTGTTGGCCATCGTGGTGGGCGGGGCGTGGTTCGGCATCCCGGGCATGGTGCTGGGCGTGCCGACGCTGGCCGTGCTGGCGGCGCTGCTCAAACAGGCTGTCGGGGCAGGGCTGACGGCCCGCGGCCTGGATGAAAACGGCGAGCCGCGCCGGAATTTACCAGGCGGGCCGCAAGAAAATTAACAAGTTATTCCTTGCAATACAGGCGTGCATAGCGTACAATACTCTTGTAAAATGATGTAAAAGGAGCGGAGCATTTGAAAGAGGAACATATCTGGACCAAAAAGCCGGAGACGATGCTGGACTGGTTCTGCGTGGTCGGGGCCTGTATTGCGCTGTATCTGACTTTGAACAATCTGGGGTACTTTCTGGGGAAAATCGGTGTGTTTATCGGCATCGTGTCGCCGTTTGCGGGCGGCATAGTCATTGCCTATGTGCTTGACCCGATGGTCAAGTTCTTCTACACAAAGCTGTTTAAAGAGAAGAAAAAGACGCGCGGATTCGCGATCCTTCTGGCGTATCTGGTGGCAATTCTGCTGCTTTTGCTGCTGGCATGGCTGGTCATCCCGCAGATCGTGGACAGCATCGCCATGCTGTTTACGAACTTCCCAAGCTACATACAGAGCGTACAGGATATGCTGGGCATGGCTCAGGAGCGCTTCGGCGTTGACCTGTCGTCGGCCACAAAAGTGCTGGACGATTCCGAGGCGATGGTCAAGGAAATCTACAGCATGGCCAGCGCCGCCATGCCGCAGATCGTGGCCAGCATCGGCAGCGTGGCATCGAACTTTGTGGCGATCTTCACCTCGATTGCGGCCAGTATCTATATGCTGGCGGACAAGGAGCATCTGCTCCATCAGCTGCGCACGCTGGCGCATGCCTTCCTGCCGGAAAAGGCTGCGGAAAACACGCTGCGCATCTGCCATTATGCCAACGTGAATTTCACGGGCTTCTTTGTGGGCAAGATCATTGACTCGGCCATCATCGGCGTTATCACGTTTGTGGCAATGGCGATCCTGCGGCTCGATTTTGCACTGCTTATCAGTGTGTTTATCGGCATCACGAATATTATCCCGGTATTTGGCCCCTTCATCGGCGCGATCCCCAGCATCTTCATTCTGCTGTTGGTTGACCCGATCCAGGCAGTCATCTTCGGCGTGCTGATTCTGGTCATCCAGCAGGTGGACGGCAACTTCATCGGCCCGAAGATCCTGGGCTCGTCCATCGGCATCTCTGCCTTGTGGATCCTGTTTTCCATCGTGGTCGGCGGCGACCTGTTCGGTCTTGTGGGCATGGTCGTCGGCGTGCCGCTCTTTGCGACCTTCTACGGCCTGGCGCGGGAATTTGTGCACTATATGCTGGACAAGCGCGGGCTGGACAGCGAGGGAAACCACGTTGGTGAAGTGGTGGAGGATGAGGAGAACGTGTTTGAGTGATGCAAGGGGGGAACGGGCGGTGTAATGCACGCCCGGCACTTGGCCCCCTCTGTCCTTTCTTTATAAAGAAAGGACCAAAGAAATTTCAGCGTCTTACCCCAAAAGCAAAGCACCTGTTTACTGCTTTTTACCGCAGCAAACAGGTGCTTATTTTTTATGGCTTTGTCTGTGGCTGATTCTGTGCGCCCGGCAGCAGGGTCACCACATCCCGCAGCAGTACCAGCGGGCTTTCGCCCTTCTGCACGCGCAGGCTGAAATAAGGTCGGCCCAGTGCATTGTACAGCACCCGATGCGGGAACTTTTCCATGACCTCGCCCAGTTGCTTTGGCCCGACGATGTCACTATACAGAATCAGCTGGTCGCCGCGCTGGACGATCTCCGCAATGCCGACGCGGGCTGCGGTCACGCGCACGAGGGAGACGTCCACCAGCCCCTGTACGCTCTTGGGCGGGCTGCCGTAGCGGTCGATCAGCTCGTCAAGCACGTCCTCGGCGTCGCTCGTCGTCTCGATGGCCGCAATGCGCTTGTATGCCTCGATGCGCCCGGCAGCGTCCGGGATATATTCCTCCGGCAGGAATGCGTCCACGGTGATGTCCACCAGGCAGTCGCTCTTGTCGGGGGCGGGGGTCTCGCCGCGGGCCGCGGCAATGGCCTGACCCAGCATCTTCACGTACAAATCGTAGCCGACGGCCTCCATGTGGCCGTGCTGGCTGTGGCCCAAAAGACTGCCCGCACCGCGGATCTGCAAGTCGCGCATCGCAATGCGGAAGCCCGACCCGAACGACGTGAACTCCCGGATGGCCGAGAGCCGCTTGGCCGCGATCTCGGTCAGCACCTTATCGCGTGTGAAGGTGAAATACGCATACGCCTTGCGGGAGCTGCGTCCCACGCGCCCGCGGATCTGGTACAGCTGGCTCAATCCCATGCGGTCCGCATTTTCAATGATCAGCGTGTTGCAGTTGCGCACGTCCACGCCGGTCTCAATTAAGGTGGTGCAGACAAGGATGTCGATCTCGTTGTCCAGCAATTGCTGCCACACCGACGAAATCTGTTCCTCGGTCATCTTGCCGTGGGCAATGCCGATACGCGCCCCGGGCACGAGCTTGCCCACCCGCGCGGCGCATTCCTCAATGTTGTCCACGCGGTTGTGCAGGTAGTATACCTGCCCGCCGCGGGCCAGCTCCTTGCGGATGGCCTCGGACACGATGCCCTCGTCGTACTCGAGCACATAGGTTTCAATCGGCTGGCGCTCAAACGGCGGCTGCTCAATTGTGCTCATATCGCGGATGCCCGACAGCGCCATGTTCAGCGTGCGGGGGATCGGCGTGGCCGACAGCGTCAGCATATCGACGCCGATGAAGCTCTCTTTGAGCTTTTCCTTGTGCTTGACGCCGAACCGCTGCTCCTCGTCGATGATGACAAGGCCCAGGTCCTTGAATTTCACGTCGCCGGACAGCAGCCGGTGCGTGCCGACTACAATGTCCACGGTGCCGTCCTTCAGCCCGCGCAGCGTCTCCTTCTGCTCCTTGGCGGTGCGGTAGCGGGACAAAAGCCCGATGCGGATGGGGAAGGACTCCATGCGGGTCAGCGCGGTGTTGAAGTGCTGCCACGCCAGAATCGTCGTGGGGGCCAGGATCGCGCACTGCTTGCCGCCCATCACGCATTTGAATGCGGCGCGCAGTGCGACCTCGGTCTTGCCGACGCCGACGTCACCGCAGAGCAGCCGGTCCATCGGCCACGGCTCCTCCATATCGTGCTTGATGTCCGCCGCGCAGGTCAGCTGGTCGGGCGTTTCCTCATAGGCAAAGCGCTGTTCAAAATCACCCTGCCAGGTGTCGTCGGCGGGGAAGGCGTAGCCGTGCGCCTGCTTGCGGCGGGCGTACAGCTCGATCAGCTCCTTCGCCATCTGCTCCGTCGCAGCCTTGACCTTCTTGCGGGTCTTGGCCCAATCGCTGCCGCCCAGGCGGCTCAGCTTCACGTTGTCGCTGTCGCCCGGCGCAGTGTAGCGGGACAAAAGGTCCAGCTGGGTGACGGGCACGTACAGCACGTCCTTTTTGTCGTACTCGATGCGCAGATAGTCTTTTGTGACGCCCTGCACGGCCATCCGCTGGATGCCCGCGTACCGCCCGATGCCGTGGTTCTGGTGGACGACCAGATCACCCACCGAGATTTCGCTCAGGCTGTTCAGCGCGTCCTTATTGCGCTTTTTCTTCTTCTGTGCGCCGCTCACGCCGAAGGCGCGGGCCGTAAACACGGCGTATTTCGCAAACGGCAGACTGCACCCGGCGGAAAGCTGCCCCGGCAGGATCTGCACCAACCCGGCGCTCGGCTCCGCCGCCGCGTCCGTCGTGACGTTCAGCCCTTTGGTGCGCAGGTCGGCGGCCAGACCTGCCGCCGCACGGGGCGTGCCGGCCATGACCGTGACCGCCGTGCCGCCGCTGCAAAGCGGCTGGATGTCCTCCAGCAGCGCCGCGACCTCGCCGCCCCAGGCGGGCAGCGTGTGGGCGGGTGCGTTGACGATGGTTTTCAGCGCCACATCGGGCATGCTGCGGGCAAAGTTCTCGGCGCAGAGCGTGCGGTGCGCGGCGCACTGCGCCCAGAGCCAGCCGCTCTCGGCGTAGAGCTTATCCAGCCCTGCCGCCAGCACGCCGTCCTCCAGCAGGGCGGAAAGCTCCTCGTCCCGGCGGAACGCGGTGGCGCGCTCGGCCTCTCGCAGGGAGGCCGGCTCCTCCAGGATCAGCAGCGGATCGTCAAAGTAGTCTAAAATCGTCGCGGGCTCGGGATAGCGCAGCGTGAGATATTTGTCCATGTTGACGGGCATCGCGCCGCCGTCCAGCTGTGCCAGGTCCGCAGCGGTGCAGGTCTCCAGCGCCGTGCGCCGCCTGCCGCGGGCCTTTTTGATATAGGAGCGGATCTTCTCCGCTGCGTCGGCGGGCTGACCGAACAGTATCTCCCGCGCGGGGGAGACGTAGATTTTTTCAATCGGCTCGTCGCGGCGCTGGGTCGCCAGATCGAAGGTGTGCATCGTGTCGATCTCGTCGCCCCAGAACTCCATGCGGGCGGGCTGCTTCATGTCGGGTGCGTAGATGTCCGCAATGTCGCCGCGGATCGAAAACTGACCCGGGCCGTCCACCTGGTCGCGCCGCGTATAGCCTGCGCCGTACAAAAGCGCGGTCAGCTCGGCGCGGGGCAGTGTGTCGCCGGGGCGCAGGCTGCGGGTGTTCGCGCAGAAATCCGCCCGCGGCGTCGTGTATTGGGTCAGGCCCTCGTCGGGCACGCAGACGGCCTGCAGCCGCCCGCCGACGAGGTCGCCCAGCACGGCCAGACGGCGGTATTCGTACTCGCGGCCCGTGCCCTCGATGGGGCGCAGCACATAGTCGCGGGCAGGGAAGACTGCCGCCGCCACGCCCAGCGCGTTCAGGTCGCCCGCAAACCGGGTCGCCTCGGCCTCGCCGGGCGTCACGATGCAGAGCGGCTTGTCGAGGGCCTTCGCCAGCGCGGCATAGACCATCGCCCGGCCCGACCCCGGTATGCCAAATAAGGCGCAAGCCCCCGGACCCCCGAGCGCCTGCGCCAGTCTTGCGTATTCGTCTGTTTTGGTGAAAAGTGCGTTGAACATAAAAGAACCCATTGTATAAAGCAAACGTAGGGCGGGGTGACCTCACCCCGCCGCGGCGGCCTGAGGTCAGGCCGCCCTACGTCTGACCGAAAATTGGCTTCTTGCTTATCAGCCGTTCAAGAACTCCGTCTTGAGCCAGCCGTAGGTGCCGTTGTAGTTCACAACAACCCAGCTGCCGTCCTCATTGGTGCCCAGCGCGGTCACGCCGGTGGAGGCGGGCACCTGACCGATCTTGTCATAGTCGGTGCCGGGGCCGCCGCGCATGTTCAGGTTGTTGCCGTCGGTCACGGTGTAGGTCGGCTGCTCACCCTCATTATAATAGGTGGTGGGCTGCACGCTCAGGCCCTCGTACTCGGGCACGGGCGTGGGCTCCGGCGTCGGCTCGGGGGTAGCCTCGGGGGTGGCGGGCGCCTCCTCGGCAGGGGTGCTCTCTGCGGTAAAGTTGTCGGCGGTGGGATCGTCAACGCCCTCCGCGGGGGCACTGCTGCTGATGGTATCGCCGGAGGCGGGCTGGCTGCCTCCGGTTTTGCCGTCAAAGGTGCCGTTCAGCAGCAGGACACTGAAAATGATGCAGGCGACGAGCGCTACAGCGCAGAGCACCAGACGGGTCATTGCTTTTTTACGGATTTCACTCATGATTCACGTCCCCTTAGTGGTTGAACTTGTTCTGGGCGTACTGCAGATTGTCGTCCATCAGCAGCTTGCAGGCTTCCTCAATGTCCGGGTAGCGGTCCGTCATGGCCTTGCGGTCTGCGGCAGGCAGCTTGCCCAGCACCCAGGCGGCCAGGTCGTACTGCGGGTTCGGTTTGGCGCCGATGCCGATGCGGATACGGCTGAAATGGTCGGTGCCAAGGCTGGCAATGATGCTTTTCAGCCCGTTGTGCCCACCGGCAGAGCCGTGGGGCCGGATGCGCAGATGTCCCGGCTCCTGGGTGATGTCATCGCACAGCACAATGATGTGGTCTGCCGGGATCTTGTAAAAGTTGGCGGCGGGGGCAATGCTCTGGCCGCTCAGGTTCATGTAGGTCAGCGGCTTGAGCAGCACGACCTTGTGGCCGTTCACCTGTGCCGTGCCGTACAGGCCCTGCCATTTGGCTTTGGCAATGTCGCACTGCCACTGCGCGGCCAGATAGTCCAGCGCCTCAAAACCGGCGTTGTGGCGGGTGCCGTCATATTTCGGTTCGGGGTTGCCCAGTCCGGCAATCAGCCAGTCCGCCCCGGAGGTCATTTCGAACATAGATATATCCTTTGAAAAATCGTGAAGTACCGTAGGGACCGGGCATGCCCAGCCCGGCAGCGTAAGATAAGCGGCTGCTTATGGGAAGGCCGCGGGGCGTCGAGGACGCCGCCCCCTGCAACGCTTTACTTCCCTTTCTTTTCCGCTTCCAGCTTCTGCTTCTTGGCGATATACTTCTCCAGCTTGCGCTCGCCCCAGCCGTCGATCTCGGCCTGTTTGGCGCGCTCGATGCCCAGCGCACCGGCGGGCACGTCATGGCCGATGGTGGAGCCGGCAGCCGTGAACGCATGGTCGCCGATGGTGACGGGTGCGACCAGGTTCGTGTTGCAGCCGATGAACGCATAGTCGCCGATGGTCGTGTGGAACTTGCCCTCACCGTCGTAGTTGCAGGTGACGGTGCCGCAGCCGAAGTTGCAGTACTTGCCCACCGTGGCATCGCCGATGTAGGTCAGGTGGCTGACCGTGTTGCCCTCGGCAAAGTCGGCGTTCTTCGTTTCGACATAAGCGCCCAGATGGCAGCCCTCGGCGGTTTTGGTGCCGACGCGCACATGGGTGAAGGGACCGATCTTGTTGTTGGGGCCGATGTGGCTCCCATAGCACTGGCTGGCATTGATCGTGGATCCGGCGTCAACGACGGTATCCTCCAGCAGGGTGTTGGGGCCGATGACGCAGTCCGGGCCGATGACCGTCTGGCCGCGCAGGATGCAGCCCGGCAGGATGGTCGCACCGGGGGCGATGATGACCTCCGGCTCAATGCAGACGTTATCACTGATAAAATTCACGCCGTTATCCAGATGGCGCTCAAACGTGGCGGCATAGCGCTGCTGTGCCAGCTCGAAATTCTCTCTTGCGGTAGACATATAGCGGTTCTTCCTTTATACACTCATTTCGTGCCCGCGGCGCACGGGGGCTGCCGACGGACCTTATACCTATATATTGTATAACATGCGGCGCATTTTAGCAAGCCGAAAAACGCCGTTCGCCGCAAAAATTTACCGCGGCACTCAAAAAGAAAAAAAGTGACAGCTCGAAAAATATTTCGAACTTTCCACCCATTATAAAATACACGATTTTTGTGCAAATTGCAATACCTGAACCAAAAAAGTTTGGCTACTTTTCAGCGAAACTATTGAGCATTTTTTTAACAATCTACTGGAAATCTGTCTTTCGGTCTGTTATAATGGACTATGCAGACATGATTTATGTGATGCAAACACGTCACCAATTTGGGAGGTAACTATGAGCAAGAAATTCTTGTATCTGTTCAAAGAGGGCCATGACGCCTTCGGCGGCGACCAGACCACCATGAAGAACACTCTGGGTGGTAAGGGTGCCGGCCTGGCCGAGATGACCCACGCCGGCATGCCGGTTCCGCAGGGCTTCACCATCACCACCGAGGCCTGCACCCAGTACTATGCTGACAACCGCGAGATCAACGATGAGATCAAGGCAGACATCTTCAAATACATGGGCATCCTCGAGGAGCAGACCGGTAAGACCTTCGGCTCCATCGAGAACCCCCTGCTGGTTTCCGTCCGTTCCGGCGCACGTCAGTCCATGCCCGGCATGATGGACACCATCCTGAACCTCGGCCTGAACGATCAGGCTGTTGAGGGTCTGGCCAAAAAGACCAACAACCCCCGTTTTGCCTACGACTGCTACCGCCGCTTCATCCAGATGTACTCTGACGTCGTCATGGAGCTGGGCAAGAGCTTCTTCGAGGAGCGCATCGACGCTATGAAGGAGCGCAAGGGCGTCAAGCAGGACGTTGAGCTGGACGCCAACGACCTGAAGGAGCTCGTCAAGGAGTTCAAGCAGATCTACCTTGAGAAGCAGGGCGAGGAGTTCCCGCAGGACCCCAAGGAGCAGCTGATCGGTGCCGTCAAGGCCGTTTTCCGTTCCTGGGATAACCCCCGCGCCAACGTGTATCGTAAGATGAACGAGATCCCCTACGAGTGGGGCACTGCCGTCAACGTGCAGCAGATGGCCTTCGGTAACTCCGGTATGCGTTCCGGCACCGGCGTTGCCTTCACCCGTAACCCCGCCACCGGCGAGAAGAAGCTGATGGGCGAGTACCTGATCAACGCTCAGGGCGAGGACGTCGTCGCCGGTATCCGTACTCCTTCTCCCATCAGCAAGCTGCATGAGGAGATGCCCGAGGTCTACGATCAGTTCGTTGAGATCGCTACCCGCCTCGAGAACTACTACAAGGATATGCAGGACATGGAGTTCACCATCGAGGATGGCAAGCTCTTCATGCTGCAGACCCGTAACGGCAAGCGCACCGCCCAGGCTGCTCTGCAGATCGCCTGCGACCTGGTCGACGAGGGCGTTATCGACGAAAAGACCGCTGTTCTGCGCGTCGAGCCCAAGCAGCTGGACACCCTGCTGCACCCGCAGTTTGATGCTGCCGCTCTGAAGGCCGCCGAGGCAATCGGCAAGGGCCTGGCCGCTTCTCCGGGATCTGCCTGCGGCCGCGTCGTATTCTCTGCTGAGGACGCCGAGGAGAAGGTCAAGGACGACGCTTGGAAGAAGGTCGTTCTGGTTCGTCTCGAGACCTCTCCCGAGGACATCGTCGGCATGCAGGTCTCTCAGGGCATCCTGACCGTCCGCGGCGGTATGACCAGCCACGCTGCTGTTGTCGCCCGCGGCATGGGCACCTGCTGCGTCTCCGGCTGCGGCAACGATAACGACGTCGCCATCGACTATGACGCCAAGGTCATCACCATCAACGGCCACACCTTCCGCGAGGGTGACTGGATGAGCATCGACGGCTCCACCGGCAACGTCTACGAGGGCCAGATCGCTACCGTCGCTTCCACCGAGAACGCCAACTTCAAGCGCTTCATGGGCTGGGCTGACGCAAACCGCCAGATGAAGGTCATGACCAACGCCGACAACCCGCGTGACGCGCAGAACGCCGTTGACATGGGTGCCGAGGGCATCGGTCTGTGCCGTACCGAGCACATGTTCTTCGCCGAGGACCGCATCAAGGCTGTCCGTGAGATGATCTGCGCCCGTACCGTTGAGGAGCGCAAGGCTGCCCTGGCTAAGGTCGAGCCGTTCCAGGAGGCCGACTTCACCGCTATGTACCGCATCATG
>ERZ1106951.2237-NODE-2237-length-15552-cov-3.771311_pt1 | contig 15552 bp, 19 predicted proteins | sample MGYA00403676_ERZ1106951 | MGnify/ENA primary metagenome ERZ1106951 (study PRJEB35170, sample SAMEA104062398) | human gut metagenome | biome: human gut; feature: human-associated habitat; material: faeces | place: Denmark | collected 2012-04-23 ...
TGCCATGTTGCCTGGTGGTCGACAGGCAGCATCTGACTTGCAGGGCATGAATGGGAAAACCGACAACGACCAGTTTGCAGCAGAATCAGAACGCGTTTCACTTGCGGATTTCTCTGGGCAAGAACACCGCTGGAACTGCCCGAAAGCCAACCGCATAGACGACACGAATGGCAACCGAAACGGTTGCATGCAGCTTTCATTCCAATCGGCTAGGAAATGCTTGAAAACGATTCCAGTACAGCAAAAAGACAGGAGATGAAGAATCCTGCGATGTGCAAGAAAAAATACCGCCGTACAAATAATTTGTATCGGCGGTATTTTTATGACTCTATCTCTTCAGGTTTGGCAATCATATTATTACGGGACTGCTGATTCCGGTATTGTTTCGGTGTTAAGTGCGTGTATTTTTGGAACAGCTGAATAAAATGGCTCTGGGAGGAAAAGGCAAGCGAAGCGGCAATGCTCCGGCAGGGATAATCCGTATAACGCAGCAGGTTTTTTGCCTCCTCCATTTTTTGCATGAGAATATAACTGTGAATGGAGCAGCCCATTTGCTCTTGAAAGAGTTTGGAAAGATAGCTGGGATGCAGCTGCAAATATTCTGCAATATCTGGAACAGATAGTTTTTTCCGGATGTTCTGGTGAATGTAGTTGATACAGATTGCAATATGTTTCGAGGAAATATCCTGTTTTTGTATCCGTTTCATTTTCAGTGCGTATTCCATGCAGGCTTCATCGTGCAGGGCTTCCATGTCCACCAGTCGGTGGGTTTGGTCGGCAGATTGGATGTAGTTGTCTTGAATTTCCAATGCTTGTACTTCCGGCATACCAGCTTGTATGCAGAAATGTGTGAGCATGGTAACGGTGACGATGAAATGATACCGCATATTTTGAACAGATGTTTCTGAAAGAACATTGTTGTCACAGAGTTTTCGGAAATCTTTTTTTTCTAGAAATGCTTCTACTTCCTGTAAATTTCCGCTGCTGACCAATTGATAGAATCGGGAGCGGATTTCGGTTGGATAATGTAGGACTTTTTGTTTCGATTTGTTTTTTTGATAAAAATTCGTTGCCATAATGATTTTGCCCCCTGACCAAGCTGAAAATGAAACTATCTTAATTATAACACATATTTTGTAGAAACACAAGAGGCAAAATCGAAAATATGGCAATTTATTTTTGAAAAATCAGAAATTTTATGAGTTCATCATGAATCGAATCCGGATTCCCAATAAATGGGATGGTGAATCTGTGGCAGAAACTGTTCCAAAAAGGCAGCTTGCGACAGAAAAACGCTGGAAACATCCGAACAGGGCGAGAACCACCAGTGAGAAACCGATTGAAAATCGGGGTGCACATAGAGCGGACATTGATTTTGGGTATCAAATAACAGCCCCAGTGGCGAGAGCGTATGCGGCAGGCAGTGCAGCAGCGTACAGCACGCAGCGGTCAAGGATTCTGAACCGGATGGTGCAGGGGTTTCTTCTGGGTGCAGATAGAGTGCATAGCCGGATTCGTGCGGAATCACGCTGCAAACTGGCATGGTTGCTTCTAATTTTGACTTTTTCAACAGGCTTTTCCATTGATTGCGGTTGGTGTAAGCCGGATGACAGTACCGCACAAATTGCAGATTGGTACGCATGAAAAAGGAATAGATTTGTAATGCAGTCGAGTTCATATCGGTTTCTTTCCTTCCTGCTGTGGACAGACGGTATGCAGATAGTAGTCTACAAAATGTTTCGGGGTCAGTCCGGTAAATTCCTTGCATTCCCGCTGAAAATGGGCTTGGTCAGCGTAGTGAAACATGGTAATATAGTCAGAGATGCTTTTTGCTTTATGGGATTGCTGCATCATCGTATGCAGAGCCGCTTGAAAGCGTGTGATACGGGCAAACATTTTCGGAGCATAGCCCAAAGTCTCCGAGAACATCCGGTTGAGGTGGCGTTCGGAATAGCAGAGCGTTTCTGCCATTTCGCTGATTTCCAATTCTCCGTTGGAGGATGCCATTAAATATAGCATATCTTGTACAGTTTCCGGAACGGTGCAGGATTCCGGTTCTGTTTGTGCCAGTTCCGATTGCACGATGGCAACCCGTTCGGAGAGCTGTCCTGTTGCAAACAGCCGCTCCATCAGGGAACAGACTGCCGGAGAAAGTTGCGGAACAAAGGTTTCGGTGTTGGTGACTTCTCGAATCGAAAGCGGAACATCTGGGAAGAACATCCCCGGTTTCATCCGGATTCCGAAGTAGGCAGCATCTGGATAGACAATCAGCGGCTTTCGGGCGAGTGGAGAACCAATAAGCTCCAGTTTGTATTGCTGGTCGTGCTGGATGAATACCACATCCACGCAGCCATCTGGAATACAGACCATGAACAAGTCCTGATTCTGCGAACGGTCAATAATTTTATGCGTGGAGAACTGATAGAACCGTGCGGTATAAGGCGTGGTCTGTACCAGTTCTTCATACTGCTTGACATCAAATGAAAAGAACGGTTGATGCATATGGAATTCCTGATAGGATGGATAAGCATTTTTCATCAAAAAGACTCCTTTCCGGCAGAAACGTCTTGGAATATTTCTTATTATAAAAAGGGTGTCTGATTTTGTCAATTGCATGGGAATGATTTCTTATTTTGGTATGCGACTTTTTCGATGGACTTTCAAAAATAAAGTTTCCAATGCAGAATTTTTCTGTTTTTCGGCAGTGAAAAAAGAAAAATAACGGTTTCAGGATGTCCGATTTTTTCAATAAAAGCGATAAGTGCTGTGCTATAATAGAGCCATAAACAAAAAACAAATTCGACAGATGCAAAGGTGCATGAGAACCAGATTCGTTCTCGTGCACCTTTTGTTTTTTGTTTCCCATAGCGGATTTTCCCAATATGGAAGAAATCCAGAATGACAATAGAGGAGGTCCTTGTCATGCGAATTAGCGAGCATCCCATTATTGAAAGCTACAACAAGGGAAGAAAGGTCACTTTTTCCTTTGATGGAAAGGAATTAAGCGGCTACGAAGGCGAGTCCATTGCGGCAGCACTGAAAGCAGCCGGTGTGATGGTGCATCGTTATACGGCAAAGCAGCACAAGCCCCGTGGAATCTTCTGTGCAATCGGAAGATGTACGGACTGTGTTATGATTGTCAATGGCGTCCCGAATGTGCGTACTTGTGTGACTCCATTAAAGGAAGGCATGCAGATTCAGACACAATATGGTGTCGAACCGAAGAAGGAGGACTAAGATATGAAACGACATGAATTGATTGTCATTGGTGCAGGCCCTGCCGGCTTGAGTGCAGCCATTGAGGCAAAAAAGAACGGCATGGATGTCATCGTATTTGATGAAAACCAGCGGCCAGGCGGTCAGCTGTTCAAGCAGATTCATAAGTTCTTCGGTTCTAAGGAACATCATGCAAAAGTGCGTGGATTCCGAATCGGTCAGCAGCTGCTGGAAGAAGCCGAGGGGCTGGGCGTTCGAGTAGAATTAGATGCAACCGTCATGGGCATCTATGAAAATAAAGAAGTCACCGTGAAGAAAGACGGCGAAGTCCATCACTATAAGGGCGATGCCATCATCATTGCAACGGGTGCAGCAGAAAACATGATTCCGTTCAAGGGCTGGAACATTCCGGGTGTCATCGGAGCAGGTGCAGCCCAAACCATGATGAACATTCAGGGCGTACAGCCGGGGCAAAAGATTTTGATGGTTGGTTCTGGTAATGTTGGTTTGGTTGTCAGCTTCCAGCTGTTGCAGGCTGGCTGCGAAGTAGTTGCCATTATTGATGCAGCCCCAAGAGTTGGTGGTTATGGTGTCCATGCAGCAAAGCTCACCAGAACAGGCGTTCCGTTTTACCTGTCCCATACCGTTGTAGAGGCAAAGGGAACAGACCACGTAATGGGTGCGGTCATTGCACAGGTAGACGACCATTTCCAGCCGATTCCGGGCACAGAAAAGGAATTGGATGTGGATACCATTTGTATTGCAGTTGGTTTGACGCCGATGTCCCAGCTGGCAAGCAATGCGACCTGTAACATGGAATTGATTCCGCAGAAGGGCGGTCATGTTGCCCTGCTGAGTGAATACGGCGAAACATCCGTCAGCGGCATTTATTGTGCCGGAGATGTTGCCGGAATTGAAGAAGCAAGTTCTGCAATGATTCAGGGCAGAAGTGTTGCCTCTCATGTCAGCATGAAGGCAGGCTATCTCACCGAGGCAGAATTTGAAGAAAAGTATACGGGTTACCAAGAAGCATTGGGTCAGCTGCGGCAGGGAATGTTTGCTCCGAAGAATAAGGGCAGAAACGACTTTACCGAAACCGATGAAGGCTATCCGATTTCCAAGACCTTGCTGGCACACGGCTATATGACCGAAGAAGAACTGGCAGCATTTCCGGCAGCTTCTTATCAGAAGCCGGGCATTCATCCAGTGATTGAATGTACCCAGAACATCCCGTGCAACCCATGTCAGGATGCATGTAAGTTCGGATGTATCAAGGTTGGGGCAAACATCACCCGCCTTCCGGCAATTGATGAAGAGAAGAAGTGTACGGGTTGCGGTTTGTGCGTTGCATCTTGTTCTGGTCAGGCAATCTTCTTAGTGGATGAAACGTATGAAGAGGGCTATGCATCCATTGCGTTCCCGTATGAATTTTTGCCGATGCCGAAAATTGGCGACAAGGGAACGGCACTGGATCGGCAGGGCAAACCCGTCTGTGAAGCAGAAATTGTCGGCGTAAAGCGTGCACCGATTATGGATAAAACCGCAGTCGTTACGATGAAAGTACCGATTGCATTTGTAAAAACGGCAAGATTTTATCGGCCGCTTGTCTGAGAGAGGGGAAGGTGTCAATATCATGCGTAAGATGATTCGTGTTGCAAATCCAGAACCGTTCGTTGCAAAAGACGATGACGATATGATTATCTGCCGTTGCGAAGAAATCACAAAGGGTGAGATTCGGAAAGCCGTTTATGACGGCATGCGAACCACCAACGAAGTAAAGCGGTATTTGCGTGCTGGAATGGGACTTTGCCAAGGGCAGACCTGTCAGCGGCTGGTACAAGGCATCATTGCCGCAGAGTTAAAGACAAGACCGTCTGAGTTGGGAATGATTCAGGGACGTGCTCCGGTTCGTCCGGTCGAGATTCTCACATTCAGTAAGAATATTACAGACGTAAAGGAGGACTAAGCCATGCTGGAAAAACGAGAAGCAGATGTCATCATCATTGGCGGCGGTATTATGGGATGTGCGACCGCTTATCGGCTCGCAAAGCAGGGCGTGGACGTTCTGGTGCTGGAGAAGAAGGAAATCGGGAACGGCGGTTCTTGCCGGAATGCCGGCGGTGTTCGGCAGTCTGCAAGAGATCCGAAAGAATTGCCGTTGGCAATGTATGCCGTTGCAAACATCTGGCCGCACCTGAGCGAAGAGTTAGGCGTGGATGTCGAATACCATCAGGGCGGCAACCTGCGGCTTGGTCTGACGGAAAAAGATATTAAGGTGTTGGAAAACCACACTGCAAAGAGCTTGAAGTTGGGCTTGGATGTCAAGATGATCAGTGGCGATGAAGCACGGGAAATCTGCCCGTATATGTCGAAAGAAGTCGTTGCTGCAAGCTGGTGTCCAACTGACGGACACGCAAACCCCTTGAAAGCAACCTTAGGTTTTTACCGGAAAGCGTTAGAACTGGGCGTTACATTCATAACAGGGGTCAAGGTAGAAGCATTGGAAAAGGTAAAGGGCAGAGTCCGCAGAGTTCTGACGGATGATGGCGTTTATGAAGCAGACCAGATTCTGTTGTGCGCTGGCTATGAGTCCCGAAAGATTGCGAACACCGTTGGCGTAGATGCTCCAGTAGAACGGCAGTTCAACGAAGTTCTGGTAACAGAAGCCCAGCCAAAGATGTTTGATATTATGATTGGTGTCGCTGGCGGTGAATTTTATGGACATCAGTCCGAACACGGTTCATTTGTATTGGGCGGCAACAGCGGCTTACAGGCGTTCACCTCGAACAATGACAATTTCGTCACCAACAGCCTGACTGCTCCCTGTATTTCACGAGGCATTATCAAGTACTTCCCGATTCTGGACAAGGTGAAAGTCGTTCGTACTTGGTCGGGCTGGTATGACCAGTGTATCGACGTGCTGCCGGTTATCGACAACGTGAAAGAAGTGCCGGGCTTGACGGTTGCCTTTGGATTCAGCGGACATGGTTTCGGCATCAGTCCAGCCGTTTCCATCGCCCTGAGCGAACTGATTCTAAACGGCAAGTCCACCACCATTGACATCAGTCAACTGAATTATGACCGCTTTAAGGCAAAGGGTTAATTTCGCAGAGGAGGGATTGTTTGATTCTACACAATGACGCTGTGGATGCCATTTTAACACGAAGAAGCATTCGCAGCTATCAGGCAAAACAAATTTCCGAAGATGCATTGGAAACCATTCTGACTGCGGGGCAATATGCCCCCAGCGGAATGAATCAGCAGTCTGCAAAGGCAATTGTTGTCCAGAGCAAAGAACGGATGCAACAGTTGGTGCAGCTGGCGAAAGCAGCAGAGCAGGTTGACCACAACCCGTTTTATGATGCACCAACCGTCATTCTGGTGTTTGCCGATGCGACCCAACTCGCACCGCTCGAAGACGGCTGCAATGTACTGGAAAATATGATGCTGGCAGCACACGCCATCGGTTTGGGCAGCTGCTGGATTTATGCAGCAAAGGTGCTGTTTTCAACCGAAGAAGGTGCTGCGTTTCAGAAAGAACTGGGGCTTTCTGAAACCGATCAGATTGTGGGTTCGATTGCGGTTGGTTATCCCGACGGTGCAGCTCCGCAGCCAAAGCCACGCAAGGAATCATTTTTCCGAATTGTGTAAAAATAGGGCTTGACAAATTGCAGGGGATGTGCTATGATGAAGTTGCATAAAAGTGCAAGGTTCGACTGGCGGTTTCACTGACAAAATCGCCAAATCGAATCATAATAACAATCAAATATTTTATGGAGGGAAATACCAATGAGCAGATTTACAATTCCAAGAGATCTTTACCACGGCAAGGGTTCGTTAGAAGAACTGAAAAACTTGCAGGGCAAAAAAGCCATGGTCGTTGTTGGCGGTGGCTCGATGAAGCGGTTTGGCTTCTTAGATCAGGCGGTTGCCTATCTGAAAGAAGCTGGCATGGAAGTCGCTCTGATCGAAGGCGTAGAACCGGATCCGTCTGTTACCACGGTTTTAAAGGGTGCAGAAAAGATGCGGGAATTTGAGCCGGATTGGATTGTTGCCATGGGCGGCGGTTCTCCGATCGATGCTGCAAAGGCAATGTGGGCATTCTATGAATATCCGGATACCAAGTTTGAAGACCTTTGCACACCGTTTAATTTCCCGACATTGCGGACAAAGGCAAAGTTCTGTGCAATTCCGTCTACATCCGGTACGGCAACCGAAGTAACTGCATTCTCTGTTATCACCGACTATGACAAGGGTATCAAGTATCCGCTGGCAGACTTCAACATTACGCCGGATATTGCTATTGTTGATAGTGCATTGGCAGAAACCATGCCGAAGAAGCTGGTTGCTCATACGGGCATGGATGCGATGACGCACGCAATTGAAGCGTATGTTTCCACGCTGCACTGCAATTATACCGATGCAGTTGCACTGCATGCTATCAAGATGATTCACAAGGAACTGAAGAAATCCTTTGACGGCTGCATGACTGCAAGAGCAGAAATGCACGATGCACAGTGTCTGGCAGGGATGGCATTCTCTAACGCCCTGTTGGGAATTGTACATTCTATGGCACATAAGACCGGTGCTGCTTATACCGGTGATCATATCATTCACGGCTGTGCCAATGCCATGTATCTGCCGAAGGTGATCAAGTACAATGCAAAGAATGAAGAAGCTGCGGAACGCTATGCACAGATTGCAGACCATATCGGTCTGGGCGGCACGACCACAACAGAAAAGGTCGATGCTCTGATTGCAGAACTCCGCTCGATGAACGACCAGCTGGAAATTCCGCAGGCAATCAAGTTCTATGGTGCAGGCGGCGTGAAGGCAGAAACTTCTATCATTGATGAAGCAGAATTCTTGGAAAAGCTGCCGACTGTTGCAGCAAATGCCATCGGTGACGCTTGCACCGGCTCGAACCCACGGCAGCCATCGCAGGAAGAAATGGAAAAGCTGCTGAAGGCTTGCTATTATGATTTGGAAATTGATTTCTAAATTTTATTTCGATAAAAAAGAATTTTCCAAAAAGAAAAAGGATTTTTTCGTTTTGCAGAAAACCGGTTGACAAATTGAAATCGGCTTGCTATAATAAGCACATCAAAACAAAAGATACCCCATACCAAAGAAAAGCGGACAACGAGGTCAAAGAAAACCAGTTGTCCGCTTTTTCTTGTTTTTGAAAGCGAAAACCAAGACAATGGCGTCTATTTCAGTCCCATTGCCTTGTTTTTTTATTTGCCCATATGGAGGGGAAACTTCCATAAATAAACCAATAAAGGAGCGTATCAACATGAGTTATCCGAAGGTAGACATTCTGTATTTAAGTGAAAAGGATATGCTGGCAGCAGGTGTAAACAACGTCGTTTCGTGTACTGACTGTATGGAGGAAGTAGTAAAGCTGCTGGATGATGGCGATTACCGGATGGGCGGCGAGAATGGAAATTCTCACGGCTGCATGATTAGTTTTCCAGACAATCCGGAATTTCCGAACATGCCGAAGAATGGACCTGACAGACGGTTCATGGCAATGCCGGCATATCTGGGTGGAAAGTTCGATATGGCTGGCGTGAAGTGGTATGGTTCTAATGTAGAAAACCGAGAAAAGGGTTTGCCTCGTTCCATTCTGATGGTCATTCTGAATGACAAGGAAACAGGTGCACCAAAGGCATTCCTCTCCGCAAACCTTATCAGTGCATATCGTACCGCAGCAATTCCGGGCGTTGGCGTAAAGCTGCTGGCAAAGAAAGATGCAAAGGTTTTGGGCGTTGTTGGCCCTGGCTTCATCAATAACATTACAATTGAAACATTTGCAGCGTTGCGTCCAACTTTGGACACTCTGAAGATTAAGGGACGTGGCAGAGCCTCCATTGACCGTTGTATCGCCTATGTCAAGGAACACTGCCCGCAGTTCAAAAACATTATTGTTTGCGACACGCTGGAAGAATGCTGCAAGGATGCCGATATTATGACGATTGCAGTTTCTACACCGACTGGCGGTCATCAGAATTACCCATTCATCAAGCGGGAATGGCTGAAGCCGGGATGTCTGGTTTGTGCACCGGGTGCAGTTGATTTCCCAGATGAACTGGTTTGCGACCCGACTGTGAAGCTGGTCGTTGATAATAAGAAGCTGTATGAAGCATGGGCAGAAGAATATCCGTACCCGACTTTTGATAAGATGTTCCTGTTGGGCGATAAGTTCACTGACTTGGCACACGATGGAAAGTTGGATTGGGGCATTGTGCAGAACATCGGTGCAATTGCAAACGGAAAAGTTCCGGGCAGAGAATCGGATGACCAGATTATTTTGTATTCCATCGGCGGTATGCCGGTAGAAGACGTTGCATGGGGCAAGACCGTTTATGAAAATGCACTGGGAAAGGGCATTGGTGTTACTCTGAATCTGTGGGATCAGCCGTATTTGTATTAATAGAACGTTACAAGAATGAAATAAAATCATCCGCCGCTTTTCAATGGAGAAGGTCTGCTGAAAAGCGGCGGTTCTTTTGAGGATAGAATGGGAGGGAGTTTGATATGGCTGGAAATGTTGCATTTATGTTTCTCTGTACCATTATGGTGTTGGGAATGACACCGGGGTTAGGGATGTTTTACGGTGGCATGGTACGGCGAAAGAACACCTTAAATACGATGATGTTTTGTTTCGCCATGATGGGAATCGGCATGCTGCTGTGGGTCGCTGTGGGGTATTCGCTTTGCTTTGGCGAAGACCATGGCGGTATCATTGGCAATCTGCACTATGCATTTTTGCAGAACGTGCCGTGGACATCGGACAGTGACGAAGTTCCGCCGATGATGCTGGCGTTGTTTAATATGATGTTCGCTGTCATTTCTCCGGCAATTATTCTCGGCTCGCTGGCAGAACGAATGAAGTTTTCCAAAATGATGCTGCTCTGCATTATCTGGACGCTGGTGGTCTATTATCCGCTGGCACATATGACATGGGGCGGTGGATTCTTGGATGACCCGATTGGTTCGATTGACTTTGCGGGCGGAAATGTTATTCACATCAGCACGGGTGTTTCCGGTCTGGTTGCCTGTATGATTTTGGGCAGAAGAAAGGGCTTTGGGGCAATGTCCTATCATCCGCACAATATTCCGTTGTTCCTGATTGGTGCAGCTGTGTTGTGGGTCGGCTGGCTGGGCTTCAACTGTGGCTGTGCTGGCGGTGCAAATGAAATTGCCATCTTGACTCTGGCAAATACCACGATTTCTTCCGCAGCAAGTATGGTGGTTTGGATGCTGATGGAAACCATCCTACAAAAGAAATGTACGGTTATGGGTGCGGTAACCGGTGGTATTGTTGGCTTGGTCGGCATTACGCCGGGAGCAGGTTATGTCCCGATTTGGTCAGCGTTCCTGATTGGTGCGATTGCAGCTCCGATTTGTTTCTTTGCTATCAGTAAGGCAAAACAGAAGTTCGGCTACGATGATGCCTTGGATGCCTTTGGATGTCACGGCGTTGGCGGTATCTGGGGCGGCATTGCCACCGGATTATTTGCCAACAGTTCCGTAAATGCAGCTGTTCCGCACAATGGGCTGGCCTTTGGAGAATGGCGGCTGTTTGTTGCACAGCTGGCAGCCAGTGCCATCAGCATTGCCATTGCAGCTACTTTTACCGCTGTGATTATGCTGATTCTCAAAAAGTGCGGCGGTGTTCGGGTATCGGACATGGAAGAAGCACAGGGCTTAGACCAAATCGAGCACGGCGAGCGTGCATATCCGGCATTCAATGGCTTAGACTGAGAAAGGGTGTGACCATATGAAAAAAATTGAAGTCATTTTCCGACCGGAAAAATTAGAACCACTGAAAGAAACGCTGCTGGAGGCAGGCATTAAGGGGGCAACCTTCTATCAAGTCAGCGGCTGCGGCAACCAGCACGGCTGGATTGCCTATCACCGAGGCAGCGAAGTTATGATGAACACCCTGCCAAAAGTGTATATGATGACGGTTGTACCAGATGCAGAAGTGGATGGGATTTTGAAGCTGATTAAACAGTGTGTTTATACCGGAACAGTCGGAGATGGAAAGATTTTCATTTCCACCGTGGATGAATGTATCCGGATTCGGACAAACGAAACGGGTGATACGGCTTTATAAAAATCCAAATAGAACAAACAATCCTGACGAATTGGCATTTCCCGTTCGTCAGGATTTTGTGAGTAGAAAGCGAGATGGGACAGATGAACCGACAACCAATCATTGGCGTAATGCCATTAGTAGATGCAGCAAAAGAAAGTTATTGGATGTTGCCCGGCTATTTCAACGGGATTTTACAGGCAGGCGGATTGCCGTTGATGCTGCCTTTGACGACCGATGCCAGCCGGATTGCACAGCTCTGTCATTTGTGCGATGGTATTCTATTGACGGGTGGGCAGGACATCCAGCCGGAATTATACGGGGCAGAATCACTGCCATGCTGTGGCGAATGCAGTCCGGAACGGGACACGATGGAATTGCAGCTGCTGGAACTGGCATTTCAACAGGATTTGCCCGTTCTGGGCATCTGCCGAGGAATTCAGCTTCTGAATGTCTGCTTTGGCGGAACGCTATATCAGGATTTACCGGAGCAGGTTTCCAGTTCGATTTCGCATCACCAAACACCGCCCTATGACCAGCCAGTGCATACTGTTTCGGTGCTACCGGAAACGCCGTTGGCAGCCTTGCTGGAACAAGAAACATTGGCAGTGAACAGCTATCATCATCAGGGCATTTTGAAATTGGCAGAAGCCTTGCAGCCCATGGCAGTTGCACCAGATGGATTAATTGAAAGCGTATGGCTGCCGGAGAAAGCGTTTGTGTGGGGCGTGCAGTGGCATCCAGAATATGATTACCAGAAAAATGTTGCCAGTCAGCAGATTTTTCAGGCATTTGTACAAGCTGCCTACAAGCAGAAAAAATGAGAATTTTTCATGGATATGGGGTTTACACTTGATTTTTTTCGGGAAACGTGTTACACGAATAGCATGAACAATGACTGGTATCAGCATTGTTAGAGCAAGAAACATTGTCAGATTTTTCAGGCGTTTGTACAAGCTGCTGGCAAACAGAAAAAATGAGAAATTTTCATGGATACAGAGGTTTGCACTTGATTTTTTCCGGAAAACGTGTTACACTAATAGCATTAACAATGACTGGAGGAAACAATCATGGTTGTAATTGAAATGGAAAATGGAAAGAAAATCGAACTGGAGTTGTATCCAGAGATTGCTCCGATTACCTGTGAAAATTTTGAAAAGCTGGTAAAGCAGGGCTTTTATAATGGTCTGATTTTTCACCGTGTGATTCCGGGCTTTATGATTCAGGGCGGCTGTCCGGATGGAACAGGCATGGGTGGCCCGGGCTGGAATATTAAGGGTGAATTCGCTGCAAACGGTGTCAAGAATGACCTCAAGCACACCCGTGGTGTGATTTCGATGGCACGGGCAATGAACCCGAATTCTGCTGGTTCGCAGTTCTTCATCATGCACGAAGATGCTCCGCATCTGGATGGACAGTATGCTGCATTCGGCAAGGTCGTTTCCGGCATGGATGTTGTGGATGAAATTGCAAGCGTGCAGACGGATTACGCAGACAAGCCGCTGACCCCGCAGGTGATGAAGTCTGTCACCATCGTAGACTGAAAGTAGTGCGATTGGCACAATGGGTTATCACACAAAGCAAAAAGAACGCATTCTTGATTTGCTGAAAACTTATGCAGGCGAACACCTCACCGTTTCCGACTTGGGAAAGCAGCTGGAAGAAAACGGCACACCCGTTGGAACAGCGACGATTTACCGCTATCTGGAACAGCTGACAGAAGAGGGCGTTCTCCGGAAATATATTCTGGATGGAAAATCCAGTGCGTGTTATCAGTATCTGGGAGAACATGCGACGTGTCAGGAGCATTTTCACTTGAAATGTCTTTCCTGCGGAACGCTGTTCCATGTACAGTGCACATTTCTGGATGAGATGCAGGCACACATTGCAGCCCACCATCATTTCCAGATTGACCATACCAAAACGGTACTTTATGGATATTGTGAGCAGTGCCAGAATGCCCAGCAAAAAAAAGAATCGTAAGAAAAGCAGCATACAGTTGGAAAACATCCAGCTGTATGCTGCTTGTTTTATTGAAATGCTGGCGGAAATGGGGATGTTTGCTGTTTCGGCGGCTTTTCATAGATACGAACTGGAGCATGGTCTAAAAAGCCAGTCTGTTGCCGAACCGCCACGGATTTTACCTGTGGCTGATAAATTTTTACCGGAGCATCTGTGGGTGTCTGCGGTTGTTTTCCATATTCCATACCGATTCCTCCTTAGAGATAGGGCTTGAGCCGATTCAAGTACGCTTCTTCCTGCTGCATCATTTCTGCCCCTTGTTTCCGGACAGAGTCCGTCAGGTTGGCGTGACGGTTCATCAGCTGGGAAAGCTGAATCAAGCCCATGTTTGTTCCTTCCACCATCAGTTTTGCAACTTGATGGCTGTCTGTACCGCCCAGACAGTGTAGGCGAATGCTGGCACTGCTGCAAACCTTTGCGAGCGTGCCCAGTTCTTTGGGGTATTGATAGAATGTTTTCATCTGCTGCCGGATTTTTTGCTGCTGGGTTTCGTAGTAGTCCAGCTGGGTGCAAAGTTCTTTTCGGAGGTCAGCATCTTGAGTGTGTTCCAGAACACAAAAGATGGCATCTTTTCCGACCGCAGCATTTTTATACAGTCCGTTTAAAACGGAAATCTCTGCTTGTTTCATAAAAAAATTCCTCCTATCTGATTCCGGAAATAGTATCTGCCAAATCGGCGAAATTATCCGCAAACCATCCAAAAAACATTGACAAAACTGTAAAAATCCAGTATACTGAACATAGATGTAGATTTGCAAAAAAAGAAGTTTAAAAGAAGAAAGTTCGAGGTGCAACAATGAAAAAGAAACAATTTTTATGGCTGATGATTGCCATCGGCATCTTGTCTACTGGGAGTGGGTGTGACTCTGTAAAGCCGGTGTCTACCACGCAGGAAATTCCGACCGCAGAAGAAACCAATCTTGTGACAACTGCTCCGATTTCTGAGGCAGAACAGCCAACAGAAACGACAACCGTTCCACAGATTGCAGATGTTCTGACGACCGCAGCGACAACCCCAACCACAACGGGCGAAGAATTTGTAGATACTTCATTGGTGGATTTCCTGATGGGACAGATGACGCTGGAGCAAAAAGTTTGTCAGATGTTTATTGTCACGCCGGAATCGTTGACGGGTTATAATGGGGCAGTCACAGAAGCGGGTGCACTGTCAAAAGAATCCTTTACAGCCTATCCGGTTGGCGGACTGATTTATTTTTCAGATAATCTGGAGGATGCTCCGCAGACAGTTTCAATGCTCTCCACCATGCAGGACTATGCACAGGAAACCACAGGCGTTGGCTTGTTCTTGTCTGTGGATGAAGAGGGCGGAACAGTTGCCAGAGTGGCGGACAATCTCGGCACAACCAAGCTGTATGATATGGAATATTATGGTGAACGGCACAACCCCGAAGAGGCGTATGCCATCGGAAATACCATTGGCTCTGATTTGATTCAGTTCGGATTCAATGTAGATTTTGCTCCGGTTGCAGATGTCAATTTAAATCCGAATAACGAATTGGGCAGTCGAATTTTCAGCAGTGATCCGGATATTGTTGGCGATATGGTTTCGGGTGTTGTTTCGGGCTTGCAGAACATGGGTGTTTCTGCAACCTTAAAGCATTTCCCGGGGCTGGGTGCTGGAGATGGCAACACCCACTATGATGATTTTGTCCTGATTGACCGTTCTTATTCTGAATTAAAAGAAGAGGAATTCAAGGCGTTTCAGGCGGGCATTGATGCCGGAGCAGATTTCGTGATGGTGGGACATCAGATTACCACCGCCGCCGCCGACCAGCTGCCGAGTGATATGTCTTATACGGTTGTTACCGATTGGTTAAAGGGCACGTTGGGCTTTAATGGCATTGTCATCACCGATGCACAGAACATGGCAGCGATTACCGAAAATTACAGTCCAGCAACCGCAGCAGTCCAGTCGGTTTCCGCTGGAGTGGATGTGATTTTGATGCCGATGGATCTTTCCAATGCGGTCAGCGGTATTTGTGATGCGGTCGAGGCTGGCACAATTTCCGAAGAACGCATTAACGAAAGCGTTTATAAAATTATGATGAAAAAGTTGGAAATGGGCTTGCTGACGATGCCGGAAGAAGACCCGGATAGCACCACAACCAGCACGACCACAACGGACATCGCATTCTAATTGTAAACAATTTGTTTCTTATTGAGAATTAGTATTGACAAACAGAAAAAGG
>ERZ1106951.2239-NODE-2239-length-15546-cov-2.777871_pt1 | contig 15546 bp, 20 predicted proteins | sample MGYA00403676_ERZ1106951 | MGnify/ENA primary metagenome ERZ1106951 (study PRJEB35170, sample SAMEA104062398) | human gut metagenome | biome: human gut; feature: human-associated habitat; material: faeces | place: Denmark | collected 2012-04-23 ...
TGAGCATTGAATTGGGGTCGATAGCTGCAAAATTTTTCATACGCATAACAAGAGAGCTGACAGAGTGGGAAAATCCATCAGCGACCTGCTGTATCAACTTATTTGAGGGGCGCATATCGTTCAGCGGTGTTATACAGTATAGCGCATAGGCAACGATAATGTCCTCTCGGCTCCATGTTACACGTTCGCCCATAGTTCAAAGTCTCCGAATTATAATGCCATTATAAACCTAATAGTTCTTTCTTTTTTGCATCAAACTCGGAATCTGTGATTGCTCCCATATCCAGCAACTCTTTATACTTTCTTATTTCATCCGCTGGTGATACGCCACTTGAAATCGATGAATGGTTTTTGCTGAGAATATAATTCACAAATGCACTAAAATCATCGGGTTCAGCTGCAATTTTAAGGTCAACTGTTTGACCGCCACCGAGAACCAGAGACAACTCTCCTTTTAGATAGGTAGCGCTCGTAATAGACGAGTAGTTATAGACATCAGCGAAGTACAGCGTACCAAGTTTACGCCGGCCAAGGATAACTGCCTCATTGGTACACAGGGCACAGTTATTTGTATCTGCAGAAAGGTTAGAACAGAGAATACTATTTACTTCATCTTCGTTCTTGATGACTTTATAACGCATAGCAGTTTTGAGTATCTTTTGAGCCTTTTTATCAAAAGCGGCATGATTTGCGTAATACATCGTTACACCTCGATTCTATAAATTCTATGTTGTAATTATACCGTGTAGGGCGATTTGTGTCAATTATTAGAGCCACCCGTGTCAAGCTATTTCCAGCCTTCCTTGATAATGACATACCATGTATGCGTACTATAATTTTAATTGGAGGAAGCATACATGACAGCAGAAACTATCAAGCAACTGCGTGAAGCACGAGGTTGGACACAGGCGGAATTAGCAAGAAGGCTGAACATTTCAAGAAATGGCGTTAATACATGGGAGCAGGGACTGTCCATGCCGTCCCCGCACTTTCTGGTTGAGCTTGCCAAAATATTTTCCGTTTCCACCGACTTCCTGCTTGGCGTCGAATCACTACATACTATCAATGTTTCGGACCTTTCCGCAAAAGATGTGGCAATGCTGACAGACCTTGCGGACCGACTGAGAAGTGTTTAGGAGAGTGCTGCTGTCGTGGTAGCGCTCTCCTATTTCTATGAAAGAGGTGGAACCTATGAAAAAGCGTTTAACAGCAATACTACTTGCCCTTGTCCTAATGATGGGGCTTACAACATTTGCCGCCGCTGAGGAAGGCATTCCAACCGCTGCGACATTCGATGAACTCGTTGCCGCTATGGAAAATGGCGCTACTACTGTCGAGATTACGGGTACAATTAGTGTAACCGGCAATCTGGGGAACAATGATGTTACTATCACATTGACCCGGTCAGCGGACTTTGCGGACGGTGCTTTGCTTCAAATCGAGCAAGGGGAAATCAAGAACTTAATAGTCAGTGGTGCGGACATAGATACCGAAAGCCCATTAGCCATAATCAGCGGAAGTTGCCTTATTTCAAATACTGCATTCACAAATTGTACTGATAGCGCCGTTGTAATAACAACCGGAACGGCAATGTTTGAAAACTGCTCCTTTGAGGACAATTCAGGTACTCATATTACCAATGACGCAGAAGCAGTCTTTACTAAATGCAGTTTCTCTGATGGACAGTCGAAAGACAACGGTGGTGCCATTAGAAATACAAAAACTCTGCAATTACAGAACTGCACCTTTGCCCAAAACGGTACAAGTGTTGATTCTGAACTATGCGGCGGTGCCATATATAATGCAGGACAAATGTATGCCTACAAATGCACTTTTACCGATAATACTTCAGGACAGGGCGGTGCTCTTTATAATGTTGGCAGTTCCGAACTTATAGAGTGCACTTTCACAAATAATTCTGCAAATATCGGCGGTGGAATATATAGTACCGGCACTATGCGAACAATCGACACCCTTATATATCAAAACCTCTATTGAGGCGGCCGCAGATATTTTTGCGTCAAATCCGATTACTGTTTCGTATAACGAGGAGTATGCGTTTCCTGAATCGCCGAGCGGTTGGCATAGCGACAGCTCCGATAGCCGTAAAGGTGAAAAACTCTTTGATACCTCCTTTGAGGGAGTCGGAAGCCTTGTGTTTCTAATGGAGTCGGACTTGCCCGCCAAGGAATCAGACCCGCCCGCTGTTGACCCAACGCCAACTCCTACGCCCGAACCTGAACCGGAGCGCCCGACCGTTCGCCCTTCGTCCTCTGGCGGTCATCATACTACTGCCGTGAATAAGCCGATTAAGCCAACTCTTGATAAGGCCAAAACTTTATATTTGAGTGGCTATTGCGACGCCGTTCCAAATGAGAATATTACCCGCCGACAGGTCGCACATATTCTCTATAACCTTATGAGCGCGGAGAGTCAGAAACATTATGCCAGCAACGAGAACATATTTATTGATGTCAAAGACGATACGGCGATTGCAGCATTAGCAAAGGCAAAAATCGTTTTGGGGTATGACGAGCATTACCGCCCTGACGCATACTTGACACGTGGAGAACTGTGCGCCATACTCAGCCGATTCTCCGATTTGAAAAGCGGGGCAAGTTCATTCCAAAATATCGAGCACCATTGGGCAAGGGACTATGTAAATATCTGCGTTTCAAACGGGTGGATTGCTGACGGAACAGAGATTGACCTAAACAGCTATATTACAGTAAAGGTTGCCGCTAACATTATTGAAAAAATGCTATAAATGCGAAAACCGGTCTGCTATGCAGGCCGGTTTTCTTGCTGTGGGACTCCACGGTCTCCCGTATCACACAATAACCAACTCCGAGGGTAAAACCTAAGGGCCTACTATATAAAACCCGATACGGTCAATTATGGGCTTGCGCCGATTTCTCGGATTTCACAGACATAAATCTCAATTAAGCTGCTGTCAGCGCAACTTAGGGTTATCGATTCCGGGTCCGGCTCGTTATCCTGTTCACTGGTCCAGTCAATCCATACGCCGGTTACTTTGATACCGTCTTTACATATTACGGTTACCTGCCTATCAAGCAACCCCAAATACTTCGCCATATCCATGGTGCTGCTTTCGTCAATGACATCAAACAATTCTGGCAGGAAAAGGTGGGTTTCATCAGGCTCGGTCATAATGCGATAAAAGTCTCCCTCGATTGAAAGGACTTCCCGAACTGCCCCCATCGGTAAATCTTCAAGGCTGACACCGATATATTTTACTTTCACCTTTTCACCCCCTACCGGAATTATTATATCGAACCGCTGCTAACTTGTAAATGCGATTGCAGCAGTAGCAGCGGTTCTCCCCATTTTGCTGCTGCAAACCGCTGCATGAAAAAGCCTTTGTTATCAAGCCTTCCAACGCATTTGCAGCGGTTGCAGCGCTTTTTATAGTGTTTTATAAATCGCAAGAAATCAAAGAATATAATACCCCAGTTGGGTATCATATTCCTTATTTTATAAAATGTTTAACCTATGTGAAAATCCGCTGCAACCGCTGCGCCCAGCCTCCGCTTTATGCGGGGGTTCGTTTTTGAAAATACATTTTTTGATAAATTCTTGCAAGGATTTGCTCATTATCTACCTATCTTTGCCGCCGGGTGACACTCTTTTGTCTTTTATGAGTAAAACCTTGCCAATCGCCGCTTCTTTATGTCCTGCAAGCCACTAAAGTTCACATTTACAGTACAATATATACGCGATATAATACAGATAACAACAATATATAGTGTATTTGAAAGTGAGGTTGACCATATGCAGTATGACGGACTACTGACGATAGCGACAGGGAGCTCTCGTCGGTGTACGAATTGGAAAAACAAAAGAATACTGTGGTCCGACCTTGCCGCTAAGCTCTCCAATGTCACGAGGACACAGGAAACGCAAGCAGAGTATGAGCGGATGCCGAAAGATGAGCGGGACCGAATTAAAGATGTCGGCGGCTTTGTAGGCGGTAGCTTAAGAACAAACCGCAGAAAAGCGGATTCCGTATGTGAGCGGCAACTAATCACACTCGACCTTGACAATGTTCCGCAAGATACGGACCCTTGGCCTACTGTTACTCTTGCCCTCGGCTGTGCTGCAGTTCTTTACAGCACACACAGTCATACGCCGCGGAGTCCTAGACTGCGCCTTGTGCTACCGTTGTCTCGACCTGTATCGCCTGATGAATATGGGGCAATTGCCCGCAAAATTGCAGAGGACATCGGGATTGATATGTGCGACGATACGACTTATCAGCCGCACAGATTGATGTATTGGGCCAGTGCTGCAACGGATGCGGAGTTTCGCTATGAAGTTGAGGACGCTCCTTGGCTTGACGCGGACGAACAGCTTTCTCGCTATGCCGATTGGCACGACCCCACACAATGGCCCGTGTCAAGCCGCAAGGCGAACGAACCCCGCCGACTGGCTGACAGGCAGAGCGACCCTACTGAAAAGGGCGGTATTGTCGGAGCATTTTGTAAAGTGTTTTCGATAGACGATGCGATTGACGAATTTTTACCTGATAAGTACAGCAAATGCAGCGACGGACGCTATACCTACCTTGGCGGCTCTACATCTGGCGGTCTGGTTGTCTACGATAACGGTAAATTCGCATTCAGCCACCACAGCACAGACCCGACTTGCGGCAAGCTCTGTAATGCTTTTGACCTTGTTCGCATTCACCTATTCGGTGACGAGGACGAAAACACAGCCCCCAACACCCCGGCAACAAAGCTCCCTTCCTATAAAAGTATGTGCGATAAGGCTCTGTCTGTTCCCGCCGTGCAGCAGGAACTAAAGGCAGAGCAGTTAAGCTCAGTAGTCGCAGTTTTTGATGACGCAGAGAATACAGAATGGGTGCAGGCGCTTGAAATCAACCCGAGAACCGGAAAGCCTGCGGCAACTGTAGACAATGTGTTCCTAATTCTGACACACGACCCACGCTTAAAAGGCCGGTACTACTATGACGAGTTCAGAGCTCGGCCTATTGTGTGCGGCGCCCTTCCTTGGGACACTTCTTCCCATAGGGTATCTGCTTCATGGCTTGATACCGATGACGCAGGATTGCGATGGTTACTGGAACGCGATTATAAAATCGACAGCGCCCCGAAGGTGCGAGATGCCGTAGACCTTGCCATTGACAGCAATAAAATTCACCCTGTCCGTGATTATCTACACTCCCTTGAGTGGGACGGTCAACCGCGTGCGGAAATGCTGTTCATTGACTACCTCGGTGCAGAGGATTCCAGATATACCCGCGCCGTTACACGGAAGGCCCTTATTGGCGCTGTGGCACGAATCCTCCGCCCCGGCTGCAAGCATGACCACATGCTCGTTCTTGTTGGACCGCAGGGGTGCCGTAAATCCACCACTTTGGCAAAACTCGGTAAACAGTGGTTTTCTGATTCGCTCTATACCATGACCGGCAAGGACGCTTACGAGCAGTTACAAGGAAACTGGATTATAGAGCTTGCGGAAATGGCGGCAACCCGCAAAGCTGAAATTGAACAAATTAAGCAGTTCGTTTCAAAACAGGAAGATACATACCGCGCGGCCTATGCTCGACGGACGCAATCACACCCTCGGCAATGTGCGTTCTTCGGTACAACAAATGACGATGAGTTCTTACGAGACCCCACAGGCGCCCGTCGTTTCTGGCCCGTAACCGTTACGAAAGCGGGTTGCGTTAATGGGGACAAGCTGACACCCGAAATCGTGGACCAAATCTGGGCTGAGGTCGTTACCTATTATGACAACGGGGAAACATGGTATCTCGACAACGAGGTTGAAGAAATCGCCAGAAAGGTTCAGTCGGAGCATACGGAGACAAACGGCAAACTTGGTCTGATTGAGAACTTTATTGAAACGCTACTGCCTGCTGGTTGGGATACTTGGGACCTTGACAGGCGGCTTATGTTCTGGAGCGGCGGATTTGGTCCAGAGCAGAAAGGCACAATGCGTCGGACCCGCGTATGTGCGCTTGAAATCTGGCAGGAGCTTTTCAAAGGCGACCCGAAAAACTACACCACACAGCACGCAAGAGAGATTACCGGACTGCTGAAAAGTCTCCCCGAATGGAGTATGACAACAGCTACAAATTGCGGCGCTCTTTACGGCAGACAGCGCGGATTTATAAGGAAAGAGAGGTAACACCATGAGAATCGACAGAATTAAACTGATTGTCCTAATGGCCGAGCGTGATATGACGATTGGCCGCTTGGCGGAGTTGAGCCGACTTTTGGTCTCCACAATCTGCCAAGTTAAGGCAGGAAAGTCCTGCACACCGAAAACAGGTGCGGCAATCGCCGCAGGCTTGGGCGTTCCAGCAGGCGAAATTGAATCGAGGTGAGGGAATGTCCGATGTTGTTCGTGTGGACGAGGTAATGACCCGCCTCGACTGTTCAATGGGGAAAGCCTATAAAATCATCAAGACACTCAATGACGAGTTAAAACGAAAAGGCTATATCACGGTAGCCGGTCGTGTTCCCCGCTCCTACTTTGAGCAAAAGTGTCTGTTGGAAAGGAAGTGAGAAAATGCAGCGAGTAACCTACTATGACAGTACACTAAAGCAATATGTTTTGGTTGGAAATGAACACGATACGCTAACTGCGCTCGGCAAGTTAGAGGATTCCCTTGAAAAACTGGAACCCAAAACCTTTGGGGAGTTTATGACAAGATTTCGGCAGCGGCGCGGTGTATCTCAAACGTCATTTGCGGCAGCTCTCCATATCAGCCGTGATACTGTTAAAGCGATTGAAGCAGACAAAAATACTCCGTCTTATGAAACCCTGCTTGCGATTACAGATGTGTATAATATTCCCCTTGATACTTTGCGGTTTGCTTTTCGGCGTTATGCCTTCCACCTCAAAGACGAGGCAATCGACTACATGATAGACCGGCAGGACAGCCAGCTTATTGAACCGACTATGTACCGCAATATTGGCGCACTGCTGCAATGTGAACGCCGGTTTATATCAAAATCCCGCAAGCAGCTATCTGATATGAGCGGAATCTCCACTCCCATGATTGCTAAATATGAATTCGGCGAGGTTGATATTGCATGGCCGGTATTGCGGCAATTCGGTATGTGCGTAGATTCTGAGCGTTTACTGGAAGTATGCCAAAAGCTGAAAAATCGTGCAGAAAGAAGGAGAATGATGATATGACCGTTCGAGAAATATATAGACTCCGCCATCAAAAGGCGGTCGGATTCAATAGAGCACGTAGCCGTGTAATTGAGCAACTTGTAGCACAGCGCGGCGAATGTACTGATACCGCAATCTTTGCGGCACTCCGTGACGAACTGGCTCGCATTACAGCAGATGAAGCACAGATGAACGCTGAAATGAACACATTACTGCGTGCGTCTTTGGCTGATATGGGAATTGACACGCAGATTGCCGAAGGAGTATTTCTCCACCCGAAGGCGCGCATTTATGATTGTTGTGAGGGTATCGGGTGGTTTGTATCAAAAAGTCTTGATTCTCCGCAAGAGGTCAAAGCACAACAGAATGTTTTAAGAAAGGCAGGTATTGAAAATGACATTTGAAGAACTGAGGGCTGAGGCACAGAAGGCTTATAAGGAAGTTCTGGCGGCTGACGAGGAGCGGAAAAACGATAAAACGATTGCTCGTTTGTCCGAACTTTATGTTGAATCCTATGTCAACGAAAAGCGACGTGAGCGTGACGCTGCTTTTAGGGAATATGTAATTTCCTGCGTAGAGGAACTTAGAGAACTCGTTTCCTCAGTGATTACCGAAAAGCGAAATGGGCTTGACAAAATGCTTTCTACTCCACCGACGAGTGAACAGCTTAGTTTGCTGACTGCGCTTCAGGTGAGGGGCGAGGATATTAGCGAGGGAGAATTACGCAACCTCGCCGACCAATTCATGCCAAATTACCAAGCGGTAAAAGCCTTGCAGACTATCAGCAAGAAAAATGGTGTGCATTTTGCCTTACCTGAAAAATGCGATTACGAAGCATTGCAGGCAGCACTCAACTGGACAGAGAATTACCTGTCGGAGCGGCTTTGCGGTTTGCGTAATTTTACCGCACCGCGAAATCTGCATGCCTTTGACCGTTTGTTTTTCGGTGAGGGCTGGCGTGACCCTCACTATGATTCCCATGCGGTCAATCTATTTGATTAAATACCATGATAACAGAAAAAGAAGCCCGCAATATGCTCAATAGCTACAAATTACTCTCCTTGAGGGCAGACCTGCGGTATGAGAAAATCAGTTTTTATAAAAAGTACAATGCGGCGGGCGAGTATTGCGAGGTACTCGCCCGCCAAGCAAAAGAATTACTTGCTGCGCGAGATAACATCAACGCGGTGGTTGATTCTCTTGCCGAGCCATATAGGACTGTCCTGTACTTGCGTTTCATTGAGGGGCATACCGTTGAGAAAACGGCAGAAATAATGTTTTACTCCTATCGTTGGTTAATGAGATTGCAAGCTACGGCAATTCAAGAGTTCAGAAAGGCGGTGAACAAATGACCGAGAAACAGGAACGATTTATTGACGAATACATCATAGACTTCAACGCTACACGGGCGGCTATTGCTGCGGGGTATTCCTCAAAACGTGCGAATTCGCAGGGGGTTCACCTGCTCTCTATTCCTGAGATTCAGGCAGAAGTAAGGCGGCGCAAGGCGGAAATCTCTGCGGGACTACGAATTTCCGCCGAACGAGTACTGTGGGAAATGGCGGCACTTGGATTTTCCAACATTTTTGATTATGTTGAAGTCATAGACGGGGAACTTCGCCTAAAAGAACTTCCACCCGAAAAGCAAGGTGCCGTTTCCAGTATCAAGATTACAAAGAACGGCACGGAAGTCAAGCTACACGATAAATTGAAAGCGTTGGAATTCCTCGCCAAATATACAGGGCTAACAGACCATAAAGCAAATACAGAGACGCAAAATAATCTTTTTGAAATGATTGACGCTTGTGGTAAAAGCGCAAATTTTGATGATATTCCAGAACTCAATGGAGATTGGCAACCATAAACAAGCCTACGGTCTCCCACATCAAGTTTTCTTTCTTTTGGAGTATAAACCTACTCTGTAAAAACGGAACTGATATAGGACGCCGTAGGTACTCCAAATTCAGGGGCTCGCGAATCTTACTATTTGCGATAATATAGATAAAAAGGCAAAACAGGAGGCAAATGTTATGCCAGCATATAAGGACAAGGACCGCGGAACGTGGTATTGCTGTTTCTACTATACCGATTGGCAAGGGGAACAGCAGCGTAAAACAAAGAGAGGTTTTACTAAACAGAAAGACGCCAAAGAATGGGAACGCGCTTTTCTTGACAAATTGCAGGAAAATCCGCAAATGACAATGGCAAGCCTAATTTCTCTGTATAATACAGATATGGCAAGCCGACTCAGGGTGTCAACCATGAACAACAAGGAGCACCTAATAAGGACAAAGATTTTGCCTTATTTCGGCAAAATGAAAATCAGCGACATTAAAGCAACAACGGTTCGACAATGGCAAAATCAGCTCATGGGTGACGAGTACGCCGAAACATACCTAAAAGCAATCAATAATCAGCTTTGCGCGATTTTTAACTACGCCGTTAAGTATTATGGTCTAAAAGAAAATCCTTGTCATAAGGCGGGAAGCATAGGACGCAAGAACGCAAAGGAAATGCAGTTTTGGACAAAAGACGAATACATTAGATTTGCCGCAGCAATCGAGGACAAACCACAAATGCACTCAGCGTTTCAAGTCCTTTACTGGTGCGGCATACGGGAAGGCGAACTCTTAGCCTTGACCAAAGATGATATTGACTTTGAGGGAAACACCATAACTATCAATAAATCCTATCAGCGAATTGGCAAGAAAGATATTATTACGGAGCCCAAAACTCCGAAAAGCAATCGGATTATCGCTTTGCCGAATTTTCTTTGCGAAGAACTTAAAGAGTATATCTCACACATCTATGATAATGGGCGCATTTTCCCATTAACCAAGCATGCCCTATACAGGGAAATGATTCGAGGTAGCAGCCAGAGCGGAGTTAAAAAGATTAGAGTGCATGACCTCAGACATAGCCACGCCTCATTACTTATCGAACTCGGCTTTTCGCCACTCTTGATAGCCGAACGACTCGGCCATGAGAACATAGAAACGACCCTCAATACCTACTCCCATCTATACCCGCACAAGCAAGGAGAACTTGCTCAAACGCTGGACTCCCTGCTAAAAACCTGATTTCAGCGTCATAACAGCATCGCGGCTATCATTAAAAGAGCCCGAAAGCCTTGCAAACAAAGACTTTCGGGCTTTCTTCCATTTATTCCCACTCAATAGTCGCGGGGGGCTTGGAGGTAATATCGTAGACGATGCGGTTGATGTGGGGCACCTCATTGACGATGCGGACGGAGACCCGGTCCAGCACATCGTAGGGGATCCGGGTCCAGTCGGCGGTCATGAAGTCCGTGGTGGTGACACTGCGGAGGGCCAAGGTATAATCATAGGTCCGGCCATCGCCCTGCACACCTACGGAGCGCATATTGGTCAGCACCGCGAAATACTGGCTCATGGCGCTCTCCAGATGCGCCTTGGCGACCTCGTCCCGGAAGATAAAATCCGCTAGACGCAGAATATCCAACTTTTCCTTCGTCACATCCCCCAGACAGCGGATGGCAAGGCCGGGGCCGGGGAAGGGCTGGCGCATCACCAGATACTCCGGCAGACCCAACTCACGGCCCAGCTGCCGCACCTCGTCCTTAAAGAGCATCCGCAGAGGCTCGATGATCTCCTTGAAATCCACATAATCCGGCAGACCGCCCACATTGTGATGGCTCTTGATCACAGCAGCGTCACCTGCGCCGGACTCGATCACATCCGGGTAAATCGTGCCCTGAGCCAGGTAATCCACCTGGCCGATTTTTTTGGCTTCCGCCTCAAAGACCCGGATGAATTCCTCGCCGATGATCTTCCGTTTGCGCTCCGGCTCGCTGACGCCGGCCAGCTTGCTCAAAAACAGTTCCTCCGCGTTGACCCGGACGAAGTTGATGTCCCACTTTCTGAAGGCCTCCTCTACCTCGTCTCCCTCGTTGAGACGCATGAGGCCGTGGTCCACAAATACGCAGGTCAGCTGATTGCCTACGGCCTCCGCTATCAGCGCCGCCGCCACAGAGGAATCCACGCCGCCGGAGAGGGCCAGCAGCACCTTGCCGTCCCCCACCTTTTCCCGGATCTGACGGATGGCAACATCCTTATAATCCCCCATGGTCCACTGCCCCTTTGCGCCGCAGACCTCATAGAGGAAGTTGCGGAGCATGGCGGTGCCGTAGGCGGTGTGATTCACCTCCGGGTGGAACTGGACGCCGTAAAAGCCCCGGCGCTCGTCACAAATGGCCACGTTGGGACAGGCGTCGGAATGGGCCACCAGTTCAAAGCCCTCCGGCACCTTCTCCATATAGTCGCCGTGGCTCATCCAGGTAACGCTCTCGGCAGGCAGGCCCTTGAACAGCTTGCAGTCGGTGCGGAAATAGGTCTCCGTCTTGCCGTACTCCCGGGCGGAATCCGCCGTAGCCGCCGTCACCCGGCCGCCCAGATTGTGGGCGATGAGCTGACAGCCGTAGCAAATGCCCAGAATGGGGATACCCAGCTTGAAGATCTCCGGGTCTGCCTGCGGGGACGCGGGATCGTACACACTGTTGGGCCCGCCGGTAAAGATAATGCCGATGGGGGCCATCGCCTTGATCTCCGCCACCGGGGTGGTGTAAGGCTTGACCTCGCAGTATACGCTGCATTCCCGGACTCGCCGGGCGATAAGCTGATTATACTGACCTCCGAAATCGAGAACTAAAACGGTTTGTGATGCCATAGAGACCTCCTGAAAAATAAATTCAGATATTGCGGCTTTATGCGTTTTCACGCTCCAGCGCCGCCTGGACAAAGCCCTTGAACAGCGGATGGGCGTGGTTGGGCCGGGACTTGAATTCCGGGTGATACTGAACGCCCACAAAGAACGGCTGGTCCGTCAGCTCCACCGTCTCCACCAGCCGCCCATCGGGGGACAGCCCGGAGAGGACCAGTCCCGCGGAGGTGAGGGCCTCCCGGTAGTCGTTGTTGAATTCGTAGCGGTGGCGGTGACGCTCGGAGATCTCCAGCGTGCCGTAGCACCGCTCCATGGTGGTGCCGGGCCGGATCACGCAGGGATAAGCCCCCAGCCGAAGCGTGCCGCCCTTGTCGATCTCGTCGCTCTGTCCCGGCATGAAGTCGATGACCTTGTTTTCGCACAGTTCGTTGAACTCGCCGGAATCCGCGTCGGCGATCCCAGCGGCGTGGCGGGCATATTCGATCACAGCGATCTGCATTCCCAGGCAGATGCCGAAATAGGGAACATGGTGCTCCCGGGCGTATTTCGCCGTCAGGATCATGCCGTTGATCCCCCGCTGGCCGAAGCCGCCGGGGACGATGATGCCGTCCAACGTACCCAAAACCGCCTCCGCATCGCTTTCCGTAATGGTCTCGGAGTCGATCCAGCGGATGTCCACCTCAGCTCCCAGGGCATAACCCGCATGGCGCAGTGCCTCTGCCACGGAGAGATAGGCGTCATGAAGCTGAACGTATTTGCCCACCAGACCGATGGTCACACGTCTGTCCGCATGTTTGATCCGCTCCACCATGTGTTCCCACTCCGTCAGCTCCGGGGCCGGGGCGTCGATACCCAACTCCCGGCAGACCACAGAGGAAAAGTGGGACTGTTCCAGCATCAGCGGCGCCTCATACAGACAGGGCAGCGTGATGTTCTCAATGACGCAGTCGGGCTTTACATTGCAGAACATGGAGATTTTCTGGAAAATAGAAGGCTCCAGCGGCTCGTCGCACCGGAGGACGATGAGGTTGGGATTGATCCCCATGCCCTGAAGCTCCTTGACAGAGTGCTGGGTGGGCTTGGACTTGTGCTCATCGGAGCCCCGGAGGAAGGGCACCAACGTCACATGGATAAAGAGGCTGTTCTCCCGGCCCACCTCCAGAGAGATCTGCCGGACAGCCTCCAGGAAGGGCTGGGACTCAATATCGCCGATGGTGCCGCCGATCTCGGTGATGACCACGTCGGCGTCCGTTTGCTTACCCACCCGATAGACAAATTCCTTGATCTCATTGGTGATGTGGGGGATCACCTGCACGGTGGAGCCCAGATACTCCCCCCGGCGCTCCTTGTTCAGAACGTTCCAGTACACCTTGCCGGTGGTGAGGTTGGAGTATTTGTTCAGATCCTCGTCGATGAACCGCTCATAGTGACCCAGATCCAGATCCGTTTCCGCGCCGTCCTCGGTGACGTAGACCTCGCCGTGCTGATAGGGGCTCATGGTGCCGGGGTCCACATTGATGTAGGGGTCCAGCTTCTGAGCGGCCACCTTCAGCCCTCTTGTCTTTAAAAGGCGGCCCAGAGACGCCGCAGTAATGCCCTTACCCAACCCGGATACCACGCCGCCGGTCACAAAAATATATTTCGTCATACGTCCTCCTCCGAAAATTTCACGTTCTGTCTACGCAGTCCCGCTTTGGCAGTTTTTATTTATAAGTCGACAAGATCTGCTCCGCCACGGCCCGCTTCGTCACACAGCGATCCATCGCCTGCTTTTCGATGTATCGGTGGGCCTCCTGCTCCGTCATATTCAGTTCCCCGATCAGCAGCCACTTGGCCCGGTTCACAAGGCGGATCTCCTCCATTTTTTCCTCAATGGTGGCATTCTTCTTTTCCAGCCCCCGCAAACGCTCCCGGGTACCGCACAGCAGCCGCAGGGATTGGGTAAACAGCTGGGTCGACATAGGCTTGGACAGCACCAGAACGCCCTGTGGCGTCAGCCGTCCGTCAATATCTGGAAAATGCTCTGCCTTCACCAGCAGCAGTACCCCGGCGGCGCTGTGCTGGCAGATATCCTGCGCCAGTCGGGTGCCGAACTCATCCGGCAGCGGCGTGTTGATCACCACCAGATCGTAGCTGTTTTCCAGCAGCTCCCGGCGGGCACCGGCGGCGTCCGTCAGCACCGTGACCGGCCAATAGAACCGCTCCGGCAGAAGCCCCCGGACGGATTCATTGAATTTTGCGGAGGCGGACACCACCAGAACGCTGTACGCATGGCCAAGTTCCATCGTTGTCCCCCTCCTTTTCTATGTTTTTTTGGAACTTTATCATATAATACACCTTTTGTTAAAAAAATACTATAAAAAATTGCACAATAAAGGGTAAAAGACTTACTGTTAAATAGGTGATTTTTGATATTGTGAACAGAGCCTGCAGGTATCGCTGTATAAAAACAGGAATTATGCTTGCCCGATATGAAGGAAACGTGTATGATAATAAACATATTCAACAGGACGGAGAAATAATTTATGAGATTAAGAAATATACCAGGAGCCAAAGATGCCATCACAGAAAGCCCTTATGTAGTACAGAATCCGGCAGAATGTAAGGGGAAATGGGCGCAGGTGTTTACACAGGAGCAGCCGATTCATATTGAAGTAGGAATGGGCAAGGGTCGTTTCCTTATGGATATGGCAAAACTGCACCCGGAAATCAATTATATTGGAATCGAGATGTACGACAGCGTGCTGCTCCGCGCACTTCAGAAGAGGGAAAAGCTCGAAGAAGCGGGAGAGAAGCTTGATAATCTGAAATTTATGTGTGTGGATGCGAGACTGCTTCCGGAAATCTTTGAAAAAGGCGAGATTCAGCGTATTTATCTGAATTTCTCGGATCCATGGCCAAAGGCACGCCATGCAAAGAGAAGACTGACCTCACGTGAATTTCTTGCACGTTACAGCCAGATCCTTCCGGACGGGGCAGTTGTAGAGTTCAAGACAGACAATAAGGGCTTATTTGAATTTTCATTGGAGGAAGTAAATGAGAGTGAAGGCTGGGAGCTGCTTGCGCATACCTTTGACCTGCATCATCAGGAAGACATGATGGAAGGCAATGTCATGACGGAATATGAGGAGAAATTTTCTTCTATGGGAAATCCTATCTGTAAGATGGTAATCTCCAGAGGACAGAACTGAAAGATGGAGAAGAATCGTATCATGGGAGTGATACGGAAGCGTGAGAACGATATTCAGAGGACAGAAGTGAAAGATAGAGAAGAACAGAGCATAGAATAAGAATAAGAGTTTGCCAGGGCAGGTGTGCAGGCAGGAGGGCTGATTTTCAGGCTGCCTGTGCAGAATGTCCGTAGGAGTTGCCGGTGAAGCGTAAACGGAAGGGTTCTTTTCATAATAAAATGATCCAGTTCAGCTATGAGCACAGAACCGTGCCAAATGCCTTTAATGAACTACGAAAATCCGTGGAAGAAGTCAATAATATGCTGAATAAGCTGTCTGAAAAGGATAAAAAAAAGGAAAAACAAAAAAAATAAAAAAATTTTAAAATACCTATTGACATTTTCTGAGGTATTTAATATAATATCACTTGCGTTGAGGCACAATACCTCAGAAAATTAAAGATGATAAGCGCTTTTAGCTCAGCTGGTAGAGCACCTGACTCTTAATC
>ERZ1106951.2246-NODE-2246-length-15527-cov-5.032381_pt1 | contig 15527 bp, 10 predicted proteins | sample MGYA00403676_ERZ1106951 | MGnify/ENA primary metagenome ERZ1106951 (study PRJEB35170, sample SAMEA104062398) | human gut metagenome | biome: human gut; feature: human-associated habitat; material: faeces | place: Denmark | collected 2012-04-23 ...
TTCCGATTTCAATAGCGCCACTTACAATACCGCCTCCTGCATATAGCTCGCTTATCTTCTATCCACTAATTTTAAAATCACTTCTATAACCGAATATGCCACACAATTTAAAATCAATCCATTATATACCATTCTCAACAGTCTAGAAATTTTTACGACTTCTTTTTCAACTGTTAGAATTCTGATGATGATAACATCAATTGACATTTTCACTAACTTAAAACATCTATAAAAAACTGAGGAAAAGATAATCAGTCATAGCCTTTTAAATCAATATCACACACATTTACTTTCTAACCAATCCAATATTGTTTCTGGTATAGTGGCATTTAGTTCAGCGTTTCCTGTCAAAATTTCTTGTACAGGACGTCCATCATACGGTACTTTCCTGTTTACGCAACAGGTTCTCAATGTAAAATCCGTATTTTCAAAATAATGACAGGATACATATTCTAAATTATCCATTTCAATTTTTTTCACATTTTCAGCAGAAGTATAAGGATCCTGCTCCACACTTCCTATAAAAATTGGAATATTTTTGGAGATTGTTTTGATTTCTTTTATGTATTCTTCCAACGTTTTTCCTTTCATATCTTCTTGAAAAACCATGGAATTATTATACTTTATGATTTCTTCAAAATGATTGCGTTTTTTATTATGTGTCCACAAATTCAACTGTTCCAATTGAGATTCACAACTCATAGCCGCACCGCACATGGAAATCACTTTTCCAACTGACATATTGTGGCACAGTGTATCAAGTAATCGATTGCATGGTCCGTGAAGAAAAAGTATAATTTCAGTATCCGGAAAGTGTTTTTGTGCAAACGCTTCTATTTGATCTGCCAAATCTTCAATCTTTAAACTTCCAGCCTTTTCCCTTATATTTTCCCCGCGTTCCAACTCCATACACATGGTTGCATACCCACTGCGCACAAAACAGTCTGAAAGTTCTTCGTATGCCCCCACATTGGCCATCTGCTTCATGACATCTTTTCCCGCTTCATGTGCGAGCACATAATAATAACCGTCACTGCTTTGCAGTAAAGAATACGAGCTTGGGCAAAAGACGATCACGCCCTTTAATGGTTCTTTCTTTTTTGACCGGGTATAAATACACCGATAGCGAACCTGGTCAACTTCCATCCATTCTTCTTTTTCAATAAAATCAAAATATTCTCTGTGCTTTGCATGATGCACAGTTTCTTTTTGTATACAAATACCTATATAACAGATTGTCGCCAATTCTACCCACAGAAAAATAAATCCTATTTTCAAATAGGAAATTTTGATTGGAAAAATCTCAGTATGATAGTATAACAAGCCATATAGGACATACAAAACCCAGCCAGCATCCAGTGCCAAGACCAGTCTGTCTATTCTTTTGGCCTCATCCGGCAGCCACAATATTCTTTTGACAAACTTATTCTTTAATAGAATCCCTTTATTTTGTCTGACACCATCCTCCATCGTGATACTCCATGCATTAACCCCATACATGACCGCTGCCAGAACAATGCCTATAAATAAATCTGATATTATAAACTGCATCGTTTCTTATACTCTCCCAGTGTATTTGTAAAAACATATGTCCACCATGCACTATTTGTTTCAACAATTCCGTCAAAAATTATTTGTGTACAAATTTGTTTTCCCAATTCACTTCTACTTTCTTTTAATATCTTTTCTCTAATACCATTTGATAAATATGTTCCATTTATATTATGATCAGAATTTAGTCCTATATTATTACTTAATTTTCCCATGTTTGCATACTCATATCCTACCTGATTACAATATAATTTCTTACTTATCATTGGTCCAATCCAATTATTAACTCCCGACGTAATACCTCCTATAATTCCACCTAACCAAGCACTCCTTTCTACATCCTCCATTATCTCCTCATTACTCATTTCAGGTTTAGTCCACTTATCGCTTACAAAACTACTTGATGCAGCCAATGCGCTATTTACTATTATTTCTGTTCCTATCTTTGCACTTACTGACAATACCCTACTACTAGTTGCAATTAAAACTTTTGCACCTACTTTTGCTCCTGCAACCGGAATAACACTTGAAATAGCCCCTACTACTCCAGAAATCATAACTTGTTTAACATCTACTTTTCCGTTATCCCCATATTGAATTGCTGCATCTAACCCAGCACCTAATATTGCACCGCCTACTACTGTTCCAACTCCTGGGATACAAATAGAAGCCACTCCTGCTACTGCTATACTTATTGCCCCAATCGTAACTGCAACAATATCCTCTTTATGCTCTCCTATCCATTTACCAGCCGTTTCCATAAATTCCGGCCACATTCCATTCAAATCCACCAAGCCCAATGGATTATTCCAACAATAAGTATAGTTATTGAGTGTAAATGGTGCTTCTAATATGCCTTTCATAAAGTCTTCACTTACAAATCGTCCGGTTCCTGCATCATATCTTCTGGTCTGTGCAAAATATAAACCATCTGTCTCATCCATTTGATATCCTGTAAAGCCAAACGGCTGTAATGAATTTTTAAAAATGTCCTTTGTCCGATAAATTGATGCCCCAAACTCATCATACGCATAACTTTCTGCAACTCGTCCATCCTCTTCTAAAAGTTCCATCGGACTTCCAAGATCATCTAGCAGATAAAAATTTTTACTTCTACCTTTTTCCAATCCAACAACATTTCTATCCCAGATAAATTTCTGATATACTGGCTCTGCATTCTGATAATCCCATGTTGTCATTTGCAAAAGATTATGATACTGACGTGTCATATCAGTTATATATTCTATCCGCTTCTGTGGTGTCTCTGCATTATTTTCTGTCAAGCAATTTATCTTCTGTGAAATTCGGTATCCTAATCCATTGTATTCAAATACTGCATTTTTTCGCACACTTCCCTGTGTTTCAATAGTATTCGTCATTTGATTTGCCGCATCAAATGTAAACTGTTTTAAAACCTCATCTCCGCTTTGTATCTTTGTGAGATTACCTCTTCGATCATAACTATACCGTAATACTTTACCATCTGTAGATTCAGTCAAAAGCTGATTTCTTTCATTATATGTATAAGCTGTCTGTTTTTCTAGTCCCTCTATATACTCTATTTTTTTTATTCTATTTCCAAATGCATCATATTCATACTCTCTTCTTATATTTTCGCCTTGTACAACACATTTCAAACGATTTAATGCATCATAATGATAACCCAATCTTCCATTATCTTCTTCTATCGAAGAACGTTTTTTCTTTTGTGATATCTTGTTTCCCGACACATCATACTTATAAGTATAGATTTCTTCCAATTCTGCTCCATGATATGAAATCTCGTCCAATCTTCCTAATTCATTATACCGATAGTTTGTTTTTATATCTCCTGGCATTTTCTTTTCTACTAACTGTCCAAACATATCATATTCATAATGGACTATATCGTCCCCAGCAATAAGTTCAGTCAGCTGTAAAGCCTTATTGTACTTATAATCCACATGTTTTCCATCCGGGTAAATAACAGATTTACGCTCTCCCATTGCACCCCATTCATAGCCAATTGTCCCACCTGTAGAATCCGTTACCGATAGCGGTCTGCCAGCCATATCCAACAAAAACGTTGTTGTTCCCAACCAATCTTTTACTTCTTCCAACTGTCTGAGTGCATTATAAGATAAGTTTACTTTTCTTCCATCTCCATAAAATACTTCTTTCAATTGTCCTGTCTGATTATAGCCAATTTCTGTCGTATAACCATCCTTATCAACTTTAGAATGTATTCTTCCTATCTTATCATATGTATATTTCTCTATATCTCCTAATGGATCAGTCACAGAAACAATTCTTCCCTCTCTGTCCCATGCATAACTTGTAAGATGTGCCGTTTCACCTTTCATTCCTGCACACACTGTTTGTATCAATCTACCCATGCAATCATAAACATACTTTGTTGTATTTCCCAATGCATCTATTACTTTTGTAAGATTTCCGTTTGGTGAATATGTATAATGTGTCTCGTTTTCATTTTCATCCCTTATACATATAATGTTTCCTACAGCATCATAACTATACTTTCTCACGCCCCCAACGGGATTAATAATTTGTGTTATTCGATCCATTTTGTCATAATAAAATGTCAGTCGATTTCCTAAACCATTTTCCCGAAAAACAAGATTTCCCTTTTTATCATATCCATATGTTTCAGTCTCACCATCTGGATAAATGATTTTTTTTAATCTACCTCCAATCTCATACTCAAATACCTTACTGCTTCCATTCGGATAACAGACTCTCTCTATCTTACCCAATGCATTATAAAACATGCTGGTAGTATTTCCAGAAACGTCTGTGACACTAGTTCTTCTTCCTACTTCATCATATGTATAGGTAGTAATTCCTCCCAATGCATTTGTCACACTAATAATATTTCCATCTCTATCATAGCCAAAACATGTTTTTGCTCCATCTGCCTCTGTCATTTGTATTATATGGTCTGTTTTATCATAAACAAATGTAGTTATATTTCCTTCCGCATCTATGATTCCAGTTCGATTTCCAACTACATCATAAATATATTTTTCAGTACCACCTTCCGGGAAAGTTGTTTGTACCAGACGATTCTCCATGTCAAATACCGATTTTGTAATACCTCCATCTGGTGCTGTCATTGCAGAAATATTCCACATACTGTCATATTCATAATTCGTTACATTTCCTTCTTTATCAGTAAAACGCACCATACGACCAATCTCATTATAATCAACAGAAATCTTATTACCATCAAAATCAGTCACTGAAATTACTTTTCCACCAGCATTATAAACGTATGACCGGGTATTTCCCTCTGCATTTTTGACTTGGATAATATGTCCGTCTGGATCGTATTCATAACTTGTTTTATTACCATTAGCATCTACAGACGCTATAATACGATTCAATTCATCATACTGATATTTTGTCTCACCTCTAACTGCATCTTGATAGCGCTCTATATTCCCTTTTTCATCATAAGCCAGTACAATCTGGCTTCCATCCACCTGCACTATATTTACTGGTCTTCCAAACTCATCATTTTGAATTTTTACCCCTGCCGCATCGCAATTTTCACTGCAAATCAAATTTCCCTTTACATCATAATAATTTCTCAGCCTTTCTTTTCCATTTACGCTGACATTCAAAAGATGGTTATCTGCATCATAAGTCATATTAATTCTTCGCTTTGCAGCATCCACTGTCTGTGTCAAATTTCCCCGACGATCGTATGCCATTCGCGTTGTTCTACCAAGTCGGTCTGTCTTACTGATACATAAATTTTTATCATTATAAAGAAACTTTTCTCTCGTTCCATCTTCATAAATGGTCTCTACATTTCTTCCTTTATCGTCGTGCACATAAGTAATCTTTCTACCATTACGTTCTGTAAATATCACTTTTTTATCTGCATCCAGATATGTAAATTCCATCTCACCGCCATCTGCAAATTTCTGACGGACAACACGGAATTTTTTATCATATTCATTGCATACTGCATGCACTTCTCTTGCATTTACAAGTTCTTTTATTCTTCCATTTTCACTGTATTGATAACTATAGACAGAGCCTGAAGGTACCGTAACTTTGACAAGTTTTCTTTCCTCATAGACCAAAGCAACTTTCCTTCCAGTATGGTCTGTGACAAGAACCAGCCTCCCATTATCATTATACTGATAACGAAGTCTATTGCCATTGTCAGAAACAACCTCTGTCAATTGCTTCTTTTCATTATAGAAAAAAGAAATGCCACGCCGATTACAATTCTCCATGCGTTCCACATGACCAGATTTATCAAACAGAACCCATATATTATCAGGCTGCCTTAACACATATCCATCCTCAGTTTCTTTTAGCATATCAAGTGCTGTATTTTGTCCCTGATATATTCCTTCTGCTGTTCTAATGAAATGTACTCTCTGCCCATCCGCTTTACTGATAGTCACTTTACCATTTTCATTTTCAAGAAGTATCTCATAGTTGTGACGGTAGCACACTCCCATACTTGTGTCTGATAAGTCTCTGGAATTATAATATCTGTGAAATACTAATGGTATCTCTCCCCCAATATACATGTCCTCATGTTCATATACAAAGTTTCCGGTACTCATATTTACCGGATCTCCTCCCATCTTATTGGCTTTCGGATTCGTTCCCAGCAATTCTTCCTGAATTTCTTTTTCTACCGTTGCCTGAGCATCTTTCAAATCTGCAACTGCGGCATCGAGAACACCTTTTTGTGAAGCCATATCAAGGTTACCTCCGGCAGGATCTATCGTCTGTGCCAGAGTATTCATTAACTTAATGATTTTTTCTGCACATGTATTCATCTCTGCTCCGTGCTTGAGATAGGCTGTATCTACATGTTCTACGGCTGTAAAAATCTGTTCGATCTGTTCAATGGTTGTATCATGCTTATTTAGAACAGTCTGGTAATAACCATCCATTTGAGATAAATAAGCATAACTGTCTAACGTATGCAGCCAGTTTTTAATTTTTACATCCATGTAATCAATACTATTCTTTATAATCTGCCAGATACCATCGGAAGATGTATCATTCACATAACTTATCAGCTTTTCTTTTGCTTCCTGTGAAAAATCCCTGAACATTTTCTTATCCCCATGCTTTCTTTTTCTTCCTATGAAGAAAATGTTTCTGAATGTGCCTTTTCCTTGGTCTCAACCGAACTTTTTCTCTGTTCCATATAAGAAATCGTATTCTCCAGCAACAAGACAAATGCCTCCTGCATTTTCTGATACTGTTTTCCCATTTCCTCAATCTGAATAATCGTACTGCCTCCACATTCTCCGACATCCGGCATAACAACGTTCTTTGCTGCCCACTCTGTATGCAGATTTTTTAACTCCACAATATAACTGCCTAATTTCTCTGTATCTATAACATTTGTCATCATCTGCCCCTCCTAGAATAAATACTGATCATTTTCATCTATTTCAGCTTTAAATTTTTGACACGTTTTATTTACATTCACACCATGTTCTGTGATCACATTTTTTAATTCCCCAGCATAAGTAATAAATGTATCCAATGCCTGTGCGGTTTCCCCTTCCTTAATAGCATCTTCCCTGATTTTTTTCATAATTTCCAAATACTTGTCTACACCTGACTGTAACTCCGTCTCATTATCTGAAAGAGTTGTTCCCATATCTAAAACATAATCATCATCTATTTTAAGTGCCGTTCCTGCCATGTTGTACTTCCTTCCTTTGAATTGATCTGGTTATTTCTTGTTTGATGTATTTGCCGACGCTGCTCTTGCTGCCGCCTCACGGGCTGCTGCTTCTCTCGCCGCTGCCTCTCTCGCTTCCTGTTCTGCTCTCTCAATTCTGGCTATTTCTGCATTGAGCTGAGCGATTCTGTTGTTACAATCCTGTATCGCCTGATTACACCCTGCTATTTCATCCTGTTTTCTTGTAATCTCCAATGCAACACGCTCAATCGCTTTATCCAGTCCGCTGGAAGCATTCCAAAAAGCTGCACCATTATATAAATCATGCATTCCTTCATAAAATTTAGAAGTAAATTTACTGTTAATTTTCTGAACTGCACCTGTATTCTCCAATTTAGATGTACCGGAATTTTTACACTCCGAAAAAGATCCCAGAAGCGAACTGACACTGCTTTTTACTTGATTCAATTCCAAAATTTCACTGTTAAGCTTTTCAATTTTTGTATTATAATTCGCAATCTCACTCTGTTTTTGCGCAATCTCTGCATAACACTGCGACTTCGTCATGCCTTCTCCTCCACTGTATATCACTTTTTATCTTAAACACTTTCATGTCTATGTTCAATTATTTTTCTCATTTTTCAGGATTATCCATGCGGGTTCCTGTTTTTCAAGAATCCGCATGGATAAAAGATTAGCCTCTTACAGCCGCAGCACCCTGTGCATCATCATCCTGCCTGTTCTGCATGTAATTCTGAATGAAATCAGAAATACTCTGGATTGCATCCCTTGCATTCTCAAGTGCCGGTTTGTATTCATTCTCAAAACGTTCAATGAATGCGTCTGCAGTCTGGTTTGTCCAGCCATCCTGCAACTGACCATTCATCTGCACTAAAGAATTGATCACATCGTCAAGTGCTCCTGCCTGATTTGAGTACACGCTCACTCCACTTGTAAGCACCTCATAATCCACTTTGTTTACTGCCATCTTTTTGTTCCTCCTTAAAATTTTTATTATATGGTAAATCTGCATATACAGAATTCCATCATGATAATTTTACTGTTTTAATTTTTGTCAGCTCATTCTCATTCACATAGAATGCATCGCAAAATTCTATTGGTTTTGCATATTTTTTTGCAATGCTCACTGACAGATCACACAGTTTAATATTGGATATATCATCAAAAATAATATATCTCCGGTTATCTTTTACAATTTTCATTAAATCTGGTGCACTGAATGGAATTGCCGCATTTTCCACATTGGTCATAAGTATGAGCACTTTCATCATGCGGTATTTGCCGAGCATTCCTTTTATAGTTCCAATTATTTTTTTGTCTGCACTGATTTCTGCAACTGCATCGGAACTTTCAATGACAATTACAATCCATGGCTCGGATTTCAATGCCTCTTCCTGTCTCTGGGCAAAATCTTCATATCTGCTCTGAACACGCTGGTCAACTTCATCAAAAATGGTCTGAACAGATGCAGTCGTATTGTCATATACTGCTGTGTCTGGATGATATTCATAATCAGACCATCTCCGCGTCATATCATCCAAAATATACAGTTCTGTATTGCCAAATGTCGGAAGCAGCATTGCTTCAAGCAGATATTTTGCAAAAATATCTTTTCCCTTTTCCTTCTTACCGGAAATAGAAAGCATTCCGCCCTGCCGGGCATCAAGCGTTGCTGGTAACACAGTATTATAATCCAGTCCAAGTAATACTTTTCCTTCCTGCAAATAATCCGGATATGTCCTTTCCATATAAGAAATTGTAAGTTCTTTTGGAATTTCCGGTATTATCATGGCCTTCATTCCCGCATACTTTTCATTCTGTTTCTGAACAAACTCCTGTATTTTCTGTACACGCTCAAATTCTTTTTCGCCTTCAAATGACAAATACATCTGGCTTTCATAGGTATGTTTGTTCAACTGGATCAGACATCTTCCCGGAATGTTCGGAAGTTTCATCCTGCATCCCTCGAACATCATTCCATACTCTGATGTCTCATTGCAGAATAATGCGATCCGTCCTTCAAAATTGTTCAGATAACGATAACCAATACCTGATGTCTGAACATTCGCTACTATAAATGAAATGCCAACTGCAATACCATCTCTGCATAACGGAAGCAGATAATCCTGATCTTGCAGATACATTTCCTTCAGTGCTGTCAGATTATCAATTATTACCACAATCTGTGGCAGATCGTGATATCCCGCTTCTTTATATGCCACAAACGAACTCACACCGGATCGTGCCAATATCTCTTTTCGTTTTGCAGTCTCCGTCTGAAGCAGTTTGAACAGATTTTTTAATTTTTCATCATCTGATACACACACAACACCTCCACAATGATGAAGTTCTGCAAAATTGCGTAATATCATGGAACCAAAATCAATAATGTAAAGATTTACCTCAGCTGGTGTATAGTTTTCAGCAAGGCTGCGGATAATCGTCTGTAACACATTTGTCTTTCCACACTGTGCTGAACCAATCAATATATAGTTCTGTGCCGTAATATTAATTTTCAGTTGCTCCTGACTTTGTCTGTCCGGATCATCCAGAAGACCTATGTAAGCATAAATTTCTTCTGAATCCATCCGTGCTCCATTCACATAAGTCAAGAGTTCCGGCAATGGCGGCATACAAATATTCGGAAGTCTCCTGATTCCTTTCTCCTCGCAGTATCCTGCTATGTAATCTACGATTGCCTCCAGCTGATTCTTTGTGTGTGAATCTTTCTTTTTTATTTTCTTTTTCTGGTAAACCACTTTTTTTGCTCCCGCAAAATTCAGTTCTGAAATATAAAATTCTTTGTTTCCTTCACTCTCATCAAGCGTTGCAGGTGCTCCACTGAACGCCGATTGAAACAGTTCAAATATTTCGTTGTTTCCAACTTGAAGGTATGCCCGTCCCGGTTCTTTAATCTCCGCAGCAAGTGGTGTTTTTAAAACTTCGTTACTGTCCTCTTTAGACTGTACTTTCAGACAGAGTTTAAATTTTGAGTTTGACCATATTTGTCCATCTACCACACCACTCGGCTTCTGAGTGGCAAGAATCAGATGTACTCCGAGGCTTCGTCCAATACGCGCTGCTGATATCAGTTCTTTCATAAAATCAGGCTGCTCTGCTTTCAGCTCTGCAAATTCATCCACAATAATTACCAGATGTGGTAATGCTGTCTGTACTTTTTTCTCTTTATACAGTTCAATATATTTATCAATATGATTCACACCAGCCTGTGCAAAAAGGTTCTGACGCTTCATTAATTCTGCCTTTATTGACTTTAATGATCTCTGCACTTCATTTCCATCAATGTTAGTGATTGCACCGATCAAATGCGGCAGATTCCGAAACTGATTCACCATTCCACCACCCTTGAAATCGATAATGACAAATCCTATCTCATAAGGATGAAATATCGTTGCAGCCGACAATATATAACTTTGCAGTATCTCGCTCTTACCCGATCCTGTGGTTCCTGCTACCAGTCCATGTGGTCCGTGAAATTTTTCATGCAGATCCAACGTCACAATTTCATCTTTCGCATTCACTCCCAGAGGTGCTGCCATTGTCTTGTAGATCTGTGATTCACTCCATCTTTTTCCAAGGTCTAAATCTTCCGCCGCAAATATATGAAGCAGTTCAAATAATGTAATATTTTTTCTGAGTGAATTTTCAAGGCCAATCTCTTCACAATAAACCGGTGCCAGCATTTGCACAACAGCCCCTGCCTGCATATCCGATATTGCCTGATACTCAAAGTCCTGCACTCTGTTTCCGTTTTCTGAATGACAGATATTCCCCTGCTGTTCCGATAATAATGTGATAATCTCGTCGCAGTGCAATGGCAATTTTTCAGCACTCGTCTCAAAAAATACAAATGTCATTCCCAATTCTGCCGCATTCTCAATATATCTTGAAATCGGATGGTTTTTGATTCCAAATTCATTTTCCACGAGAACCACACAGTAATATGGAATATTTTTTGTCTGTTCTCTGTAATTTAATTCACGAAATAAGTTTTCAAAAAGATTATTTTTGCTCTCATTATTACAAACAATATTACGTGTTCCCTTATCGTTTCCAAGATGTGGCAGCATGCGGACCCATTCATATTGTTTTTCATCATCCACAAGCAGGAAAAGTCTGACATCTCCATAATAATGTCTGACAGATACATCGATCACAATGTTTTTAAACATTGCATATAACGCCTTTTTAGCCCCTACAACCCCAACTGCATTTGCATTTTTGAAGTCTGTATAAACAGGTGCATGATCAATTTTCAAATACATCTCACAGATTTTTTTTGGCATATCCGTAAGTTCATCTCCAACCTCCATACGTTCCTGCTTTTTATAATCGACCTGCCGTGCAGAATCAACACTTCCCTGACCAAGATAAACCCGAAGGAAATCTTCGTCTTCCCTCGTTTTTTCAAACAATCTGCGGTCAAAATTCATCGCTGTATCAACATCCACTCCAATATCACAGTAGGTATCCCTTAAGCTTTCCGCCTCTTCCCGGCGCTTTATTTCAATTTCTTCTTTTTTCTTATCAATATAACTGTTGTATTTTGTAATACGTTCCTCACAGTCCTGTTTATATTTTTTATTTCCCGATATAAAACCTAATATGGTAGTTACAATTCCAAGTGCCATAGAACATACGCTCAAAATCACATACGAACCAGATGAACCGGAAGTGTTCATAATACCACGAAACACAACAACAAGCCCCAGCATTGTAATGGAAGGCATCAGATTCATAACGATATTGTTTTCCGGTTTTTTCGGAATCTCCGGTGCATCCAAAATTTCTATTTTATCATCTGGAAGTTGTTTTTTGATTCTGGTATTCCGATTAAACAATGGATATTTCAACCCATTCACACGATGCCTGATCTCATGCACCGGTATATTTTTCACCTGTAGTCCTGCCTGATCAAAATAGATTTTTCCTTCTTTAAAATAGAACTGATACTCATCTACCGAAAAGAAATCACAGTCATGAAGTTCCACACTTTCCTCTATTCTCTGTCCATTTCTGAGTACTCCAAACGCAGACTTAATTGCATCAAGATAATAGCACTTTCCTTTTTTTTGTATAACCAGCCGCATATTTTTCTCAAACTGGCTTTTTAAAAGAATCGCCGCTCCCGGCTCCGAAGAAATCTCTATCTGCCCCGGAAGATCAATGTACCAGTTATAATTTGGCACCTTTGCCTCAAAATCAATCATAAAACGCAGTTCAAACGCTTCATTTCCTGTATTGGAATAACAAACTTCTATGATATCCCCATGCCTGATCTCCATGGAATATAATTTTCGCATATCGCCTTTGCTGAAATACAGCTGATCTGCACAGTCAATATTCCATTCATCGCTGCATGCTGTAAACTCTATCTCAATCTCTGAAAAGAAAGTCTCCGGGTTAAGTCGAAATTCACAGGATGATGTTGTTCCAAGTTTCACATTCTCCACACCTGCTGCAATTTCAAACTCTTTATACACCGTTCTGTTACTGACAATTACTTTATACTGATAATCCATGCTTATGCCCTCCGGTAGATAATATAGGAACCATTTCTGATGCCAAATTCTTTTAATGTTTTATTTCCTCTTAAAAAAGCGATTGGATTCTCAGCAACCAGATAGCAACTGAAAATATTATCCGTATCCATCCCTAATCCATATGCCTCATTCAGTGCAAGCACAAGATCATTTGCTGTTATTTCCAATGGTATTTCCAGATCTACATGTGTCTGTTTCATATCATTGATAAATTCAACTACAACTTTTTCTTCCATTCCTTCTCCTATCTCAATAAACTATGCCTTTTTACCCTTTTTAAACTGATCTGGTACAGCTATAACACATGTTATAAGCATGGAACTTATAAGAGTGAAAACCAATGTCAGTCCCAGAATACAATACCAAAAACCTATAGCACTATTTTTTTGTCCACCTGTCATTTCTATTAATATTGCTCCCCTGCGCCCCATGAAACGCCTTCCTACTGAACATAAAAATATAATGAAAAATCCTAATATCGCACATATGATGCGCAGCATTTGTTTTATAACTTTGTTTTTCACAATAATTTTTCTCGATTCATATAACCCTAAAATAATTCCAAGTATCACTGAAAATACGTAGCCGATAGCACAAACTTTTATTCTTTTCTCAAACACTATGTTACCTTGTACCACTATCTGCAGCATAAGACCAGAGGAAATGAACAGATATATAAAACCAAGATACATTCTCGGGTCATATTTTTTTTTTATTATGCAAATAAATGTCCATAAACACACACAAAACAACACACATCCCGCTATTCGAGCTGTAAAATTCAAGTCTGCTCCTCGAAAATAACTCTCATATGCTCCACCCACGCACAACATCAAATACAAAAATCCCACTGTTCCTGCCTGTTTTAGTATCTCTTTATTCTTTTTCATCATTATCTCCTCTTATACACCCATACACAATATCCTTAACATCATCCCTTAATGATTTTCCATTTCCATCCCAATCTGAACTATCTACATATGTTACAAATAAACCCACTCCAAATCCAATCACAGCCCCTAAAAGATTTCCTAGTCCTGGACACGCACTACCAGCAATTACTCCTGTTAATGCAGCTGACGCTGCAGATGCCAATGCAGTAGTTGCCAATGTTTCCGTCGTTGACATTACAATATCTACCGCCGCATCACTTACAAACTCTGTCGTGGATGCACCTGACTGATAGTTATCATATATACCGACTCCGACATCAATTCCGATGAATAATAAATCTCCCTTTCCAAATTTACTTGCACTTTTTGCTTTTCCCCCTATACTTTCCATCTCTGATATACCATCTGTAATACGTGCCCTTGTTGTTCGCCGATACCTGCCTAAACTTATTCCCTCTAATGCAGCCATCTCTTCCGCTGTCTGTGATGTTTTCAATGTGTTTTTCAAATTCTTATTGGTTGCATACTGTACCCACCAATCAATACTATATTTCCCCAATTCACCTGCACTTTTCAAATTATCTCCCTTAGAACACCAATCTGAAACTGAGTGTACCGGATCAGAATCATCCATTTCTGCTGCTTTTTCATGTATTCCAAACAAATCACTTGTCACACCCGCTGTAGGCCACATACCATTCAAATCCACCAGATCCATTGGTCTGTTCCAGCAGTAATTGTAATGATTCATTGTGTACGGTACTGCAATATGTCCTTTTATGAAATCTTCACTGACAAATCTTCCAACTCCGGCATCATATCTTCTTGCCTGTGCAAAATACAGCCCTCCTGCACTATCCATCTGATACCCCGTAAAACCAAAGTTCTGTAAGGAATCTTTAAAGATATCTTTTGCCGTTCGGATATCATTACCAAATTCATCAAATCCATAGGTTTCCTCACTTCTTCCTGCTTCATCTGCAAGCCGCATCGGACTTCCCAGATCATCCTGAAAATAAAAGTGCTCCCTTCCTTCTTCTTCCATTCCCGTGACATTACCATCCCAAAAGTAGGTCTTCTCCACATTATTTTCTGTTCTCTGTAAAAGATTATGATACTGGCGGGTAAGATCAAGTGTATAGCGAATGGTCTGTTCCGGGGCTGCATCCCCTGCTGCAATGCTTTGCTCCATTCTATGTCCTAATCCGTTATACTGATATACTGCCTTTTTGATTTGTCCATCTGTCATTCCCATAGAGCTGTTCATCTGGTTAGCCGCATCGAACCCATATGCTCTCAAAACCTCTTCACCGCTTGTTATGGATAACAGATTTCCTCTGTGGTCATACGCATAATCTTTCGTTCCGTTTGCATTTGTTTCCTGCAACAGCTGATTTCTGGCGTTATAACGGTAAGTTGTCACCAGCCCTCCTGCTGTCTGATATTCAGTTTTACTGCTTCGGTTTCCGAATGCATCATAGCTGTATGTTCTTAATGTCTGTCCATTCTGTGCTACGCTGGTCAAACGGTTTAATGCATCATAACAATAAGAAAAACTTCCACTGTCCTCCGGCAATCCCGGTCTTTCCTTTTCTGCCATGACCTTATTTCCCATGACATCATAGGAATAGTGACAGCGCTCTGTAAAATCTGCTCCTTTATGTAAGATTTCTTCAAGTTTTCCTGCCGCATTGTATCGGTAATCTGTATAATTTCCACCCGGCAGCTGCTTTCCAATCAGTCTTCCGAATTCATCATAACTGTAACGAATTGTATTCTCCCGCATTTCCCCGGAAAAGATTTTCATGGCTGACATCTGCATGGCTTCAT
>ERZ1106951.2248-NODE-2248-length-15523-cov-3.338893_pt1 | contig 15523 bp, 13 predicted proteins | sample MGYA00403676_ERZ1106951 | MGnify/ENA primary metagenome ERZ1106951 (study PRJEB35170, sample SAMEA104062398) | human gut metagenome | biome: human gut; feature: human-associated habitat; material: faeces | place: Denmark | collected 2012-04-23 ...
TAACTTCCTCATTGCCAACGCACTGTTCTGGGCTGAGAAGTACCACGCAGACGGCATCCGTATGGACGCGGTGGCTTCCATGCTGTATCTGGATTACGGTAAAAATGACGGTGAATGGGTGGCAAATATCTACGGCGGAAATGAAAATCTGGAAGCTGTAGAGTTCTTAAAGCACTTAAATACTGTATTCAAGGGCAGAAAGAACGGTGCGGTGCTGATCGCAGAGGAGTCTACTGCATGGCCAATGATCACCGGTGATCCAAAAGACGGCGGAATTGGTTTTGATTATAAGTGGAATATGGGCTGGATGAACGATTTCACCAACTACATGCGCTGTGATCCATATTTCCGTAAAAATAACTATGGCGAGTTGACGTTCTCCATGCTTTATGCCTACAGTGAAAACTTTGTCCTGGTATTCTCCCATGACGAAGTCGTTCACGGAAAAGGCTCTATGATGGGTAAGATGCCGGGAGAGACTTTAGAGGCAAAGGCTGAAAACCTGCGGGCTGCCTATGGCTTTATGATGTCCCATCCAGGCAAGAAGCTGTTATTTATGGGACAGGACTATGGTCAGATCGATGAGTGGAATGAAAATGCGTCCCTGGAATGGGATCTGTTAAAATATCCGCTGCACAAGAACATGCAGACCTATGTCCGTGAGTTAAACAAGCTGTATCAGGCCCATCCGGCACTGTATGAGCAGGACTTTGATACGGAAGGCTTTGAGTGGATCAACTGCAGCTACCATGAGGAAAGCATGATCATGTTCCTGCGCAGAGGCAAAGAAGAAACTCTGCTCTGTGTATGTAACTTTGATAATATGGATCATGAGAAATTCCGCCTGGGCGTACCATTTGCAGGAAAATATAAAGAGATCTTCAACAGTGATGCAAAAGAATTTGGCGGCGAAGGCCGTACCAACAGCCGTGTGAAAGCATCCAAGAAGATAGAATGGGATGAAAGAGAGAACTCCATTGAGATCCATATCCCGCCAATGAGCTTTATGGTATTCTCCTGCACACCAGAGGAGAAGAAGGAAAGCCCGAAGAGACTGACCACAAAGAAGGCAGAGCCAAAGAAGCTGGCAACAAAGAAGGAAGAACCGAAGAAGCTGACTACGGAGAAAAAAGAAGAGCCGAAAAAGTTAGCTACAAAGAAAACAGAACCCAAAAAACTGACGGCAGAGAAGAAAGAAGAGCCAAAAAAGCTTGCGACCGCTAAAACAGAGCCCCACAAACTGGAGACTAAAAAGGAAGAGCCAAAGAAGTTAGCAACTGCCAAGACAGAAGCTCACAAGCTGGAAACAAAAAAAGAAGAGCCGAAAAAGCTGGCAACTGCAAAAGAAGAACCAAAGAAACTGGAAACAGCAAAGCCTGAACCAGTACCAGTTTTAGCACCTGCAGATCCGATTGCAGAGCCAGTAACAACTCCTGCTTCAGCAGTTACAAAACCAGAGCCAGCTCCATCTCCAGCACCCGCAGCCCCGGCTCCAACCTCAGCTGCAGCAAAAAAAGCAGCACTCAGAGCAGCCAAAAAAAGAGGCCGTAATAAAAAACGCTAAAAAGCTACAAAAGACATAAAGAAACTGACATAAGAATTACAACAGGAGGTTATCATGCGTCCTTCTCTGAGAAAGCTATGGATGACGATCTCCATAAAAAGAAAAATAGGAATTTTTGCAGCCATGGTCATTTTGATCATGGCTCTTTCTGCTTCTTTTAATGTGTGGATCACCAACGTATCCCTGGGAAGCTTTGGAGGAATTTTGAATGACAACTCCCGTTGCAATGACTTTCAGGAGGCACTGGATCAGGAAATCAGAGCTTTTGAGCATTATGTGCGAAATGCAGACCAGGAAAGCCGGGATACTTACAGGGTGGCATGTGTAAGAACAGAACGTTGCCTGTGGTCACTGCCTTCTGAGTACAGAAGGATTGGAAAAGAGCGCAGTGCCAGGACATGGAACATAAGAAATGCCTATGAAGGTTACAAAGTTTATCGTGATGACGTAGCGGAAGGAAATAAAACAGGCAGTGAATTTGTAGACGAACTGTATTACGTATACAAAATGCAGGAGTACCTCCAGGGATATACCGGCCGTCTGGTGCAGATAACCATGGCAGAAGGAACAGAAGAGTATCAGAAAGAAGCAGCAATGTTTTCTAATATTCCGTATATTATTGTGGCCATTTCCATCGCACTTATGATCATAGCGATCTGGCTGACAAGAATTCTTTCAAATTCCGTTGCAAAACCCATTGTATCTTTGGCTGCAAGTACCAGAAAGATAGCTGCCAATGACTTTGATGAGCCGGACCTGATCATAGAAAATAAAGATGAAATGGGAGAATTGGTCACAGCTTTCAATGTAATGAAACACAGTACCAAGGGCTATATTGCCACCATGAAAGAAAATAACAAAATGCAGGAGCTGCTCCACAAAGAGGAATTAGAGCGCAGTGAAATGGAAAAACAGTTAGGAAGCGCAAGGCTGGAACTGTTAAAAAGTCAGATCAATCCCCATTTTCTCTTTAATACCCTGAATATGATCGCATGTACCGCAAAACTGGAAGATGCTGTGGATACGGAAAAGATGATCTTAAGTCTGGGAAATCTGTTCCGCTATAACCTGAAAACAAGGGAGCAGACTGTAACATTAGACCGGGAGTTAAAGATCGTAAATGACTATATGTATCTTCAGAAAATGCGTTTTGGAAGCAGGATCAAATACCGTCTGAGCCTGGAGACGGATGCGGCAGACGTGATCATTCCGTCCCTGTCCCTGCAGCCTCTTGTAGAAAATGCGGTGGTTCATGGTCTTTCTAAAAAAGAAACGGGAGGTATTCTCCATATTCGGATCTGGAAAAAGGACCGTATGCTGATCCTTTCAGTGGCAGATACCGGCCTTGGTATGAGTCAGGAGCGGTGCGAAGAAGTTGCTGCAGCAATGAAAGAACACCGCACGGCAAAGATCGGGATCGGGCTTGGAAATATTTATAAGCGTGTCCATATGATGTACCAAAAGGGAGATCTGCGGATCTACAGCCGGGAAGGAAAAGGAACAGTGATACAATTGATGATACCGCAGGGAGAAGAAACACAGGGGGAAGAAGTATATGTACCGACTGCTGATCGCAGATGATGAAATGATCGAGAGAAAGGTTCTTTTTAAAACATTAAGCCAGAACCTGAAAGGGCAGTGTGAGATCTTCCAGGCAGAAAACGGAAGAGAAGCACTGGAAATATATGAAAAAGAAAAGATCCAGATCGCCATACTGGATATTGAAATGCCAGGTATCAACGGAATCCAGGCAGCAGAGAGGATAAGGGAGAAGGATAAAAAATGCTGTATTATCTTTCTTACAGCTTTTGATGAATTTGCCTATGCCAAGAAGGCGATCACAGTCAGGGCGTTAGATTATCTTTTAAAACCCTGGGATGAAAAAGAATTGATGCTGGTACTGGAAGAAGCCATGCGAATGGCGGGAGAAGAAAAAGATTTTCAGAAAGAAAAGACAGAAGAGGTATCCGAGGAAGAAAAACGGGACGATCTGGAAGAACTGGCAGAAGATGATGCAGGTGAAAATCTGCGCATGAATAAAGTAACAGAGATCATACGGGACTATATCCGTGAAAATTACATGTATGATCTTTCTGTACAGGATCTGGCTGACAAGATGAATTATTCAGAGCCTTATTTCTGCCGGCTTTTCAAGCAGAGTTTTGGACAGAATTTTACAGCGTATCTTACAGAATACCGTGTTTCCATGGCGAAAAAAATGTTAGAAGAACCTACCGTCAATATTAAGGATATAGGAAAGTCAGTAGGATACGAAGACTCTAATTATTTTACAAAAGTGTTTAGAAGGATCACAGGGCAGAGTCCTACAGAGTACAGAAACAGTGTATTCCGTGAAAAATAGATAAAAAATTACGGTATAGGTCAAAATCATACTAGGATTATCAAAAATTTACCATGGTCAGAACAAGATTTTACCCTTATAATGAAATCAGCATAAAGAAAACGTAAAAAAACATAAACAATATGTGAAAAACGCATTAACAGGAGGGTAAACAAAATGAAAAAAAGATGGTTAAGTGCAGCACTTTGCACAGCTATGGTAGCTGGATCACTGGCAGGATGCGGATTAAAGTCCCCAGATACAGCAACTACAGCAGCAGCTACTGAGGCAGCTAAGGAGGAAGCAACCACAGCAGCAGATGCAAAAGAAGAGACCAAGGAAGAAGCTAAAGCAGAAGCTGGCGAGCCAGTAGGCCCAGCAGTTACTCTGGTAATGGCAGAGGTTAATCCACTGGATACTATCGTTGGACAGACTGATACAGCATTCAAAGAGAAAGTAGAAGAGCTGTCCGGCGGATCTATCACTGTAGACCTGCAGGCAAGTGGTGTTCTTGGTTCTGAGAACGACGTTCTGGATACCATGCTTGGTGGTGGCGGAACCATTGATATGTCCCGTATCTCCGCATTCGCTCTGACAAGCTACGGCGCAGAGAAGTCCGTACTTCTGTCTGTACCTTATACATTCCAGAACCGTGAACATTTCTGGAAGTTCGCAGACAGCGATTTAGCTCCAGAGTTCTTAATGGAACCGCATGACAACGGACTGGGCGTAAGAGGTCTGTTCTACGGAGAAGAAGGTTTCCGTCATTTCTTCACTGTTAAGCCAGTAAATGGTCTGGAAGACTTAAAGGGAATGAAGCTTCGTGTTTCTAACGACCCGATCATGAACGGTATGGTAGCTGGACTTGGCGCAAACGCAACTGTTGTTTCCTTCAACGAACTGTACTCCGCACTGCAGACCGGCGTTGTTGACGGTGCTGAGCAGCCAATCGCAAACTATCAGTCCAACGCATTCCCAGAAGTTGCTCCTAACCTGATCCTTGATGGACATACCTTAGGTGCTATCCAGGTTATCATCACAGATGACGCTTGGGATAAATTAACTCCAGAGCAGCAGGATGTTCTGACCGAAGCTGGAAAGTATGCATCTGAATTCAACCGTAAGATCTCTGAAGAAGCAGAGAACAAAGTTCTGGATGAGTTAAAGGCAAATGGCGTAAACGTTGTAGAAGTAGAAGATAAGACTCCATGGCAGGAAGCTTGCAAGGACATTATCGAGTCCTCTACAAAGGATAACGCAGAACTGTATCAGCAGATCCTTGATATGGCAAAATAATCTGAGTCAGCCAGTTAAATAGGGAAATGGTGTATTAGGCGCAGGGGAGCGCGTCTCTCCTGCGCTTTTAATTAAGAAAGGGGACTGAAGAATGCCTTCAATTTTTGAAAAGATCGATAAGATCCGTCCTTTGTATGATGCGGTATATAAATTTGTATTATTTATCTGCAAGCTTTTGCTTGTAGTTGATATCGCTATTACCAGTATGTCCGTTGCAGGACGTTATATCTCATTTATTCCAGATCCGGCATGGTCTGAAGAAGTAGTTCTTTCCTGTATGGCTTATATGGCCGTGCTTTCCGCAGCTCTGGCAATCCGCCGCGGTGCTCATATCCGTATGACCGCTCTTGACAGCTATCTGCCAAAGAAGCTGGTTAAATCCCTGGATATCCTTGCTGATGTAGCTGTTTTAGTACTGGCTGTCATCATGCTGACTGTAGGCTGGACTTATGCTTCCGGTATCGGTTCAAAGGGTACTTATGTAAGTATGCCTGGAGTATCCCGTTTCTGGATGTATCTGCCGGTTCCGTTAGCAGGTGTTGCGATGATCATTTTCGAGATCGAAGCACTGTACAATCATATCAGAAGCTTTTATGTAAAGGAGGAGAAGTAGTATGGATGTAAATAGCATGGCAATTCTTATATTACTGGGAAGCTTCTTCCTTATGATCATGCTGCGTTTCCCGATTGCGTACGCAGTAGCTCTTTCTTCTGTATTCTGTCTGATGGCCCAGGGGCTGCCTCTGACTACCATCTGTCAGCAGATGGTAAAAGGTATCAGCTCTTTCAGCTTAATGGCAGTACCTTTCTTTATCACAATGGGATGCCTGATGGGTTCCGGTGGTATTTCTGAAAAACTGATCGCTCTGGCAAATGCCTGCGTAGGCTGGATGCGAGGCGGTATGGCAATGGTAAACATCGTTGCATCTTATTTCTTTGGTGGTATTTCCGGTTCTGCATCTGCAGATACTGCTTCCTTAGGATCTATTCTGATCCCTATGATGGTTGACCAGGGATATGACGGTGACTTCTCTACTGCAGTTACTATTACTTCTTCCTGTGAGGGACTTCTGGTTCCACCTAGCCACAACATGGTTATTTATGCTACCACAGCAGGTGGTATTTCCGTAGGAAGCTTATTCCTTGCGGGTTATGTTCCGGGAGCTCTTTTAGCAGCATCCCTGATGGTTGGTTCTTACATTATTTCTGTAAAACGCAATTATCCAAAGGGTGACAAGTTCAGCATAAAGAACCTGCTTAAGCAGTTAAGTGTTTCTTTCTGGGCACTGGCAGCAGTCCTTATCGTAGTATTCGGCGTTGTAGGCGGTGTGTTCACAGCTACTGAGTCTGCAGCAGTTGCAGTTATCTACAGCTTGATCGTCAGCGTATTTATTTACAAAGGTCTTGACTGGAAAGGTGTTTGGAGAGTCCTGGGCGAGTGTGTAGATACTCTTTCTATCGTACTGATCCTGATCGCAACTTCCAGTATTTTCGGTTACTGCCTTACAAGACTTCACGTACCGGATCTGGCAGCTCAGGCTATTGTTGGACTGACTGATAACCCAATCCTGATCGCTCTGTTATTAAACCTGATCCTTCTGGTATTAGGCTGCATTATGGATATGGCTCCGATCATCCTGATCGCAACTCCTATCCTTCTGCCGATCGCAACATCTATTGGTATTGACCCGATCCAGTTTGGTATCATGGTTGTCCTTAACTGTGGTATCGGACTTCTGACACCTCCTGTAGGTGCTGTACTTTTCATCGGTTCTGCTGTTGCAAAGATCCCGATGGAAAAGGTTGTAAAAGCAACATTACCATTCTATCTGTGCATGATCATTACTCTGCTGCTGATCACCTTCGTACCAGGAATCAGCTTATGGCTTCCAAGTGTATTTGCACATTGATAGAATGACAGAAGTTTGATAAAAGTGTAGTACATATAAAAATAAAGGGGGTGTCGTGGACATCCCCTTTTATGCTATAATGTAATGAGCACAGGGAAAAACAAGCGGCTGCGAAGCAGACATTTGTTTTTTTAAAGCCATTAACGAACGAACCGCCTGCGTCAGCAGGCAGTAGAGTGCGAATGCGCGGGGTTCGTGAGTGTATACGCACATTCAAGGGGGACCAATTCATGTACCAATACCGTTATAAAACAACCAGAGGTGAATACTGGAAAATGTCCATGTATTTCATCTACCATTCCATGACCGGCATGGTAAACCTTGTTTTTACAGCAGCTCTTATAGCTCTTACTTGTGCAAAATGGGAGTCTTCGGGAACCGTATTCCGCATCTGTATGGTTTTAGGCTGCTGCCTTTTTCCAATCCTTCAGCCGCTGGCTGTTTATCTCAGTGCAGGAAAACTGGCATCCGGTTCCGGGGAGGACACAGAGATCCGTCTGGATGATGTTGGGATCCAGGTAAAAGTGGGAAATACTTACGATAAGATTCCGTGGAGAAAAATGGTAAGGATCGCAAAGCTGCCGGGGATGGCCATCATTTTTACAGATCCATCCCATGGATATTTACTTACAGACCGTGTCATCGGAGAAGATAAAGCAACTTTTTATGACTGGCTGATGAAAAAGCAGTCTCAGATCCAGGTAAAGTCAAAATAAAAGGAAACGCAGCAGTCACAAGATCAGGAGGAAACAATGATAAAAAAGAAGATATTCTGTCTGTGGGCAGCTGCGCTTATTTTAAGCGGCTGTGCCGGGGTATTTCAAGGAAAAGAAAAGGAAACGGAACCGGATTTTGTACTGACCTATGCGGAAAACCAGGCGGAAGATTATCCGACGACCCAGGGTGCAGATAAGTTTGCGGAGCTGGTAAAAGAAAAAACCGAAGGCAAAGTTGAGATACTGGTCAATGCAGGCGGAAGCCTGGGAGATGAAAAATCTGTCATTGAACAGTTGCAGTTTGGTGGTATTGATTTTGCCAGAGTATCCATTTCTACGGTAGCAGAGTACATTCCCAAGTTAAATGTACTTCAGATGCCCTATTTGTATACAGGCGCAGATCACATGTGGAAAGTACTGGAAGGTCCTATTGGAGATGATTTCCTTAATTCTTTTGATGGTTCCGGTCTGATTGCGCTTTCATGGTATGATGCAGGTGCCAGAAGTTTTTATAATTCCATAAAACCCATTGAAAAACTGGAAGATATAAAAGGAATGACGATCCGTGTTCAGGAGTCGGAACTGATGAGTGATACAGTCCGGGCTTTAGGAGCTGTTCCGGTTCCTATGATCTATGGGGAAGTATATTCCGGACTTCAGACTGGAAAAGTAGACGGAGCAGAGAATAACTGGCCATCCTATGAGTCTGCAGGGCATTACGAAGTGGCAAAATATTTTACAGTAGATGAACACAGCCGTGTGCCGGAAGTTCAGATCGCTTCTACTTATACCTGGAACAAACTTCCGGAAGAATACAGGGAGATCATCCGGGAATGTGCCCAGGAGTCAGCATGGTATGAAAGAAGCCAGTGGAAAGCGAGAGAGTCTATATCCAGACAGCGCGTAGAAACAAAAGGCTGTGTGATCACCCAGCTTTCACCGGAAGAAAAACTGCGGTTCCAGCAGGCAGTTATGCCGTTATATGAAAAATACTGTGCAGAATACGTGGATATTATTGATGAGATCGTAGCGGAAGGATGGTAAAATACTTGCAGTTCGGCCATGACTGAATAGTATCATAAAAATAAAAGCTGACAGAAATTCTTTGAAAAATAAGAAGATCGGTCAGCTTTTTGTTGTTTATTATTTGTTAATTTAACGGAGCAATGGTAGCAGGTGCTTCCGCTGTAGATGGTTCATGTGCTGCTGCAGTAGTAGATTTCGCTGCTTCTGTGGTTGCTGCAGTAGTGGACTTGGCAGCCGCAGTGGTAGATTTCGCTGCTGCGGTAGTGGACTTAGCAGCTGCAGTGGTGGACTTCGCTGCTGCGGTAGTGGACTTAGCAGCCGCAGTAGTAGACTTAGCAGCTGCAGTGGTGGACTTGGCTGCGGTAGTAGATTTGGCAGCCGCAGTAGTGGATTTAGCAGCTGCAGTAGTAGACTTAGCTGCAGATGATGCTTTCGTCTCAGCCTTTGTTTCTGCTTTGGTACTGCTGGTGCTGGAAGATTTTGTCTCAGAAGCCTTTGTCTCGGAAGACTTAGTTTCAGAGGCTTTGGTTTCGTTCTCAGTTTCTGTTGCTGTAGTTCCGTTCATACCATTCTTTCCGTCTGTCGGGAACTTGCTTTCCCGGTCTTCGGTATCAATTCCGGACTGGCTGAGAGAGAAGGAAGCCTGATTTGGGTTTCCTGCCATATCTTCTACATAGACAGTAAGGGAACCTTCTTCCAGTTTAAAGGTGACTTCCCCGTTTTCCTTATCGTAGCTGTCAGGAAGGATCTTGGTTCCTGCATCATCGGTAGCATAGAGGGAGTCATAATTAATGCCGGAGATACTGTCTTCTATTGTTATGGTAAGAGTACCGTTTTCCGTTACAACACTTTCTTCATCAAAGGAAGGCGGTGTATCGTCCAGTACAGCAATATGTTCGATATCCTGGGCCTGCATACCGTTCAAACTTAATACGTAGACTTCCAGAGTACCATTGTTTGTCAGGACTGCATGATAAACGCCTTTTTCTTTCTGGAATTCAATTGGCTGGGACTCCAGAGTCGTTGTCATCTTCTTTAAAGGAAGCAGGGAGTGGATCTTAAAGCTTACATCCAGAGTTTTGTAATCAGTTGTATCGCTGATATCTATTTCAATCTTTGGTGTAGCAGTAACGATAAAGAAAATTGCCAGATTGACCACTAAAAATGGAAGTATGTAGCATAATAAAATACGGGAAAAACCGGTATTTCCATTTTTTTGTGGTTTGTGTGTGCGGCGCTGATCCTGACGGGAAGCAGTGGAGCGTGTACGTCCGGATGCACGGCTGCTTCTTGGTGCGCTGTATGATGAATGGTGTTCCATTACCATTTCCTCCTTTAGTAAAAGCTCCCTATAGCATAGCAGAAAAACAGATTACTTACAAGGAATTATTCATTGAGAAAGTCTTACGAAAGTGACAATAAAATACAACTTCAAAATAATGTCCGGGTATGGTATGATGATACCAGGGTCAAAAGCACGTAGCAATCTGGTATCAGAGAGGCCAACTGAACATGGGGGAAAAGAGGTAGAGCACAATATGATAAAAGAGGCGGCTGAATTTGCAGATCGGGCTCATCAGGGCGTTTTCAGAAAGGGAACGGAGATCCCTTATATTACGCATCCGATGGAAACTGCGGCCATCGTAACGGCATTTACAGATGAACCGGAGATGATAGCTGCGGCCCTTCTTCACGATGTAATAGAGGACGCCGGGGTTACAAGAGAAGAACTGGAAGAAAAGTTCGGCCCCAGGGTGGCATTTCTGGTAGACGGGGAAAGCGAAGATAAATCAAAAAGCTGGGTTGAACGTAAAGGTGCAACCGTAGAGCGCTTGAAAACGGCAACCAGAGATGAAAAGATCCTGGCTCTTGCGGACAAATTAAGCAATATCCGCAGTACAGCCAGAGATTATCTTGTTCTGGGAGATGAAGTGTGGCAGCGTTTCAACCAGAAAGACAAAGAGATGCAAGGCTGGTATTACAAAGGCGTGGCAGAGGCTCTGAAAGAATTTAAAGGCCACATTTATTATGAAGAATACGTGATGCTGTGTGAAAGAGTATTCGGTTAAAAGGAGAAGAGAATGAGAAAAATGAAAAGCAGGGTTCTTGCGGTCCTTATGGCAGCAGGTATGATCTTTACTGCCCAGGGAATGACAGTACTGGCAGGAACTACCGGTATTGGTGCGGCAAAGACTGCGTCCCAGACCGGGGGACCGGGAGAGGTAAAGCAGGATATAGGTACTGTAACCGTAGATGATACACAGGAGACTTCCGGAGAAACAGGACAGAATACAGATACCCCACTTCAGGTCAACTACAGTGTATATTTCAGAAATCAGGGCTGGAGCGATCCGGCAGCAGATAACCAGGCACTGTCAGCCTCATCAGAGTCATGGGTCACATCTATGAAAGCTAATCTGATCAATATTCCATCAGGAGTACAGATCGGCGTCCGTTACAAAGTAAATTTAAGCGGTACCGGCTGGCTTGACTGGAAAGCAGACGGCGTAGAAAACGGCGGGGCATCAGCAGAAAAGCCGTTGGAAGCCATTGCCATGGAACTGACCGGTTCTTCGGCAGCTTCCTATGATCTGTACTATAAGGTATACCAGAACGGTTCCTGGACAGACTGGGCAGTAAATGGTGCAACAGCAGGAACCGAAGGAGCAGGACTGAGAGTTGATGGCATCAAGGCATCTATTACAGCAAAAGATGCAGGAGCGCCTGCAGAGACAGCTTCTTCAACAGTAGATCCGTCAAAGCCTATGATCGCCCTGACTTTTGATGATGGTCCAAGAGCCTCTGTTACAAACCGCATCTTAGACAGTTTAAGCCAGTATGGAGGAAGAGCTACATTCTTTATGGTAGGAACCAATGTTCCACACAACGGGGATGTGATCCGCCGTATGGTAGCCCAGGGCTGTGAGGTTGCAAATCACACCAATGACCATAAATACATATCCAAACTGAGCAGTGACGGCATTGTAAGCCAGGTAAGTGCTGTAAACCAGAAAGTCGCAGCAGTCTGCGGCGTATCACCGGTTGTAATGCGTCCGCCAGGCGGCTATATAGATGCCCATTCCCTTTCTGTACTTGGTTCTATGGGAATGCCTGCTATCATGTGGTCCATTGATACAAGAGACTGGCAGCACAGAAATGCACAGAGGACCATCAATAACGTTTTAAGCCAGGTAAAAGATGGCGATATTATTTTAATGCATGATATTTACGATGCTACTGCAGACGCAGCCGTAGTACTGATCCCGGAACTGACAGCCAGAGGATATCAGTTAGTTACAGTCAGCGAACTGGCAGCAGCCAGAGGCGGAATGTCAGCAGGACATAAATACAGCCAGTTCCGTTAATAATTAAAAATGATCCATCAAGGAGAGGGGATATTTGCCAGATGTATTTGACAAAATCCCCTCCCTTTTTTATAATAAACCTACAGCTGTTTTTAACAGCTCCATGAAACATTCAGGAGACATTCAGATCTCCCATATCACAGCTATAACAGGCTTCATGAAATCACTAAAAATCCATTGAAAACCGAACCTTGACAATTAAATACAGAAACCAAAACACAGGGTCTTACGTAAATATTGTGAAGGAGAAGGTATGAAAGAGAAAAACAGAACATGGGGAAAATGGTATTTGAAGGGGCTGGCATTTCTTGCTACAGGAATTTTTACCAGTATGGCCGCAGGTCTTAGCGTCATGGCCCAGACAGAGCTGACTTTTACAGAGAAACTTACAATTGAAGAAGTCAGAGAACTGTCAGAACCTGAAAAAGATTATGAAGATGAAAATGGGATCCGCTATGAATTAAAACACTGGGAATTACAGGAAAAAGAAGGGGAAGAGATTACCCGTACCCTGGAAAAACGGGTGGAATATCCCAAGGTGGAAGCTGCAGAGGAGGTTCCTGAAATCATTCTGGCAGATGAAACAGATCCCGGATGGATCCTGCTTTCCGGAAACTTATACAGAAAAAATGTAGAGATCACAGGGAAGCAGTGGAAGGAAGATTTTTCAGTACCTGTTACATTTTATTCCTATGGGGCAGATGAATATGAATTGGGAGATCTTGTGATCCCGGCAGGGGAAGACCAGCTTCTTGAAAAAACAGCAGAGGCAGGTGACCGGATCTTAGAAGACCTGGGACTTTCTAAAGATGATTACCGGATCACCTCTTTAGTATGGAACGGAGAACCATTTTCAGATGAAAACGGGCAGATCTGCAGGGAGGCGCTGGCACTTGGAAAACGGCTTTTACGGGATTATGAAGTGCTGTATGAAGGGGAAGTAAAATGGAAAGAGCCGGATTATTATGAACTTCATGTGATCTATCAGCTGGAAGAACCTGCAAAAATGACAGAGGAAGAAACGACCATGGAGATAAAAGAAGATCATACGGAAAAGAATGACAGTCCGGTCAAAAGACAGGGACCCTTCTGGTATCTGGTCCGCACCGGCCTTATGATCACAGTGGCGATCGGTATACTTGGGCTTTTCATAGGACTGATCCTTTTAGTGGTCATGAAAAGGAGATCCAGAAAAGACAGATCTTAAAAATCCCCAAAAACACATTTAAGGAAAAATTCATAAAAAATACATAGTAAAAACACAGCTTTCGTAGTAAGATGTATCGTGCCGCAAAAAGTTAGTCCACAGGCGGCAGAGAGAGGAGAGATTTTTATGAAAAAACAGTATTTAGCAGTTGCGTTTCTGGCAGTTGCACTGGGAATTACCGCTTGTTCTTCTAAAAAAGCAGATACAGAATCTACCACAGCACAGGAAGTAGAAAGTACAGAAGCGACTTCTGATGAAGAAGTAGAAGAAGATTATTACTATGGCTTTGTCAGCCTGGTAGAAGATAATGTGATCACTGTTTCTGAAGATGGAGGTAATACCGCAAAATTTGATATTTCAGATGCAGAGATAACAGGTGCAGATGAGATCGGCGAAGGCGATGAAGTAAACGTAGGTTTTGCCGGTGAATTAAGCAGTGATGTTACAAAGGCAACTTCAGTAGAGATCATGACTTCCGCAGCTGAGGTTGCAAGGGAAGAAGAGGCAGATCAGGAAGATCTGGTAGTAGAAGGAACTATTGAAAGTGCAGATGACAGCACCATTACCTTAAAGACAGAAGAAGGAACCTATACACTGAATGCACTGATCGCCCAGAAGGTAACAAAAGACGGTATCAAAGCTGGCGCAGAAGCAGAAGTAACTTACTACGGTGATCTGGAAGATCCAGATGACGCAGCAGTAGCGACCCGCATTGTAACAGCTGATGCAAAAGATACAGAAGAAGCAAAGAAGAAAACTTTAACCGGTACAGTAGCAGAAGTTGAGGCAGATCATATTGTTCTGGATACTGCAGATCCGGAAAATACCCTGTTTTCTTTTGTAGGAACAGAAGGAATGTTTGACGGTATCAGCGTTGGTGACAAGGTAACAGTGATCTATGATGGTACACTGACCGATAAGACGGTTGCAGCACAGGGCGTAGAATAATCTACAAAAATAAAAAGAACAACTTATAAAAACAGTATCCCGGGATCATCTAGATCAGGATGGTTCCGGGGTACTGTTTTTAATTTCTCTTATTATTACTATTATTATTCAGGATCATTTTCTCCAGTTCTGCAGCAGCAATGCTGAGGGACTCATACTTTCTTTTTATCATACAGATATTTCGCTTGGGGATCGGCGGTTCCATATTTAAAATGATCAGATTTTCCATATTTTCTTTTTCCAGAAAATCCGTTGGAACAAAACCGATCCCAAGGTCAGACTGTACCATAGGCAGGATCTGGTCAGCAGTCGCTGCTTCGATCTCCGGGGCAAAGGTACCGCCCCTTCTGTTAAAATAGTCGGAGTAAAAGGCAAAGGAACTTGTCTTTTCACCAAGACCGATGATGGGATATTTTTTGATCTGCTCGTCTGTAAGGGACGTTCCGGTAGAAAGGGAAAAAACACTGCTGCACACAGGCACTTCCTGGATACTTCTGAGAATACGGAAAGAAAATCCGGATATAAATTCAAAAGGTTCTGTTACAATGGCAAAATCTGCCAGTCCCCTTTTTAACATATCCATGGCCTGGGGAGTGGAATGGGTCAGGATCCGGATGTGGATGCCTGGATAGGTGTTGCGGAATTTTTTCAGGGTGGGAAGAAGGATACAGTGGAGGGCGATCTCGCTGGCTGCAATGGTAACGATACCGGACTGCAGGCTTTTATCCCTGGCAATCTCTTGTTCCCCATAGGAAATATGTTCAAAAGCAACGGAAATATGGGCATACAGCTTTTCGCCCTCCGGAGTAAGTGCAATACCGTGTCTCTGGCGTACAAATAAAGTACATCCCAGCTCTTTTTCCAGTTTTTTCATGGTCCGGGTAATGTTTGGCTGACTGTTCAGCAGTGCTTCCGCAGCCCCTGTAAAGCTTTTGTATTTTGCAACATAGTAAAAGGTACGGTAATAATCGTAGCTGATGTCCATTTTGGTTTTCCCCCATATATACACTTGTATACTCAGGTTCCCCGCGCTGACGCGCTTTACTGCCTGCATTCGCAGGCGGAACCTTCGTTAATGGCTTGTGAAAAACAAATGCCGCCTTTGGCGGCGCTTGTTTTTCATGGCACTCATTATATCAAAAACACATAT
>ERZ1106951.2269-NODE-2269-length-15426-cov-3.340251_pt1 | contig 15426 bp, 16 predicted proteins | sample MGYA00403676_ERZ1106951 | MGnify/ENA primary metagenome ERZ1106951 (study PRJEB35170, sample SAMEA104062398) | human gut metagenome | biome: human gut; feature: human-associated habitat; material: faeces | place: Denmark | collected 2012-04-23 ...
TCCAGCGTCAGATCGGCGACCTTGCCGGCCTGACGACGGAGGCAAAGGACACGCTCGTGGCGGCCATCAACGAGGTGGCGCGGACAGGCGGCGGTGCTGGCAGCATGGACTTGCGCGTGGCGGACGGCTACATCCAGTACAGCCGCGACGGCGGCACGACGTGGATAAACCTCATCGCCGTGGCCGAACTCAAGGGTGCGGACGGCACGCCGGGCACTGCTGGCCCTGCCGGTGCTGCGGGCAAGGACGGCCACAGCCCGGTGGTAACGGCCACTAAGTCCGGCAAGACGACAACAATCAGCGTGGACGGCGCAGCCATTGCCACGGTCGAGGATGGAGCCGATGGCAAACCGGGGGCTGCTGGTGCGGACGGCATCACGCCGCACATCGGCGACAATGGCAACTGGTATCTTGGCAGCACGGACACTGGCAAGCCATCGCGTGGAGCAACCGGAGCACCGGGCAAAGACGGCGCAAAGGGCGACCCCGGCACTCCGGGCGCTGCCGGTCACACGCCCGTTAAAGGCACGGACTATTGGACTGCGGCAGACAAGCAGGAGATCGTAAACGACGTGCTTGCGGCGCTCCCGGACGGCACGGAGGTGGCCTACTGATGGCAAAGAAACTCTACGAAGAAGCGGCCGTGCAGGCCATCGCGGACGCCATCCGCGCGAAAAACGGTAGCGGTGCCACCTATAGAATCGGCGATATGGCCGCCGCAGTACGAGCCATCACGGGTGCAGAGGTGGTTACGTGGCATCAGTGCCCGGAAGCGGTGCGGAACTACCTCACAAACGTGACCTATGACCCAAGCGACTACAGCACATCTCAAATTGCCAATTATGCCCCTGCGGCGGCGGTCATCAGTAATTACAAGCCCATCGGACAGACGGCTGGCGGCACGGTGCACTACAACGAAGTGCCAAATGTGCTTACGCCATTTGCCGGGGGCGGCGCGGCCGGGACGCTCAAACCGCTGGATACGTTGCGATGGCTTCGCACGCGGGACAACTCCGCGGAAGCGTGGAACGTGCGCGATCTTGGCGGTTGGGCGTGCGACGGCGGCACGGTGAAATACGGTCTGCTGATTCGCGGCGGGCGTATCTCTGCCGCAGACCGGGCGGTGCTGGTTGGCCAGTTCGGCGTGCAGCATGAAATCGACCTCAGGGGCAAAGAGGGACGCGACCCGTCCGACGGTGACGTTGCAACGGAATCCCCACTTGGCGGCGATGTGCGGTTTACGATTGCCGACAAGGCAGCGACCTACGCGCTGACGCCGGTTGCAACGTGGCAGCTCTATCTTCGCTGCGTGATCGACGCAGTAACGCACCGGGAGCCGGTGTACTTTCACTGTACCGCAGGTGCGGACCGTACAGGCACGCTGGCCTGTGTGCTGGAGGGGCTGCTCGGCATGAGCCAGTCCGACATCGACAAAGACTACGAGCTGACTACCTTTTATTCCGGCTCCGGGGCAGACGCACTTGCCCGCCGCAGAAATGAACCAGAATGGAAGGGGCTTATCAATGCGATCAACACCGTTTCCGGCGATAGTTTCCGCGACAAATGCGTTCATTTTGCCGTGGGAACGTGCGGAATGTCGATGGCCGACATCAACGCTTACCGCGCGGCTATGACCAGCGGAACGCCCGAGACGCTGCACTGGTATCAGACGATCACCAAAAATCTCACAGGCTGCACGGTCAGCAACGCTGCGTCTCAGGTGGATTACGGCGAGGCGTACAGAGCGACGCTCTCGGCGGAAAGCGGAAAGACGATCACGTCGGTAGTGGTAAAAATGGATGGTGTGGATATCACATCCACGGCTTATGCGGCCAGCAGCGGTGCAATCAACATCGCCAAGGTAACGGGAACGGTCACAATCACTGCGGCGGCCTCCGCACCATCTGTGAATTACACCATCACGCGCAATCTCACCAACTGTGCATCGTCCAACACGGCAAACAACATTGCCGAGGGTGCGGCCTACACCACGACGCTCTCCCCGACCGGTACGTATAAAAAGCTCGGTGCAATCACTGTCACGATGGGCGGTACGGACATTTCCGCGTCGGCAGTATCCGGGAGCGTAATCACAATCGCCAAAGTAACGGGCAACATTGTGATTACCTGTGCGGCGGTCATCACGAACATCATCGACGCTGTCGGAATCTCTGCGGACACGCGACTGAGCGCAGGTAGCGGCGCGAACAAAGCGCAGATAGGCTGGGCAACAATCGGCGCAAATATGGACGCGACAAGTCTTATCCATCTTTCGCCTGGTGATACACTGCGCATCAAGGGCGCGAGCCTACCCGCTTCGCAAGACGGGAAAAGCATAGCAGTGAGTTACAGTGAAACGGCAACGTTTAAAGTCGCGGGATATATATACACCGGGTATGGTTGGAATAGCCTCAAATTTACTACCGTCGGAGATATCGTCACGGTAACAGGGCCTGGCGAACATTACCTCCGGTTGAGTCTGATCTGCACGGATGCATCGGCAGTTATCGTTACCATCAACGAACCGATCACGTAAAAGGAGGCACAAGATGGAATTTATTGCTTGCAACACGGACAATTATCGCGCCGGGCGCACGCAGCCGGTGCGGTACATTGTGATGCACTACACGGCCAACGACGGCGACACGGCGCAAAACAACTGCGATTACTATCACCGCGTGGGCGGCTTGCAGGCCAGCGCACACTATTTCTGCGATGAGTATGGCGTTATGCAGTCCGTGCGCGAGGGCGACACGGCGTGGCACTGCGGCGCGCGGGCGTACTGGCATCCCGAGTGCCGCAATGCCAACAGCATCGGCATCGAGATGTGCAGCCGCAAGCGCGCCGATGGCAGCTACTACATCAAGCCGGAGACCGTGGCCAACGCCGCGGCCTTGGCAAAAGACATTATGCAGCGCTATGGCATCGACACGGAGCACGTGCTGCGGCACTACGACGTGACGGGCAAGCGCTGCCCCATGCCGTGGGTGGATGACCCGGCGCAGTGGACGGCGTTTCTGGCCATGCTGACGCCGAAAAACACTACTACAGATGAGGAGGACGAGGATATGGTACGATACAGTAAAATTGAGGACGTGCCCGCGTGGGCACGCAGCACGATCAAAGAGATGATGGACGCAGGTCTGATCTCCGGCATCGGCGGAGGCAATTTGGACTTGTCCGCCGATATGCTGCGGATGCTGTACGTCGTGTGGCGTATGCGCGATACGCGCTATGGCCGTATCGTGGACGGCAAGGTGACTGATGTGCCCGACTGGGCGCTCGATAGCTTGCAGGCGCTTGCGGACGCCGGCGCAATCGGCGGCGTGGGCGGCGGAAGGCTCGACCTGTCGATGGACATGATGCGGACGCTGGTCGTGTGTCAGCGGATGATGGGCAGAAAGTGAGGTAGCCGTGAGTACATATCAGTGGCTTTGCCTGCTGGGCATCCCGTCGCTGCTGATCGCGGCGCTGCTGGCCATGATCCGGCATCTGGCGGCGCAGATCCAGCACGATCGCGCGGACACAGCGGCGACTAAACTGGGCGTGCAGGCGCTTTTGCGCGCGCAGATGATATCCGACTACAACAAGTGGTCCGATCGGGGCTATGCCCCGATCTATGCAAGGCAAAACTTTGAAAATTGTTGGGGGCATTACCATACTTTGGGCGCAAACGGCGTGATGGACGACATCCACGAAAAGTTTTTGCAGCTCCCGACGCAGGAAAAATGACAAAGAAAGGATGATAAAAATGGAACTTGGCATTGCATCTGTGGCGGCGATCACCGCCATCGCGTATCTGCTGGGCATGGCTGTCAAGGCCACCAGCGTGGCCGACAAATGGATCCCCATCATCTGCGGCGCGGCGGGCCTGATCCTGGGCGTCGTCGCATGGGCGATGGGCGTGCCGGACTTCCCGGCGCACGACTGGCTCAACGCTGCGGCCGTCGGCATCGTGTCTGGCTGGGCCGCGACGGGCCTGAACCAGAGCGTGAAGCAGCTGACGGATAAGTGATCTCTGCGGCGGTTGACAAATGCGGGGGATGAACTTATAATAAAGCCAGCCTTGCGGAATGGAGGGCAGTAAACTCTCCTTATGTTCCGAACACAGCATCTACACACCGCGGCGGCTATATGCTGATATATCGACGTCTTTAAAGGCTTCAAATCCCTCCTTCTCCGCCAAAAACAAGACGCCGATTTCGGCGTCTTGTTTCTCTATCTGCATATGCGGAGAGTTACCGAAGTGGTCATAACGGGGCGGTCTTGAAAACCGTTAGGCGGCAACGCCACAGGGGTTCGAATCCCTTACTCTCCGCCATGAGTCCACCGTGATTTTGGATCACGGTGGACTTTTTCCATGCCTGAAAACCGCTTGAGATCAGGGGCTTTCAGCTGTTTCAGCTTATAACAAATCCCCGCTGCGGAGCGATTCTGCGGCGGGAATTCGTACAGCCGAAACAGAACTGAATTTTGATCATCTGCTCGAGTTCACGGTTTTTTGTCCGGCCCTCGTATTCCGCGATGTAGCCGAGCTTATCCAATAGCGTCTGGTCGATGCGCAGTGTATATCGGCTCAGGTTGTCCTTCATTTTGCCGTTCCTCCGTGACGAAGTATTGGCGAAATTCTAGCGTTATATGGTTGCAAAATGCAGAAATGACGCATATTTGACGCATAACGGTAAGCGCGAATGAGCGTTCTATACAGAACTTCGCTTTGCATGCGCGCGCCTTTCCGTTAGAACGCAGATTTTTCCGGTATGCCTTGTAATCCGGCGATCGTGTGCGCTATAATCGACACACTATGAGGGCTTGCCTGTCGAATACACAGACCACTACAAGTGCCCATGAAAGGAGAAATCATTATGAATCCCAGACTTTCCACCAAAATCCTGCGTCCCGACTTTCAGGGCGAGTTTACGGCAAGCATTCTTGCGGCAGCGGCGTCGCCTGACCTGATCTCTTTTGCGGGCGGTCTGCCGAACCCGGTCTCTTTCCCGGTCGAGGCGATGGACAAGGCCACGCACAAAGTCCTTGAGAAAAACGGCGTCATGGCGCTGCAGTACAGCGGCACGCAGGGCTATCTTCCGCTGCGCGAGTGGGTCGCCAAGCGCTATGAGACGATGGGCGTTTACGGTGTGACGGCCGACGACATTATCATCACCAACGGCTCGCAGCAGGTGCTGACGATGATTGGCGCGTGCATGCTCGACCCCGGCGACAAGGTGATCGTCGAGAACCCGACCTATCTCGTCGCGCTGCAGTCGTTCCACTTCTTCGATCCCGAGATCCTGCCCGTGACCATCAACCCCGACGGCATCGACTGCGACGAGCTGGCGGCGACCGTGCAGGCCAACCCGGACGTGAAATTTGCCTACGTCATCCCGAACTTCCAGAACCCCACCGGCCTGAGCTACAGCAAGGAAGTGCATGACCGCGTTGTGGAGATCTTCAAGGGCACGGACATCGTCGTGCTGGAGGACAACCCGTACCGTGAGCTGCGCTTTTCCGGCACCGCGACCGACAGCTTCGGCAAGGAGCTGGGCGAGCAGTGCTGCATGCTCGGCACGTTTTCCAAGATCGTTGCCCCCGGTATGCGCATCGGCTGGGTGTGCGTGCGCAACAAGGCGCTGCGCGAAAAGCTCCTGAGCTACAAGGCGACTGCCGACCTGCACACCAACATCTTCTCGCAGCTCGTTCTGGCGCAGTACCTCGCTGACAACGACATTGACGCGCACATCGAGAAGACGAAGGTGCTCTACAAGCACAAAGCGGAGCTGATGATGGACTGCATGCGCAAGTATCTCCCGGAGGGCGTGGAGTTCACGCCGACGGAGGGTGGCATGTTCCTGTGGGCCAAGCTGCCGAACGGCATGTCCGCGGTCGACCTTTACCGCGTCGCGCTCGCCAGGGGCGTTGCCATCTGCCCGGGCGACCCGTTCTATGAAAAGGAACGCAACGTCAGCACGTTCCGCATCAATTACTCCAACAGCAGCGACGAGGTCATCGAAAAGGGCATCCGCATCCTCGGCGAAGCCTGCGCGGAGCTGATCGCGAAGAAAGGCAACTGATCCAAAGCAAGATAACCAAACAGCCGCACCGTGAGGCCACGGTGCGGCTGCTTTTATACGTAGGACTTCGTTCTGCGCATGTCGAGCACCAGCTCGGGATCGTCCGCGCGCATCCGCTCGAGAATGCTGTCCAGCGCATCCGGGTCGCGCGCGAGCGCGTCCAGCTCCGGCTGCGTGAGACCGACGAGCTGCAAAAACGCAACTTTTCCGTGCACCGTCTCGATCGGAGCGACGGTCGTGTCGCTGACGATGGCCAGCCCCGTGATGGCCGAGTTCAGCTCCGGGTGCAAGGAGCTGCCGTCGCCGGGGATGTACGCGCCCGGCTCGAAGAAATTGCCGGTCTGATACGTGTAGCGCGCCAGCTGGGCCAGCAGGTCGAGCGCCCACGTGCCGGTCTCGGCATAGCTCTCGCGCACCTTCATGGTCATTTCATAGCCCCATTTGCTGTACTCGGCGCCGAAGGCCGCCATGCTCGGGTACAGCTCGCTCATGCCGTAGGTGACGATGTGCTGATAGCCCTTGCCCGTGTCGTAGACGGCGAAGCCGTCGAGATACTCGTCGCCGCCGAAGGCCGCGCGGTCGTGCAGCTCGCTCTCGAAGCACACCGGCTCCGTTTTGGGGTAGCGCCTGGCAAAGGCCGCCTCGATCGCGTCCCGGCCGGGGGCCCAGTCGGGGTGCTTTTTCATCCGCTTTGCGTATTCTTCTCTTGTCATGTTGTGTCCGCCTTTCGTCGATTTACTCCAGTGCTTCGTGCACGGAAAAATGGTTCTTGTGGTAGGTCAGCAGCCCCTCGCGCTGCATCCGCGACAGCTCGCTGCACATGGCGCTGCGGTCCACGCCCAGATAGTCAGCCAGCTGCTGGCGGTTGTAGGGAATGTCAAAGCTGTACTGTCCGGCGCGCTTGACGCACTCGGAAAAGTACGACATGAGTCGGGCGCGGATGCCCTTCGGCGTTGTGTGCAGGATGCGCTGCGAGAGCTGCAGGTTCTTGGCCGCGCACACGGTCAGCAGGTTTTGAATGAGCTTGGCGTGAAACGGGCAGGCGTTCGTGCACGTCGTGAGCACCTTGCCGATGTTCAAAAACAGCACCTCGGTGTCCTCCGAAGCGGTCACGCTGATGAGCAGCGGCTCGCCCGGGATGCAGGCATAGGGCTCGGCAAACACTTCGCCCGGACCGACGTGGCCGAGCAGACTGTGGCTGCCCCAGACGTCGTCGTAGCCGATCATGGCCATGCCGGTGAGCACCATGCCGAGCTGCTCGGTCGGCGCGCCCTCGGCGAGAATGGTCTCGCCCCGGTCGTAATGCTTTTGTGCCGCGCCGAGACATTGCAGCAGCAGCGGCAGTTCATCGCTGCCAATGCCGCGAAAGAGGCGCGTGTTGGATAGCATGATGTTCATTTTTTTGCTCCATTTGTTGTTCTGACAACGGATTTGTGGGTCTTATTATGCTATCTTATGCACAGAAAGTCAAGACCGCCGGGCGGGGGCCCGGACGATTTTTGGAAAGGGAAGGGATATTATGATCCGTAAGATCATCCACATTGACGAAGAAAAGTGCAACGGCTGCGGCGCGTGCGCGACGGCCTGCCACGAGGGGGCTATCGGCATCGTGAACGGCAAGGCCAAGCTCCTGCGCGACGATTACTGCGATGGTTTCGGCGACTGCCTGCCCGCCTGCCCGATGGATGCCATCCATTTTGTCGAGCGCGAAGCGGCGGCGTATGACGAGGCGGCTGTGCAGGCCAACAAGCGCAAAAAGCAGGCGCAGAGCGCACATGCCGCGCACGCCGGCGGCTGCCCCGGCCACCAGATGCACCGCTTCCAGCGTGAAGAGCCGGCCGCGGCAGCGACGCCGGCGGCACAGCCGTCGCAGCTCGGCCAGTGGCCGTGTCAGATCAAGCTCGTGCCGGTCAACGCGCCGTATTTTCGGGGCGCGAAGCTGCTCATTGCGGCCGACTGCACGGCGTATGCCTACGCGAACATGCACAGTGAGTTCATGAAAGGGAAGATCACGCTCATCGGCTGCCCGAAGCTCGATGCGGTGGATTACACCGACAAGCTCACGGAGATCATCCGGGGCAACGACATTCAGAGCGTGACCATCGTACGCATGGAGGTGCCGTGCTGCGGCGGGCTCGAGCACGCGGCGCGGGAGGCGCTGCGCGCGAGCGGAAAGTTCCTGCCATGGCAGGTCGTTACGATCTCGATCGACGGGAAGATCCTCGACCGCTGAGCGCGTTTTTCCGGCCCTGCCCGCGCACGCGGGCAGGGCCGGAAAAAGTATTTTTCCTCTTGTGAAAAATATGCGGCAAGAGGGTTGACAAATCCAAAAATATCTGTATAATATCATTTGTTCGTAGCGGAATTGTGTAATGGTAGCACACCGGACTCTGACTCCGTTTGTGAGGGTTCGAATCCTTCTTCCGCTGCCAACAGAAACGCCCTTGTCACTGACAAGGGCGTTTTTTTATCCCACAATGCAAGGAGAGAATTCGCTATGCAGGTGGAATCCTGTGTGCAGGACGGGAAAACCGTCGCGGTCATCACCGGAACGGAGCTGGTGCCCACCGGCGCGCAGTCGGCGCTCGATCTCATCATGACGCGCGCTATGAGACGGACACCAGCCTCATCGCAATCGAAAGAGCTGCGGTTGTGCGTCTGGTGCGTGCGGATGCGTTATCTGTGTATAGAAAAAGCCTCTGCCGGCCGGCAGAGGCTTTTTCCGTTTCGTGCGCTGCTTATTTGTCCAGATAGCTGGTCAGCAGCTCCTGCAGCAGCTCATCGCGGTCAAGGCGGCAGATGAGACTGCGGGCGTTGTTGTAGTTGGTGATATACGTCGGGTCCTCGGAGAGGATGTAGCCGACGAGCTGGTTGATGGGGTTGTACCCTTTGACAACAAGGGAATGATACACGGAAGTGAGGATCTCCTTCATTTCTGTTTTGTTGTCGATCGCATTAAACCGTCTGGTTGCGTCTTCCATGCGAAGCCCTCCCTTACACAAGTTCTTGTGTTCATTATACCAAAAAACACAAGACTGTAAAGTCAATTTCCCAACTGTTTTCAAAAAAAGTTCTGAAATATTTCTTAAAATATTCCAAATCTCGACGCCGCTCAGCGGATGGTCGCGTTGAAAGTCTCCTTGAGCGCCTTGAGAACGCTCTGCATGGTCTCCTCGGCGTGGTCGTCGGTGAGCGTCTGATCGTCGGCGCGCAGCGTCAGCGAGAAGGCAACGCTCTTGTAGCCGACCGGGATCGGCGCGCCGGTGTACACGTCGAACAGCTCGCAGCCCTTGAGGTACTGCCCACCGGCGGCGAGGATGCACGCCGAGAGCTTGGCGACCGGGATATCGGCGGCGCAGACGATGGCGATGTCGCGCGTCACGGCCGGGAAGCGCGGCAGCGGCGTGTAGACCGGGGTCGCGCCGCGGGCGGCGAGCAGTTCGCCGAGCCACAGCTCCGCCGTGTAGAGCTCCGCGTCCACGCCGTAGTTCGCCGCGGCGAGCGGATGGATCTGGCCGAGTACGCCCAGCAGCTTGCCGCCGGCGTAGACCTTCGCGCAGCGACCGGGGTGATAGGACGGATTGTCGTGCTCAGCCTCAAACGTCACGTCCGTGATGCGCAGACCGGCGAGGATGCGCTCGACCGCGCCCTTGAGCTGGAAGAAGTCCATGCCGCCGCCGTAGCCGCCGAGGCACAGCAGCTTCGGCTCGTCGGCCATGCCGTCCGGGCGGGCGAAGTAGACCTTGCCGATCTCATAGAGACGCACGGCCTTGTTGCGGTAGTTATAGTTGCGCGTGAGGATCTCAAGCATGGACGGCAGGATGGTCGTGCGCATGATGGAGGTGTCCTCGCCGAGGGGGTTGAGGATCTTCATGGAGTCGCGCAGCGGGGAGTCTGCCGGCAGACGGATCTTGTCGTAGTACGACGGGCTGATGAACGAGTAGGTGATGATCTCGCTGTAGCCGAGCGCGCGGGCCATGGTGCCGATGCTGCGCTCCGCCTTCTGCGCGTCAGTGTAGCCGCCGCTGGTGGTCTGGCCGCGCATGAGCGTGCAGGGGATGTTGTTGTAGCCGTAGAAGCGGGCGATCTCTTCGGCGATGTCGGAGTAGTGCTCCACGTCGCCGCGCCAGGACGGGACAATGATCGTGTCGCCGTCGAGCTCGAAGCCGAGCGCGAGCAGGATGCGGCGCATCTCCGCCTCGGACACGTCCGTGCCGAGCAGGCCGTTGACCTTGTCCGGCTCGAGCTTCACGGTCTTGGGCACGATGGGCTCGGGCAGCACGTCGATGGTGCCGCGCATCACCTCGCCGCAGCCGAGCAGCTCCACGAGTTCGCACGCGCGGTCAACGGCCGCGACGGTGTTCATCGGGTCGAGGCCCTTCTCAAAGCGGCCGGAGGCCTCCGTGCGCATACCGAGCGCGGCGGCCGTGCGGCGGATGCTCGTACCGTTGAAGTTTGCGCCCTCAAAGACGACCATGGCCGTGTCGCCAACGATCTCGGAGTTGGCGCCGCCCATGACGCCGGCCACCGCGACGGGCTTTTCCTCGTCGCAGATGCACAGTATGTTCGGCGTGAGCTTACGCGCGTTGCCGTCGAGCGTTTGGATGGTCTCGCCCTCGCGCGCGGTGCGCACGATGATCTGCTTGCCGCCGATGCACGAGAAGTCGAACGCGTGCATGGGCTGGCCGTATTCGAGCATGACGTAGTTGGTAATGTCAACGATGTTGTTGATCGGGCGCACGCCGCTGTTGCGCAGGCGCTCGCGCATCCACGCCGGGGACGGCGCGATCTTGACGTTGCGCACCATGCGCGCGGTGTAGCGCGGGCAGAGCGCCGGATCGTCGATGCGGATGCTGACGTGGTCGTGGATGTCCTCGCCGCTGCCGGGGACGTCGGGCGTGTGCAGGCGGAGGGGCTTGTCAAACGTCACGGCGGCCTCGCGCGCCAGACCGATCACGGACAGGCAGTCCGGGCGGTTCGGCGTGATCTCAAACTCGACCACGTGGTCGTCCATGCCGATGACGGCGGCAATGTCGTCGCCGGGCTTCACGCCGTCCTCCTGCATGATCCACAGGCCATCCTCGATGGCATAGGGGTAGTCATGCAGCGTCAGGCCGAGCTCCTTGAGCGAGCACATCATGCCGTTGGAGAGCTCACCGCGCAGCATACCGGCATGGATCTCCTTGCCGTCGGGCAGGAGCGAGCCGTCGAGCGCGACGGGCACCATGTCGCCGACCTTCTGGTTCTGCGCGCCGGTCACGATCTGCAGCGGTTCGCTGCCGCCGACATCGACCTGGCAGACCCACATATGGTCGGAGTTCGTGTGGCGCACCATCTCCACGATGCGGCCCGCGACAACATTCTGAATGTTCTTGTGCAGGTCCGTGAACGTCTCCACTTTGGAGCCGGAGAGGGTCATTGCCTCGGAAAAGTCGTGGTCGGCCCAGGCCGAGCAGTCTACGAATTCATTGAGCCATTTTCTGCTTAAAATCATGGTAGCCTCTCCTTTCTCAGAACTGCTGCAGGAAGCGCACGTCGTTTTCGAAGATCAGACGCAGGTCGCTGATCTTGAACCGGCGCATCGCCAGACGCTCCAGGCCCATGCCGAAGGCCCAGCCGGAGTAGACGTCCGTGTCGATGCCGCAGCCCTCGAGCACCTTCGGATGGATCATGCCGGCGCCGAGGATCTCGATCCAGCCCTCACCTTTGCAGGTGGGGCAGCCCTTGCCGCCGCACTTGTGGCACTGCACGTCCATCTCGCAGCTCGGCTCTGTGAACGGGAAGTGGTGCGGGCGGAAGCGGGTTACGGTGTTCTCACCGTAGAGCTTTTTCACGAGCGTGTTGAGCGTGCCCTTCAGGTCCGCCATCGTGACGCCCTTGTCGATGACCATGCCCTCGATCTGGTGGAACATGGGCGAGTGCGTGGCGTCCACCTCATCCTTGCGGTAGACGCGGCCGGGGGCGACCATGCGGATCGGCAGCGGCTTGCTCTCCATGGCGCGCACCTGCATCGGGGAGGTCTGCGTGCGCAGGAGGATGCTGCTGTCCTCGGTCAGATAGAACGTGTCCGACCACTCGCGGGCGGGGTGGCCCTCGCTGGTGTTGAGCTTGGTGAAGTTGTATTCGGCCTCTTCGATCTCGGGGCCTTCGAGGATCTCAAAGCCCATGCCGACGAAGATGTCCTTAATCTCATCGAGCACGATATACATCGGGTGCTGGTGGCCGAGCTCCGGCGCCTTGCCGGGCATGGTCACATCGAGCGTCTCGGCCTTGAGGCGCATCTCGAGCATACGCGCATTGAGCGCCTCGCGGCGCTGGTCGAGCGCTTCTTCGAGCTCAGCGCGCACCTGGTTTGCCAGCTGGCCCATGGCCGGGCGCTCCTCCGCCGACAGGCGGCCCATCTGCTTGAGGATGGCGGTCAGCTCACCCTTTTTGCCGAGGTACTTCACACGCAGGTTTTCCAGCGCGGTGATGTCGTCCGCCTGCAAAATGGCGGCGACGGAAGCCTCACGCAGCTTCTGCAGCATTTCTTTCATGCAAACAACTCCTCCGTTGCAAGATTTTCGTGGTTCATTGCGTTCCTTGCCGGATCGCGGACAAAAAAAGATCCTCCCGTCCCGCATACAGGGACGAAAGGAAACTTCCGCGGTACCACCCGAATTCGGCGCGTGCGCGCCGCACTCTGTGCGCGGTAACGGGCGGACCCGCCGGGGATTGGCCGGAGCTCACGGGCGAACAAAGCACGTTTCTCGCAGGGCGCTCTCAGCCGGCGGCGTCCCTCTCTGGCGCGGAACCTTGGTACTATTTTCCCGATCCAAGCAATAAACTCAATAACAAAGCTATTTATACCACACTTTGCAGCACAAATCAATGTAAAAGGGGAAGAAAATTTGACGCGGCGCGCCGAAAACGTTATAATAATCGGAGAAAAATCACCCCTTTTCCGTCCGGGAGGCAAGCTATGCATCGCATTGCACCCTGCGCGCCGTATTTGCCGCGGCGTGCGTCCGATACCAACAAATATGACTACGGCCGTGTGCTCATCGTCGGCGGCTGCATCGGCTATACCGGCGCGCCGACGCTGTGCGCCCGGGCGGCCCTGCGCTGCGGCGCCGGATTGGTGTCCGTCGGCGTGCCGGAGGCGATCTATGCCGTCACCGCCGTGAAAAACGACGAGGCGATGCCGTTTCCGCTGCCGTCGGCGGAGGGGAAGCTCGCGCGCGACGCCCTGCCGGTGCTGCTCGAGCGGCTGGAAAAGAGCGATGTGTGCGTGCTCGGGCCGGGCCTCGGCCGGAATGACACGCTCACGGCGCTGGTGCAGGCGGTCGTTATGCAGTCCGGTACACCGCTCGTGCTCGATGCCGACGCGCTCTTTGCCGTCGCGCAGGACGCGGCGGTGCTCGAGCGCGCCCGCGCGCCCATCGTGCTCACGCCGCACGATGGGGAGTTTGCCCGTCTGGCCGGGCCGGATAAAACCGGCAGGGCGGAGGCGGCGTCCGATTTTGCCGTCCGGCACGGCTGCACGGTCGTGCGCAAAGGGCCGGAGACGGTCTGCGCATTCCCCGACGGGGACGCGGCGGTGCTGCGCGCCGGCAACCCCGGCATGGCCAAGGGCGGCAGCGGCGATGTATTGGCGGGCATGCTCGGTGCGCTGCTGTGCCAGATGCCCGCGCGCGACGCGGTGCAGACCGCCGTCTGGCTGCACGGCCGGGCGGGCGATCTCTGCGCCGGGCGCATGGGCGAATATGCGATGAACCCGACCGATGTGATCGCGGCCCTGCCGGAGGTCACAAAACCCATCATCCGATAGGAGGCAGTATGCAGCGCAAAGCGATCGCTGCACTGATGATAAGCCTGCTGCTGTTGTCCGCGTGCGGACACGGCGCGGGAGAACAGACGTTTGAAGCCTTTCGTGACACGCTCACGGGCAAGCTCGTCACCGTGACGGCGCAGGTGCGCGTCCAGCGCGGCGACACGGTCACGGACTACACGCTCACCTGTCAGGAGCTGCCGGACGGCTATGACCTCACGGTCACGGCGCCGGAGCAGGCGGCCGGTGTCACGGCCCATCTGCGCGACGGGGCGAGCACGCTCGCCTTTGATGACATTATCCTCCCGGCGGGCGACCTCAACGGCGCGGGCCTGACGCCGCTGACGGCGCTGCCCTATGTGGTGCAGGCCATCCGCAGCGGCTATGTCGACCTGACGTGGACGGAGGACGGGCTGCAGGTCGTGCAGCTCATCACGGACGATCATACCGCCGTGCGTCTGTATCTGGACGGCACGGTACCGCAGTGCGCGGAGCTGTCGGTCGATGACACGCTCTGTCTGCGCTGCACCATGGAAAACTGGAATCTGGAACAAGGAAGTATGAACGATGAATCGCAAGATCCGAACCTGGGTAGAGATCAGTCTCAATGATCTGGAACACAATTATCGTGAGATCAGCAGCCGCCTGCCGGACGGCTGCCAGATGCTCGGCGTCTGCAAGGCCAATGCCTACGGCCACGGCGCGGTGCGCGTGGCGCAGCGGCTGCAGCGGGCGGGCTGCCAGTGGGTGGCCGTCAACTGCTATGACGAGGCCGAGGAGCTGCGCGCCGCCGGCGTGACGATGAACATCCTGCTGCTCGGCCCGCAGTCGGCGAATATCGCGGTCGATCTGGCCACGCTCGGCGTGACGCAGGCGGTCGGCAGCATCGAATATGCGCGCGAGCTCAACCGCTTTCTCGCCGGCACCGGTCTGCGGCTGGACGCGCACATGAAGCTCGAGACCGGCATGGGCCGCACGGGCTTTGACGTGCATGATGACAGCCACCTCGACGAGATGATCGAGGCGCTCTCGCTGCCGCACCTGAACTTCACGGGCGTGTTCACGCACTTTGCCGTCTCGGACGAAAACGGCGACCCGTACACGCAGCTGCAGTTTTCGCGCTTTACGCACGCGATCGAGCGCATGGAGCAGGCGACCGGCCACCATTTCGCCATCCGCCATTGCGCCAACAGCGGCGCCGTCATCAACTATCCAGAGATGCACCTCGACATGGTGCGCCCCGGCCTGCTGCTCTACGGCGTGTTCCCGGCCAAAGAGACCGCCGGGCTCGACCTGCGCCCGGCCATGTCGCTCTACAGCCGCGTGTCCGATGTGACGCATCACCACAAGGGCGACACGATCAGCTATGGCCGCACGTTCACCTGCCCGCGGGATATGCGCCTGGCCGTGCTGCCGGTCGGTTATGCCGACGGGCTGCTGCGCAGCCTCTCCGGCAAGGGCGACGTGCTGCTGCACGGTCAGCGCGCGCCGCAGGTCGGCCGCATCTGCATGGATATGTGCATGATCGATGTGACGGACCTGCCG
>ERZ1106951.2270-NODE-2270-length-15417-cov-3.536844_pt1 | contig 15417 bp, 13 predicted proteins | sample MGYA00403676_ERZ1106951 | MGnify/ENA primary metagenome ERZ1106951 (study PRJEB35170, sample SAMEA104062398) | human gut metagenome | biome: human gut; feature: human-associated habitat; material: faeces | place: Denmark | collected 2012-04-23 ...
GTATGGACAGAATACGGGTTGGGAATACTGTAAGAAAGATGACTGATTCTGACCGGGAGGACATTGCCGTCCAGAACATGCAATTTTCCAGAGAAGGCTTAAGGGTTCTTGCATTTGCATATAAGCAGATGGAGGAAGAGAAAGAGATCGATACGGAGGATGAGGACCAGCTGATATTTATCGGTCTGATCGCAATGATGGATCCGCCGAGAGAAGAATCAAAGGCGGCAGTTGCAGAATGTATAAAGGCAGGAATCCGGCCAGTTATGATTACAGGAGATCATAAAATCACGGCAGCTGCGATAGCGAAGCGAATTGGTATTCTCCAGGATCTGTCGGAAGCCTGTGAGGGTGCTGATATTGAAAAGATGAGTGATGATCAGCTGAAGGAATTTGTTCCCCACATTTCCGTATATGCGAGAGTCTCACCGGAGCATAAGATCCGTATTGTCCGTGCATGGCAGCAGAGAGGGAAAATTGTGGCAATGACCGGGGATGGAGTGAATGATGCTCCAGCATTAAAGCAGGCAGACATAGGTGTTGCAATGGGAGTGACTGGAACCGAGGTTGCCAAGGATGCCGCAGCTATGGTGCTCACAGATGATAACTTTGCAACGATTGTAAAAGCAGTGGAAAATGGACGAAATCTATATCAGAACATTAAGAATGCGATCCAGTTTCTTTTATCTGGAAATTTTGGAGCAATTCTTACGGTTCTTTGTGCATCGGTTTTTGGGCTTCCGGTCCCATTTGCACCGGTACATCTGCTGTTTATTAATCTTTTGACGGACAGTCTTCCGGCCATTGCGCTGGGAATGGAACCACATCATGGGGAAGTGATGAAAGAAAAACCAAGATCTGCTGACGAGTCAATACTGACCAGAAATTTTCTTAGCAAGATCGGTTTGGAAGGTCTGGTGATTGGCACAATGACGATGATCGGATTTATGACGGGATATCACCAGGACGGTGCGCTGCTTGGAAGCACATATGCGTTTGGAACGCTTTGCCTGGCACGCCTGTTCCATGGATTCAACTGCAAATCAGATCATCCGGTGATCTTGACAAAGCAGTTTTTGAACAATCCATGGCTTCTGAGCGCATTTGCACTTGGGGCAGCATTCATTACGGCAGTACTGACGCTTCCGGGACTTCATCATGTGTTTAAAGTGGAGACTCTGGATCTTGTACAGCTTGGTTTTGTATATCTGTATGCATTTGCCAGTATGCTGGTCATCCAATTACTGAAATGGATCCGTATAAAGTTGAGAAAAGGTGGGAAAAATAGTGGATTTTAGCAACATGTCTATGAAAAAACTTCGGGAACTGATCGTGTTTACAGCACTTCTTGTGGTGGCTCTGTGGAAGCTTGATGTTGTGCTCGATGTGATCAGAACGATATGGAACATCGTATTTCCGTTTGCACTTGGCGGAGCGATTGCATTTGTGATCAATGTGCCTATGAGCTTTCTGGAGAAGAAGCTGTTTGATAAGAGCAAAAAAGGCAATAAGACAGGCAGAAAACTGGCAAGACCGGTCAGTCTCATTCTTACTGTGGTGTTACTGTTTGGTGTGATCGCCTTAGTGATGCTTGGCGTGGTCCCACAGCTGACACGGACCATGGGAAGCCTGATGCTGAGTATTGCTGATTTTATTCCGGAGCTGCAGAACTGGGTCCGGGAATTTTCTCATAATAATCAGGAGATGATGCAGCTGGTAAACCAGCTGCAGTTTGATCCTGACCAGGCGATCAAGTGGGGAATCGGTATTCTGGGAAATGGCGCAGGAAATATGATGAACACGACCGTATCTGCAGTGGGATCGATTGTGAATGGATTAACAACCTTTTTTATTGCCTTTTCGTTTGCCTGCTATATCCTTTTTGAGAAAGAAAAATTGCAGCAGCAGATGAAAAAAGTAGTTTTTGCATTTGTGCCAGGACAAAAAGCAGATGCTTTTTTGAAAATCTGTTCCCTGACCTACCGGACATTTGCAAGTTTTCTTACCGGGCAGTGCCTGGAAGCAGTGATACTTGGAAGCATGTTTGTCATCACATTAAGTCTCTTACGCATGCCATACGCGCTTTTGATCGGAGTGCTGATTGCATTTACTGCTTTAGTTCCGATCTTCGGAGCTTTCATTGGATGTGGGATGGGCTGTTTTTTGATCTTTATGGTAAGCCCAAGGCAGGCAATTTTATTTATCATTGTATTTTTACTTTTGCAGCAGATCGAGGGTAATCTGATCTATCCACATGTGGTTGGAGGCTCCGTAGGTCTTCCGTCCATCTGGGTGCTTGCAGCGGTAACCATTGGTGGAAATCTGATGGGGATCGTAGGAATGCTTGTATTTATCCCTATGGTATCTGTATTTTATACGATATTCCGGGAAGTCGTATATCTGCGTTTGAAAAAGCGGCACTTGTGATTTTTTCTGGCAGATGATAAAATAGTGTTACTGTTCACGCGTTGCGCAAACAGCAACGGATTTTGCCGATGCTTCGCATTCTAAATCGGCAAAATCTGTTACCACCACCGTATCATACGGCATTTTCAGTTCAGAAAATGCCTACCCGTGTACAGTAACAAAATGATACTATAGTTCATGGATCAGAAGAAAATCGGACAGTAAAAATCGGAAGGGCGGAATTGATATGACAAAAGAGCAGCGGACGCTGGAAATCATCGATCGGTTAAAAAAAGAATATCCAGATGCCCAGTGTACTCTGGATTATAAGGAAGCATGGAAATTACTAGTCAGCGTCCGTTTAGCAGCGCAGTGTACAGATGCAAGAGTGAATGTGGTTGTTGCGGGACTGTTTGAAAAATATCCATCCGTGGAGGCTTTGGCAGCTGCAGATGTGGAAGAGATTGAGCGAATCGTCAAGCCATGCGGGTTAGGACACAGCAAAGCAAGAGATATCAGTGCCTGTATGAAAATGCTGAGGGACGAGTATGGAGGGCAGGTACCGGATGATTTTAATGCCCTGTTAAAGCTCCCGGGGGTAGGACGCAAAAGTGCCAATCTGATCATGGGTGACGTCTTTGGAAAGCCGGCGATCGTAACGGATACCCATTGTATCCGCCTGGTGAACCGGATGGGGCTGGTAGATGGGATCAAAGAGCCTAAGAAGGTAGAAATGGCTTTGTGGAAGCTGGTTCCACCAGAGGAAGGAAGCGATTTCTGTCATCGCCTGGTGATGCATGGAAGAGAGATCTGTACAGCCAGAACCCATCCATATTGCGAACGGTGCTGTCTTTCCGATATTTGCATGAAAGCAGGCGTAGAAACGTAAGAGCATAATCCGGATTATGAGCCAGGCTGTCTGTAAGCCTGTCAGAAACAGATGGGAGAATACCGAATGAAATTGATTCATTTATCAGATCTGCATCTTGGAAAACGGGTCAATGAGTTTTCCATGCTGGAAGATCAGGCATTTATTTTGAAACAGATTTTAGAGATTGCCGACCGGGAAAAGCCGGATGGTGTGCTGCTGGCTGGAGATCTCTATGATAAACCGGTTCCGCCTGCAGAGGCGGTCGGTCTTCTGGACTGGTTTTTAACAGAATTATCTGTGCGGAAGATTGCTGTATTTGCGATCAGCGGTAATCACGACAGCGCAGAACGTATCGCCTTTGGTTCCCGGCTGATGGGAGACAGAGGCGTTTTCCTTTCCCCGGTCTACGATGGGACAGTGGAGAAGGTGGAAATGCAGGATGAGTACGGAACTGTATGTGTATATCTGCTGCCATTTTTAAAACCGGCAGTGGTGCGGGGAGTATGGAAACACAAGTCAGATGGGGAGTCAGGGGCGGAACATGGAGAAGATACAGAACATGGAGAAGATACAGCTGTGGATCAAATCCGTACATACGATGATGCACTTCGAAGAGCTGTATCCAGTATCCAGTTAGATCTTTCTAAGCGCAATCTTCTGGTTTCCCACCAGTTTGTGACTGGTGCCAGCCGATGTGAGTCAGAGGAGATCTTTGTAGGTGGTCTGGATCAAATCGATGCATCGATCTTTGACGATTTTGATTATGTGGCGCTGGGGCATATCCACAGTCCTCAGCATGTTGGCAGGGAAACGGTTCGTTATTGTGGAACGCCTCTGAAATATTCTTTTTCCGAGGCCGGACAGGAGAAATCAGTTACGGTAGTGGAACTGAAAGAAAAAGGAGATGTTTCTATTTCCACAATCCCATTACGTCCATTGCGGGATCTGCGTAAGATCAAAGGAACTTATCTGGAAGTGACTTCCAGGGACTTCTATGCCCAAACCAACACCAGCGATTATCTTCAGATCACTTTGACAGATGAAGAGGATATTCTGGATGGGCTTCAAAAACTGCGGATCATTTATCCAAATCTGATGCAGCTGGAGTACGATAACCAAAGAACCAGGGAAAATCAGGAGATTTTGCAGGTTCAGGCCATGGAAGAAAAAAGTGAACTGGAATTATTTGAAGAATTTTACCAGCTGCAGAATAATCAGCCTATGAGCCAGGTACAGAAAGAGTTTGTAGGTAATATCATCCGGGAGGTGAAAGAATGAAGCCGAAAAAACTGGTTATAAGCGCCTTTGGGCCTTATGGGGAAAAGACAGTGGTCGATTTTGAAAAGCTGGGAGAAAAAGGGCTTTATCTGATCACCGGTGATACAGGTGCGGGAAAGACCACTCTTTTTGATGCCATTACTTTTGCTCTTTATGGGGAAGCCAGCGGAAATGTCAGGGAAACGGGGATGTTTCGCAGCAAGTATGCACCGGATGATGTGCCTACTTATGTGGAGCTGACCTTTATTTATCAGGGAAAAGATTATAAAGTCACCAGAAATCCGGAATATCTCCGTCCAAAGGGCAGAGGAACAGGATTTACCCTGCAAAAAGCAGAGGCAGAACTTGTTTTTCCAGACAGCCGGCAGCCTGTGACCAAGACCAGAGAAGTGACAAAAGCCATTACAGAGTTAATGGGACTGGACTACCGACAGTTTACCCAGATCGCCATGATCGCCCAGGGAGATTTCCAGAAACTGCTTTTAGCCGGAACTGCAGAGAGAGGGGAGATCTTCCGCCAGATCTTCCATACAGGGATCTATCAGGATATTGAGAACAGGCTGCGGGAGGCAGTGAAGGGAAAATGGAAAGAATATGATGAGATGCGCCGCAGCATCAGCCAGTATCTGGATGGCGTCAGCATCAGTGATGACCCGGAAGCAGAAAGTGAATGGAAAGAGCTGAAAAAGGCGAAATTTGAGGGAAAGACCATTCGGGGAATTGAACTTCTGGCTGAGGTTATAGGACGGCAGGAGGAAAAACTTGCAGGTCTGAAAGATCAGATCCATGGGATCGAGGAAGAGATACAGAAAGAAAATAAGGTTCTTGGGGAAGCAAAGCAGAGACAGAAGATGAAAACAGATCTGGAGGCAAAGCAGAAGCTGTTTGAAGAACTAAAACCTGAGGTAGAAAAGGCTGTTTCTCAAAAGACGGCGGCAGAAGAAGAGGCAAAGGGCTGTGAAGTACTGGCAGAAGAGATAAGAGAGCTGAGAGAGAAAAAAGCCGGCTTGGAGGCATTTCTGGGAAAAGTACAGGAAGCCAAAGGAAAAGAAAGGGCAATAGGAGAAGAGAAGTTTACGGAAGAGAAGTTAAAACAGGAGAAAGTTTCTCTGGAACAGGCACTGCTTGAAAATAAAGAAGCCCAGGAAGGTCTGAAAGGTGTAGAAGCAGAGAAAGAGCGGCTGCAAAACAGGCTTAAGGAAGCCATGGGAAAAGGGGAGAAACTGCCTGGGGATGAAAAAGCTCTGGATCAGGCTGTAAAGGAGAAAAAGGCGGCAGAGGAAAATGTGCTGAAACTGGAAATGACTGGAAATAACTGGAAGCTGCAGAAGGAAGAAATGATAAAGCAGGAAAATGCTTTGGCGCAGTACAATCGGGCAAAAAGGTCAAGATTTTGTGAGGCAAGTTGCAAAGCATTTTAATAAAATCTTTAAAAGTGTAGATATTGGCATTTACTTTGACGATTATGTTTATATAGTTAAAAGCGGACTTTTTGCAAAAGGCACAATGTATTTTGATAAAGCACATTACGAAATAGTTAAATCAATAGATGATGTGCCGACTGAGGGCTGGATGAAAGTCATTTTTTGGTCAAATCCAATAACTATAAAAAAACTTGAAAAATACATAAAAGAAAATGAAAATCCCGATGCTAATTTTATGTCATCTTCAATATTTTCTCTTGAAATGTTGCAAAAAGATACACATAAAGGTGTAGGAATAATGAAACTTGCCGATATGCTTGGTATTGAAAAAAGCCATGTTGCAGCAATAGGTGATTATTACAATGATTGGGATATGCTTAAAACCGTAGGCTTGCCTGCCTGCGCGGGCCAAGCTCCGCAGCCGATACATAATATTTGCAAATTTGAAGCTTGTCATTGCAATAAAGGCTGTGTTGCAGATTTGCTTGAATATATTATGTCAGGCAAGGCAGAGGAAGCTATAAAAAAAGAAACGCAAAAGAATAGAGGGTAAAATATGCTTACAATCGGCGCACATTTGAGTGCTTCAAAAGGGTACACGGCAATGCTTAATCAGGCTTTGGAAATAGGTGCAAATACATTTCAGTTTTTCACTCGCAATCCGCGCGGCGGCAGTGCAAAGGCTATTGATGAAAATGATGTTAATAACTTTTTAAAGCTTATGGGCGAAAACGGTTTCCCTGTTATATTGGCGCACGCGCCTTATACTCTTAATTTGTGTTCGGCTAAGCCTGAAACCAGGGAATTTGCAATCAATACTTTTGCCGATGATTTAAGGAGAATGGAATATACTCCGAATCAGCTTTATAATTTCCATCCAGGTTCACATACAGGGCAGGGTGCGGATGTCGGAATTGATTTGATAGCCGAGGCTCTTAATAAAGTTCTTTTCCCTGAAATGACCACTACTGTTTTGCTTGAAACAATGGCGGGAAAAGGTACGGAAATAGGCAGAAGTTTTGAAGAACTCAAGGCTATTATAGATAAGGTTGAACTTAATGATAAAATCGGTGTTTGCCTTGATACTTGCCATGTTAACGACGCAGGGTATGATATTGTAAATAATCTTGACGGTGTACTCGAAGAATTTGATAAAATTATAGGTATTGGCAGATTGAAAGCGATTCATATTAACGATTCTAAAAATCCGCTCGGTGCGCATAAAGACAGGCACGAAAAAATCGGTGAGGGATACATCGGTAAAGACGCAATGGAAAGAATAATAAATCATCCTTTATTGAAAAAATTGCCGTTTTATCTTGAAACACCTAATGAACTTGACGGATATGCCAAGGAAATTGCACTTTTAAGGTCTTTATATAAGGACTAATCGGAGGTAAACTATGAGCGTAGAAAAAAGAAATTTTGGTTTCATTGCCGGTAAAGGTGATGTAGAAATTTATAAAATCACTAATGATAACGGTGCGTTTGTTGAACTTATGACTCTCGGCGCAGGTGTTCATTCTATCAATGTACCTGACAGAAACGGTAATCTCGGCGATGTTGTTTTAGGATTTGATGATGTTAATGATTATGTTAATCCTGATTTAGGGTACCAGGGTCTTGCAGTCGGCAGATATGCTAACAGAATTCGTGACGCCAAGTTTTCTATTGACGGTGTGGAATATAACACTCCTAAAAATCAGGGTACTTGGACTTTGCACGGCGGCGGCCGCTTTAGCTTTAATATTTGGAATGTTAAGGAAGTGGGCGATAACTTTGTTACATTTTCTTTCTTTTCACCTGATATGCAAGATGGTTTTCCGGGCAATTTCACAATGACTGTAAAGTATACTTTTTCAAATGAAAATGTGCTTAAAATTGAATACACTGTTTTATCTGATAAAAAGACAGTTGCAAACCCTACAAATCATTCATATTTTAACCTTTCGGCAGACAGTTCAAAAACTATTGAGGATGAATATTTGCAAATAAATGCCGATAAGTTTACAGAAACGGATGATTCCCAACTTCCTACCGGTGAGCTTGGATCGGTTAAAGATACTATGATGGATTTCACATCACTTCATAAAATAGGTGATAAGATTGATGATCCTTTCAGAGCTATTATAGATGGTATAGGATATGATAATAACTATTGCTTATATGATAAGAAAATAGGAGAGCTTACAGAAGCTGCCATACTTTATGATGAAGCAACCGGCAGAAATATGGAAGTGTGGACTGATCTTGTAGGAATTCAGGTTTATTGCGGCGGTTGGCTTGCTAAAGACGGTAACGCAGGTAAAGGAAATTCAAAAGTTACATACAGGCGCGGTGTTGCACTTGAAACACAGTTTTACCCTGATTCAGTTAACCATTCAAATTTCCCGTTTAAATATGTTGAACCAAACGAGGAATTTAAAACAACAACCGAATTTAGATTTTCAGTTAAATAATTATATAAAAAACGGTGGGCAGCTTATTAAGCTGCTCACCGTTTTTATTGTATGTTTTTAGTATATTGACCTAACTTTAACTACACCGTTGATTGATGTAATATCATCAAGCACTTTTTGTGCCGGGGTTTCATCAATATCAATAATTGAGTAAGCAATTTCGCCCCTGTTTTTATCTTCAAATGAAGCAATGTTGATTCCGTCACGGCTGATTGTATCTGTAATAGTAGCAATCATATTAGGCTGGTTTTTATGAATTACGGTAATTCTTGCAACACCGGTTTTAGCCATTGAAACGGAAGGAAGGTTAACTGAATTCTTAATATTACCGTTTTCAAGGTAATCAATAAGTTCATCTGCACCCATTGATGCACAATTTTCTTCGCTCTCAGGTGTGCTTGCACCAAGGTGAGGAATTGCAATAACACCGTCAATACCGATAATATCGGCAGATGGGAAGTCGGTTACATATGCAGCCATCTTACCCTCTTCAAGTGCGTTAACTACTGCTTGTGAATCCGCAAGGTCACCGCGTGCAAAGTTGAGAATTCTGACAGTATTTTTCATTTTATCAATACTTTCGTCACAAATCATTTGCTTTGTATCCGGTGTGAGCGGTACATGAAGTGTAATATAATCGGCAACAGGGAAAATCTCATCAAGATTATTATTTACTGTAATGCCTGCTTTAAGTGAAGCACCTGCCGGTAAGAATGGGTCATAACCTATAACATTCATTCCAAGGTCAACAGCGGCTTCTGAAACAAGCCTGCCGATAGCACCAAGGCCGATTACCGCAAGGGTTTTACCTTTGATTTCAGGGCCTGCAAAAGCACTTTTGCCTTTTTCAACTGTTTTGCCGACATTGTCACCCTCGTCTTTAATGGTTTTGCACCAATCAATAGCCTTGGTAACTTTTCTGCTTGCAAGAAGCAAACCGCATATTACAAGTTCTTTAACTGCATTTGCATTAGCACCTGGTGTGTTAAATACTGCAATGCCGAGATCTGTGCATTTAGGGATTGGAATATTATTTACACCTGCACCTGCTCTTGCAATAGCAAGGAGAGATTCAGGCATTTCCATATCGTGCATTGCGGCACTTCTTACCATAATAGCATCAGGTGACTGTGTGTTATCATCAATAGTATATTTTGCTTCGTCAAATTTTGATAAGCCTACATTTGAAATTTTATTAAGAGTTTTAACAGTGAACATTATTTGTTTTCCTCCTCAAATTTAGCCATAAATTCAACAAGCTTTTCTACACCCTCAATTGGCATTGCGTTGTAGATAGAAGCTCTCATACCGCCTACTGTTCTGTGACCTTTAAGGTTAACGAATCCGTTAGCTTCAGCTTCGGCAATAAACTTCTTTTCAAGTTCATCATCACCGATAACAAAAGGAACATTCATAAGTGAACGGTCTTCAGGCACAACTGTACCTTTAAATAATTTAGAATTATCAAGGAAATTGTAAAGAATAGAAGCTTTCTTTTCGTTTCTTTCTTTCATCTTTTCAAGTCCGCCGATGTCATTCTTAATCCATTCAAGAACAAGCTTGCAGATGTAAATAGTCCAGCAAGGTGGGGTGTTGTAAAGTGAATCTGCGTCTGCCTGAACCTTGTAGTTCATCATAACAGGTGTAATATCCCTTGCGTTGCCCAAAAGGTCTTCGCGGATAATTGCTACTACAAGACCTGCCGGCGCAACATTCTTTTGCGCACCGAAGTAAACCATACCGAATTTGCTGATGTCAAGCGGTTCTGAAAGAGCGCATGATGATACATCGGCAATAAGAACCTTATCACCAACAGGTGGAAGTTCCTTATAAACAGTACCGTAAATAGTATTGTTCATGCAAATATATACATAGTCTGCATCATCACGAAAATCTTCAGGCTTTGTTTTAGGAATGTATGTAAATGTTTTATCTGCCGAAGATGCAGCTTCAACAACATCACCGTATTTTTTAGCTTCTGCAAATGCTTTCTTTGCCCACTGGCCTGTAATGATGTAATCGGCTTTTTTACTGCCGTTCATAAAATTAAGCGGGATAGCTGAAAACTGTGCTGATGCACCACCCTGAAGGAATAATACTTTGTAATTATCAGGAACATTGTAAAGCTCACGCATAAGTGCTTCTGCATCTTTAATGATTTTATCAAATACTTTTGAACGATGGCTCATTTCCATTACTGATTGGCCACAGCCCTGATAGTCCATCATTTCATCTGCTGCTTGCTTTAACACTTTTTCAGGAAGTGTTGACGGACCTGCACTAAAATTATAAACTCTTGCCATAATTGGTTTCCTCTCTTATATAAAAAATTGATTTTGTTTAAAACCTGTATCACCTATTATACTATTGTTTAACTTATTGTCAATGATTGTATGCGATTTTTGTGAATATACACAAAAAATTGATAAAAAAATCACAATATTGTTGATTCTTAGCGAAATATTATGTTTGATAGCATATAGAATTGATATTTTTTGATTACACACCACAAAAATAGTTATGTGATTTTTACTTTACTTATGCTAATTGCAAATAAAGAAATTACAATACAGTTTCAAATTTTAATTATTATAATTTAACTCTTGACTTTTTATTATACATATTATATAATCTTTACACCGCATATTATGGGCAAGCAAGAAATACTCGGTATTCGCCTATTGTAGCGAGACTTGAAAAGGAGATTTATAGACTATGTACGCTGTTATTGTTACAGGTGGTAAGCAGTACAAGGTTAGCGAAGGTGATGTTCTTTACATTGAAAAGCTTGATGCTCAGGCTGATGAAAAAGTAACATTCGATTCTGTTCTTGCAATTGGTGCTGATGATAGCTTCAAAGCAGGTAAGGATTGTGCTAAAGCTACTGTTGATGCTACTGTTCTTAAGAATGGCAAGGGTAAGAAGATTACTGTATTTACTTACAAGCCAAAGAAAGACGAAAAACGCAAAAAAGGTCATCGTCAGCCATACACAAAGGTTGAGATCACCAAAATCAATGCGTAATGATTAGTATTGAATTTTACAGTGGAATAAACGGTCTGTGTGGTTTTGAAGCGACGGGGCATTCAATGAGTGCTGACTCAGGGGAAGACATTATATGTGCTTTCGTATCGAGTGCGTGTTTAATGGCCGCCAATACTGTGACTGAAATCATCGGCCTTGATTGTGACGCTCAGTCAGATGATGGGTATTTAAAACTGATGATACTTGAAAATTCCACAAAAGCACAGGATGTGCTGAAAGGTTTAAGGTTGCATTTGACCGAGCTTTCAAAGCAATATCCTGAAAACATAAAAGTGATTTATCGGAGGTGTAATAATGCTTAAATTAGATTTACAGCTTTTCGCTCATAAGAAAGGTATGGGTTCTACAAAGAACGGCAGAGATTCAGAATCAAAGCGTCTTGGCGCAAAGAGAGCTGACGGCCAGTTTGTTCTTGCAGGCAATATCCTTTACCGCCAGAGAGGAACACACATTCATCCGGGCAATAATGTTGGTATCGGTAAGGACGACACTCTTTTCGCTCTTGTTGATGGCACCGTTAAGTTTGAAAGAATGGGTAAGGACAGAAAGATGGTTTCTGTTTATCCTGTTGAGCAGTAATTTAAGATTTACAAAACCCCACAGATTCTGTGGGGTTTATTTTTTGAAAAATAAAAGGCAACTGTCGTTTGAAATACGATAGTTGCCTTTTGTAATTACATCATATCTGCAAGTGCATCTGAAAATTCGGTAGGGTTTTCCAAATCAAGCCCTGCAATAAGCCTTGCCGATGAATAAAGCAGATTTGTATATTTCTTTAAGTCATCATCACTTGCACCTTTAAGCTTATCCACAATCGGATGTTCGGCATTGATTTCAAGTACAAGCTGTGCCTTTACACCTTGGTTTGCACCGGGCATTGAGTTCAAAACTTTTTCCATTTCAAGCGATACATAACCCTCTGCTGAAAGGCAAACAGGGTGTGAACCGAGTTTGTTTGTAAGCTTTACGGCTGTAACTTTACTGTCAAGCGCGTCTTTCATTTTATCAAGAAGTTCTTTTGCATCATCATTTTTCTTGGTGATGGCTTCTTTTTCGGCGTCAGTACTTAAGTCTAAATCGTCTTTGCAGATATTTACAAAGTGCTTTCCGTCATATTCCATAAGCATTTGAATTGCAAATTCATCAACTTCATCTGTGAAGTAAAGTACCTCGTAGCCTTTTTCTTTAACAGCTTCAATTTGAGGCAGAAGAGCTATTTTTTGAGCGTTTTCACCGCAGGCATAATAAATGTCATTTTGTGAATCAGCCATTCTGCCTACATATTCCTTAAGTGTAGTCGGTTTATCATCGGAAGAAGTTTCAAATAAAAGTAAATCTTTAAGTCCGTCTTTTTCCATACCGTAATTTGCATATACACCGTATTTTAACTGTAAACCGAAAGTCTTAAAGAATTTTTCGTATTTTTCTCTATCGTTTTTGAGCATTTTTGTAAGCTCGTTTTTAATCTTTTTATCAATAGCTTTTGCAATGATTTTGAGCTGGTGGTCGTGCTGAAGCATTTCACGGCTGATGTTAAGGCTTAAATCTGCGCTGTCAACAAGGCCTTTTACAAAGCTGAAATAGTCAGGCAAAAGGTCGGCACACTTATCCATAATAAGTACACCGTTTGAATAAAGCTGTAAGCCTTTTTCATATTCCTTTGAATAAAAATCATACGGTGGATTTTCAGGAATGTAGAGGAGTGCGTCAAATGTAGCTTGACCTTCGGTTTTGGTGTGAATTACATGGAGTGGGTCGCTGTAATCCATAAATTTTTGCTTGTAAAATTCATTGTACTCTTCAGGCTTGATTTCGCTCTTGTTCTTCCTCCAAAGCGGAACCATTGAGTTAAGCGTTTCTTCGCTTACTTCTGTGGTGTATTCACCCTCTTTGTCAGGGTTTGGAACTTGATGGCTCATTTCCATTACGATAGGGTAGCGAATATAATCTGAATATTTCTTAACAAGTTCGTTTATTGTATACTGTTCAAGATATTTTGTGTAATCTTCGTTTTCGGTATCTTCTTTTATATAAAGTGTAATTTCTGTGCCGGCATTTTCCTTTTCACATTCTTCAATGGTGTATCCGTCAGCACCGCTTGAAACCCATTTGTGTGCAATATCTTCGCCAAACGCTTTTGAAATCACTTCAACCTTATCGGCAACCATAAATGATGAATAAAAGCCGACGCCGAATTGACCGATTACAGAAATATCGTCAGCTTTTTCATTATCGGCATTTTCTTTTTTGAAGTTGAAAGAACCGCTTTTTGCAATAGTACCAAGGTTGTTTTCAAGTTCTTCAGCTGTCATACCGATACCGTTATCGGTAATTTTAATTGTTCTGTTTTCTTTGTCCAAATCAATGTGAATTTTAAAATCTTCTCTTGCAAGTTTTACGCTGTCATCTGTAAGAGATTTGAAATACAGCTTGTCTATCGCATCGCTGGCATTTGAAATAAGCTCACGCAAAAATATTTCTTTGTGAGTGTAAATGGAATTTATCATCATATCAAGCAGTTTTTTAGACTCTGCTTTAAATTGCTTTTTTCTCATATTTATCACCTTTTTAATCAAATTAGCACTCTTATAACCCGAGTGCTAATTTATATTATAATCCATTTTCTTTTAATGTCAATAGGTGTTAATAATTTATTTACATAAAAAAAGCCACTTCAAAAGAAGTGGCTTTTAGGGTTTACTGCTTATTTAGTTTTAATAGTTTTAACTTTTGACCAAGAAGAATAAACTTTTACAGTTTTGCCGTTATACTTTGCATTTTTGTAAGTACGAATTCTTACATAATACTTCTTATTGGCTTTAAGCTTTTTAATTGTTGTCTTTGTAGTTTTTTGCTTTGAAACTGTAACCGTTTTCTTGTTTTTCTTAAACTTCTTATCAGTAGCTACTTGAATTTGATAACCTTTAATTTTACTTACCTTTTTCCAAGTTGCTTTAATTGATTTTTTGCCCTTTTTAAGTTTTGAGATAGATGCTTTTTTAAGTTTGCGGTCAACCCAAACGCCGCCAACTTTTTTTGCATTTGCAGTAGGTGCGGCTGCCTTGGTTGTGCTTGTTGCAGGAGAAGCAGCTTGTGTGGTTGATGTAGTGGTTGAAGTTGCAGGTGTAGTTGAAGGAACAACCGGCTGTGAAGGATTTACAGGTGCTTTATAGTTAGGGTTTTTAGTACCGCAACCGTAAGCACAATATTCTGCATTGTTATCAAATTTGTGCGGTATTTTAGAAATTGCATTTTCACCAACTACATCGCCTGTAACAGCACAAATTACCTGAACAAGACCTTCTTCCTGGCAAGTAGCTTCCTTAACTACTTTTTCAATATGCTGGCAAGCAACTTTGCTTGATAATACTGCTTTGTATGATGCACTTGCGCTGACATCAGTAAGTTCAGGTGACCATTTGTAGTAAGTATCAACATCGTTTTTATGGCTGTGATATGCTTCAAATGGGAATTCAGGAGCTTTTGCAGCAAGTTCCTTTGCGGTTTCACCTTCAAGTGCATTAACAGTAGTTGATTTGCCGTTTACTGTAAATGTAATAGAATAAATGCTTTTTGAATCAATATCATCTCTCTTTTCAGCATAAGCTTTAACAGTTGAGTTGTTAACATCAAAAGTGTAAATTGCAACTCTGTTAACAGATGCTAAAATGCCTTCCGGTGCTAAAGAACAATAAGGATTGTAAACGATAAGATTTTTAAGGTTTGAAAAATCTGCAAATGCATTTTTTTCAACTGTTTGTACACATTTTTCAAGGCAAATGTTTTCAACAGCGCTGTAAGCATCACCTGACGGTGAAGTGCTTGCTGATTCATCTGATGAATTATTAACTGCGTTACCGTATACTTTTTCAAAATCATCAAACAAGCTTGCGCTTACGGTGGTTACACCTGTAATTGTGATTGTTTTTGTGTT